>OGZH01000252.1_pt1 | contig 38467 bp, 4 predicted proteins | sample 1576741 | NCBI WGS metagenome assembly OGZH01 (sample SAMEA3541560, study PRJEB24748) | human gut metagenome | biome: human gut; feature: human-associated habitat; material: faeces | place: China | collected 2012 | reverse complement strand
GTCAACATTTACATTTGTAATATCATTTTCGGTTTCAGCTGTATATGATATTGTAGATTTTGATTCAAGTGAATCAATTCTTAATGTAGCATATTCACTTAATGCCTTAATATCAATTGTTGCTGATGTACTGTTATTTGGAATAAATGCTTTATATGTATATGATTTTTCATCATATTCTGTTAGCCCTGTGCTGTTTACTTTTACATATTCCAAATCTTTTATATCAGAAACCATATTAATTGTTAAAACATAATCTTTTACAATAGTTGTATCTTCTGCTGTTATTTTAATTGGAACAGTTATTACTTTGGCAGTTGTAGTATCTACACTAACAGTAGCATCACCTTTTGATGTTGCTGTTTCATTATTAATTGCAATCGTAGTATTTTCATTAGTTGTTTTTACTCTAACATCAGATGACTTAATGCTTTCAAGCACTTCTGCAGTATATGTTCCATCATCATTCGGCTCTATTTCTTTATTATTTACATATAGTTTAATAATTGTTGCATCCTGAGATAATTTTTTAATTACTAAATCTCTATTTTCAACTGTACCATCTTCTGCAATTACAGTAATTGTAAATATGTTTTCATCACTTATTGTTGTAACTTCTGCAGTTGCAGTATGTTTATTCAAATCTCCAGTATCAATTTTTACAGTTGCTTGTTCATTTTCTGTTTCTACATATATATTAGATACATCAACAGAATTATCAATTATCATTGTATATTTCTTATTAACTTCATCATAAGTTGATGTTACATCTGAATTATTAACAGTTAATTTACTAATATTTGTATTGTTTGATATTTGCTCTATTTCTAATGTATATGTCTTAGTATCAACATTATTTTGTGCTGTAATAATTATTGGTATTGATACAACCTTATTTCCATTAGGTAATGTACGTACAAAAGTATTTTCTTTTATAGATTTTTCACTTGTATCAATTTGAACATAAGCATACTGATTTGTTGCTATTGCTTTTATAGTTACTTCTGTTACACCTGGAGTTGCAGTCACATAATAAGTATCTTCATCTGTTAGTATTGCAGACTTGCCATCTACTGTTATAGATTGAATTCCTGTATCTGAAGATTCTTTTATAATATCAACAGAATACATTTTTATACTTCCATCTTCAGCTGTTACTTTAATATTTACAACAGCTTCTTGACTTGTCATTGATATATTTTTTGTTACAGTATGAATTACTTCATCGTCATCATCTAATTGAACTTTTGCACCTTCATGTGTTGTTTCTACATATAATGGAACACTCGTTAAGCTTGCTTTAACAAATGCCGTATATCTTCCATTAACAGCAACTACTTCTTCTCCATTTACTGTTACTTTATTTAACGTATTATCATTAGAAACTTTTTCAATATTTACAGTATATTGTTTTTCTGTACCATCTTGTGCCATTACAGTTACTATTACTTGTTTTGATTGTACTGAGCTTAAATCAATATTTAATTTATCTTCTCCAATAGAATACTCATTATTTTCTATTTTTACTTTAGCATATGCACTTACTGTTTTTACATCTAATTCATAATTTGTATCTTTTATAGGAACTTTAACAGTATATACATCTTCATCATTAGTACCAATTTGACCATCAACTTTTACATATTCAAGTTCTGTATTATTTGACTTTTTAATAATTCTTAATGTATGTTCAACTTGATCTTCTTCTACTGGTGAACTTATATTAATCTTTAATACTGTTTCTTCATCAGGAGTATTTACATTAAATGTTACACTTCCAACACCACTTACTATGTCTCCTACTTTTATGTTTGCTTTGTTTGAAGATGCATTTATTATTACATCAGCTTGAGTACAATTTGGATCTATCCAAGCAATATATTCTCCATCTGTATTTTCAGCTTCATTATCATTAACAACAATTTTATCTATTGTTAATAAGTATTTCTTAATTATTTCTAGTGAATATTCCTTTTCATTTCCATTTTCTGCTTGTACAGTTATTTTAACAATATTAGTATCATCTGGAATTGTTAATTTTCTTGTTGTCTTATTTATTTCATATTCATTATCTCCTATTTTGACTTTTGCTACATCTTTAGAAGTTACAGCTGTTAAATCTATTTCATTCAAATCATTTGGTACAATCATTTGATAATTTGTTTCTGAAGTTTGAACAATCTTATCATCATCAATACCATTAGCTGATATAGATAATAATGAATTATCACTTGAATATCTTTGTAATATTACATGATGTACCTTTGTTGTTCCATCTTCGGCTGTTACTACTATTTGAACATCTTTTTCTTCATCTAAGACATTTACAATTTCAGTATTTTCTCTAACTTTATCTTCATTTCCGTCAATTGAAACTAAAGCTTTCTCATTTGAAGTAATTACATGAATTTCACCACTGCTGTTATTTCCAATTTTAGCAATATACTTACCATCTTCTACACTTATTAGAGCTCCATTTACATATACTTCCAATAAATCTGTATTATTAGATAATTTTTCTATATTTAATTTATATGTTTTTTCTGTGCCATCTTCGGCTGTTACAATAATATTAAATACAGTTATATCACCTGTTAAAGATTCTTGTTTTATAACTTTATTATCTGTACCATTTTCATTAATTCCAACTTTAGATAATATATCATTTGCCATAGCTTCAATATTTACAGAATCTTTAGCACTAATTACTTTTACATGATATTCGCCATCGTCAGATTTTTCAACAATGTTTCCATCAACTTTAATGTATGATAACTCAGCATCATCAGACATTTGGCCAACTTCTAATATATAATCTTCATTTGTAACTCCATCTTGTGCTGTAATATTTACATTTACTGTTGTTATATTATTTGCTTCATCTTTATTTACTGTATTTGTTGAAGAACCGATACCTGATGCAAAGTTTCCAATTTTAACTTCAGCTAAATTATCATCTGCAATTGCTGATACAACGAAATCTTTTGCAGATTTTGCAACCTTCGCCTGATATCTATTTGTATATGGAACTTGTATAGCTTCAATTCCATTTACTGTAATTTTACTTAATTTAGTATTATCTGGTAATCCATAAATAATTAAGTCATATGTTTTTTCTGTTCCATCTTCTGCTTTAACATTAATTTTAACAGTTATATCTTTAGAATCCATTGCCACATTTTTAGTAATTTCATTTACTTCATATGCAATATTATTAATTGCTATTTGAGCAAATTCATTTGTAGTTTTTGCATTAATACTTACTTCTGAAACTTTAGAATTTAAAGTAACTTCATATGTATTTTCTTTTGTTGTACTCAATGTTGCACTCAATTCATTAACTTTTACAAATTCTAATGTTGTATCACTTGAAGCTTTTTCTAGCACTAATGTATATTTTCCAATACTTCCATCTTGAGCTTTAACTTTAATTGGTACAGAATATGTATCTGATTCAAAATTAATATTTAATGAATCTTTTTCAATAATATATTCATGTGTATCAATTGCAACTTCTGCCAATTTGTAATTAGCAATTGCTGTAATAACCATATCTTTATATTTTTCATTTACTTTCGCAGTATAAATATTTGTACCTTCAACTCTAGTAGCTTTTACAGACATATCGTCATTAGCAACTATAATTTCTTTCAATATATTATCTGTTGATGGTTTTCTTATTATTAATGTATAATTTTGTACATTTTCTACATTATTGCTATCTGTAACAGTAATATTAAATTGATTTACAAGCTCTGGAAGGTCAACTTTAACTTGACTTCTACCAATTTCAGCTGTATTTGTTGCAATTTGAACTTTACTTGTTTCAACAGATGCAATCGCCAAAACTTCAGCTTCAACAGCATTTGCTGTAACAGTAACTTCATATGTATTATTTTCAGACATTTCAATTTCTTTACCATTTACATACAATAAACCAAGTGATGAGCCGTCTTTAGTTTTATGTATGTTTAATGTATATTCCTTTTCTTGTCCATCATATGAAACAACTATTTTAACAGTTGTTATATCTCCTGTTAATTTTATTCTTCTTGTACTTTCTTTAATTTCTTCACCTATTTTATTGATGTTTATTCCTGCAAGTTCATATAATGCAGACGCATTAACTTCAACTTCAGTTTTATCTTTATCAACAACAATACTATATTCTAAGAAATTATTTTTACTTGCATCTACTCCATCTACTTTTACAGACTCTAAATCTGTTACTGCAGATTTTTTATAAATTGTAAGTACATAAGTAATTTCTTTTCCACTTTCAGAAATTACCTTGATTGGAACTGTTTTTACTAAATTATCCTTTATTGAAATATCTTTAGTAGCTTCATGAATTACTTCAGCATCACCATCAATTCCAACTTTTGAAACAGCGCTTGTTGTTATTGCATCAACATTTGCAGTTTCACAATCTTCTAATATTACAGAATATTCATTTGAATTTACTGAAGTTGCCTCTATGCCATTTACATATAAATGCTCTAAATCTACATTTACAGATTGTTTTATAACAGTTAATGTATAATCAAATTGTGTTCCATTTGCAGTTTCAACTTTTATTGGAATTTCTGTTTTTGCATCAACTAATTTTACTGTATCAATAAGAGTACCCTTTTCATACCAAATATTACCACCGTTTATACTTATTTTATCATTTTCATCTTTAGTTGTTATTAATAAATTACCTTCATTTTCATCTGTAGCTATTGTTACTTCATATTTCTTTGCACCTACAATTGATGCAGTAATTCCGTTTACAGATATCTTATTTATTCTTTGTGCATCTAAAGGATCTACTACTACAACTACATCTTTAGATATATTTGAATCTTTGCTTGTTACAGTTATAGTGGTTTCTCCTTCAGCTACAGCTTTTATTTTTGCATTTTCTTCAATTGTAACTATATTAGTATTATTAGACTTCCATTCAAAATCATCGACATTTTTTAAATCTTGTTTTAACACATTAAATCTTTCAGAACTTATTTTAAATTTTTGTATATCATTAACACTCATTAAAACATTATCTGGATTGATATCGAATTCTTGCTTTCCAACTAATATATATTCATTTGAATTAATATTTGTTTCATTTCCAAGTGTACCATATGTATTTAGTCCTGAACCATATACTAATCCATCTGCAGTAATTACATATGTATTATTTACACCTGCGCCAACAGAAATTACTTTTTTATCAATATTTACAGGTGTTGGAGAAGCTACAGCTGTATTATTTTTAGTTCCTAATTCCCCATTAGCATTTTCTCCCCATACATATGCTCTTCCTTCATTTGTTAATATCATATAATTTCCAGCTTTTGCAGATATATCTACTGCATCTTTTCCAGCATATATTGTAGAAATATTATTGTTATTTATTTTTACAACATTTCCATCTTTATTTATACCAACTAACTCATCTCCACAAGCTACTTTTACGATATCAACGAAATCTTTAATTACAGCAAAATTTTCATAATTTACGCCAACAATATTTGTAGTATTTCCAGAAATATATACCCTACCTTTATTATCAATCAAAGCTGTATAATCTTTTCCTGCTGATATATCAACAATTTTAGTTCCTGGTATATTTAATTTAATTGGTTCATCCGTTGTTTTTATATTGTCTAATCCTAATTGTCCATTACTGTTTGATCCCCCAACATATACTTCTCCATATTTATTTAATGCAACTGCATGATTATATCCAGCTGATATTTTTGAAACATCACTTATTGAACTTATTAATGTTGGTGTTGTATATGATGATTTATTACCCAAACCAAGTTGTCCATAACTATTATCACCAAAACTCCATACAGTTCCATCACTTCTTAATGCTAAAGTATATTGATTTCCAACAGAAATATCTTTATATGATTTTAAAATATTTATTTCTTTTGGAATATTAGAAGATTCTAATGATGAATTTCCTAATTCTCCATTTGAATTATATCCATAAGACCATATACTTCCATCAGCTTTTAATGTTATTGCATAATTATTACCAGCAAAAGTTTTAGGAGCATTTTTGTTATCTTTTTCACCTACTCTTACAGTACAAATTTGAACATCATTTGTATTGTTTTCAGTAACTTTAATCCAAGTTACTCCTATATTTTTACCAGTAACTATGCCATTATCATCAACTCTTGCAATATCATTATTTAAAGATTCATATTTATAATCAGAATTAGAAACATTATCTTTAAATACATTAAATTCAAATTGTGAATTTAGCTCTATTTGTTTAGTATTTTCTATATTAACAAATACATCATTCTCTTTTAATGAAAAACTTTGTTTTCCTACTTGAACAGGATATACACTATTTGATGATGTTCTCATTGTACTTAATCCGTGATAATAATCACCACAAGCCCATACAGAGCCATCATTTTTTATAAACATAGAATATGTATTTCCAGCAGTTATATAATTTACATCATTTATTGTATTTAGTAATTTAAATTCTTTGTTATAATCCTTTGTTCCATTTCCTAATTGACCTAAACTATTTAATCCTGTAGCATATACATTTCCGCCTTTTGTTAAAATCATAGAATGAGATTTTCCTGCTGAAATATCCATAATACCACTTATATTTAATATTTGTGTTGGTGTATTTATTGTCTCTACAGTGTTTATTCCTAATTGTCCATAAACATTGTATCCCCATGAGTACAATTTTCTTGAAGTTGTTAACGCTAAATTATGGTATTCTCCAGCAGATATAAATGCAACATTTTCTAGTGATTCAACTTTTTCAAATATATTACGTTTATATTCTGTTCCAGTTAAACTACCAAAACTATTATTACCTGTTGTATATACAAATCCATCAGTTGTAACCAATATTGCATGCGATTTTCCTGCTTTTACATCTAATACATTTTTAATATTTTCTACACTTGTAGGTAATTTTCTGTTTTCATAATTTCCTATTCCAAGCTCACCATTTGTATTTAATCCCCAAACAACTAAGTTATTTGACTCCGTAATAGCAAAGCTAGAATTATATCCTGCTGAAATTTTTACTATTTTCTCTGCAAGATCAACTTTTATAGGTTCAGAACTGTTAGAAACCACATTGTTTCCTAATTGATAATAATTATTATTTCCCCATGCCCAAACAATTCCATTTTCATCTAATGCCAATACATGATTTTCTCCTGCTGATATTTCAACTATTTTAGCATTTGTACCAAATTTAACTTGAGCTAAATTATCATTATCAACTTTTGTTCCTGTACCTAGCTCTCCATTTGCATTTAATCCATATGACCATACAGTACCATCAGCTTTTAATATAACTTGTGTTGAATTTACTGTAATTGTCATTGGTTTTACTAATGCACCAGATTTTATAACACTTACTTGTATTATAGCTTTATTATCAGTACCATCTTGACTTACTGTTACTGAAGTAGTTCCTTCTGATAAACCTGTTACTTCACCAGTTTGAGAATCTACTTTTATTATTTGTTTATCATTTGACAAATATGTTAATCCATCTGAAGTTACTTCATTTTTCAAATTAAATGATTTAACATTAGCACTCAATGTTGCTTTTTCTGATTTTCTTAAAGTTAAATGATTTGTATTTACAACAATATCTTCTGCACCAACTAATACTGGAGTTATAGAATTTGCATTAACACAATTTCCTAAAGTTCCATTTAAACCATTACCCCATGCATATACTTTACCATTTGAATTAACATATATTGCATGATTCTTTCCTGCTGATACTAATATTCCATTTGAAATATTAGTATTCTTTTTAGGTAATACCTGATCATTTGATTGATCTGTACCTAATTTATTTTGATCATTTGATCCCCAAGTATATACTTCTCCATTATCTAATACTGCCATTGTGAAATTATTTCCAGCTTTTATTTGTCTTATATTAGTTAAAGTTTCTGTTCCTGTACTATTTTTTATGATAGTAGGTACTAAGCAATTTACTTTAGTTCCATTTCCACATTGACCATTTGTATTTGTACCTAATGCATATGCAGTTTTATCTTTAGTTAAGAAAACTGTATGATTTTCTCCTGATGATATATCAATTACATTTTCTAATCCAGAAACTACTGCTTTTGTTTCCAAATTAATTGCCTTATTATCCACAGTTATTCCATAATTTCCAGAAACTTTTGTAACATTTTCTATATCACTAATTTTTATTGCAACTTTTCCATATCCTTCGCCACATGCATATACATTTCCATCATAATCTAATAAATATGTTGCATTTTTATACGCTGTAATTTCTGCAATGTTGCTAATTTCTTTTCCATATTCATCAACTACACTTACTAATGTAGTTGAATTTGAAGTACTACTATTTCCTAATTGTCCTTGTGAATTTAATCCACTTGTTAATACCTTATTATCTTTTGTTAAAATTACTATATGAGAATCTCCTGTTGCAATTTGTCTTACTTTAGAGCTTAATTCAATTTGTTTTGGTTCATTTCTATTTTCAGTATCACCTAATGCTAATTGACCACAACTATTTGCTCCCCAGCTCCAAATACTACCATCTGATTTTAATGCAATATTAAAATCATTATCAGATTTCACATCTATTACAGAATCTGAATTTTTATCTAATACTTCTACATAAATATTAGCTGTTTTTCCAGAAGTATTATGTGATACAACAATTGTTGTAAAACCACTATTGTTAGCAATAATTTCACCATTATTTATACTTGCAATGTCTGGATTAATTGATTTAAATGTAAATCCATTTGAATCAATTACATCTTTTCTTAAATTAAATGTATTATTTAAAGTTACATTTACATCTGATTTATCTCCAACATTCATTGTTATGTAATCATTTTCCTTAACAATTTTTACACTTCCAATTAATGTAGGAACTTGTTTTTCAACACGATCTGATTGTCCAAGTTGACCAACAGTATTTAATCCCCATGAATATACAAAACCATCATCTTTAACATATGTTGCAAAATTTTGACCTGCTGAAATTCTTTCAACATTTTCGCTTTCAACTTTTGTTGGTACAGAAATATAATTATCATTTACACCTAATCCTAAACTATAATTACTATTTCTACCAAAGCTATATACCTCTCCAGCTCTTGTTAATACATATGAATTATATTGACCAGCTTTAATCGATTCAGCTAATGGTATATTTTTTACAACACTTGGTGAGTTGTTCTTTTCTGTATTACCACTACCTAATTGACCATATGAATTATTACCCCAAGCATACACCTTTCCTGATGCATCTAAAGCTAAATTATGACTGTCACCAGAAGCTATTTCTACAATATTTTGTAGTCCAGCTATTTTTTTGTTTAAATCTGTAATATTCCATACTGTTCCATATTCAGAAAGTATTAATTTTCCAGAAATATCTATAACCTTGCAATAGAAATTTAATTTAGTAGGTACTAATGAATATCCTTCTCCCCATACATATAGCTCTCCATCTTTATTAATTGCAAAACTTGTATTTTCATATGCAGAAATTTTTACTATATTTTCTAGACCTTCAACCTTGCCAATGTTTCCATTATTAATATTATTTCCATTTCCAAGTTGTCCACTTTCATTTGCACCGAAGCTATACACATTACCATTTTGATCAATTGCTAATGTATGATTTTTTCCAACAGCAATTTTTGTAAATTTAAGTCCTAGATCATTTTTTATTTTAATTGGTTCAATATGATTTTCATTTGACATACCCCCAATACCTAATTGTCCATAAGTATTATCACCAAATGTAAATAATGAACCATTTGTTTTTAATGAAACTGTGTGTTTATTTCCAGCTTTAGTATCCATTGCAGAAACTTCATCTTTATCTAAAACATTAACTTCAGCTCTTCTTGCAAAATTTCCTGCAACTACATCAATATAAGTTTTTCCTAAAGATTTCGCCATAACATTTCCGTCTTTATCAACTGATGCTATTTTTTCATCTTGTGATGAATAGCTAATTTCTTTTGAGTTTTTATAATCATATAGGTTAAATCCAAATTCATATTTTGAATTTATTTTTTGTGTTTGTCCAATATTATTAAATGTAAAATCTAATGTATCTACACTTAAAAGATCATTACTAATATTTTCTGGGATATTTATTGTAACTGTTGAAGAATTTCCTAGTTGTCCATATTCATTATATCCAGTTGCCCATACTTCTCCATTTTCTTTAGCAAACACACTATAATTCTTTCCTTTTTGAGCAATAAATACGCTATTTAATTCTGTATCTACAGATTCTTTTACATATACAGGAACTGATGTGCTTGTATTACTTCCATCACCAAGTTCGCCATATCCATTATTACCCCAAGCAAGAACTTTACCATCATCTGTTATTGCTAATCCACCATAATATCCACAAGATATAGAAGCAATATTTTTCATTCTATTTCCATCTATCCCAGATATTTGTTTTGGAATTGATCCACCGACATCTGTCAATGCACCAAGTGTTGCATAACCAAATCCCCAAACAGTTCCATCATCTTTTAATGCTAATGCCTGCTCTGTTGTAGATGCAGAAATATCTATAATTCCAGATAAATTTGTAACTTGTACTGGTTGTAATCTTGTAGTGTTAGTACCATCACCTAATTGACCATTTGAATTATATCCCCATGCATATAAATTTCCTTCATCAGAAATTGCATATACAGACTTATTTCCACCTTCTACTTTTGTAATATTCGAAATTAATGTTACCTTTACAGGCAATTTTTTATTTGATTTATCGCCTGTACATAATTGGCCGTAATCATTTAACCCCCATGTAAATACATTTCCATCATTATCCAATGCAATTGACATACTCTTAGCAGTAGAAATTCCTTTAATATTTTCAATAAATCCATCTCCTGACTCATTTTTTACTTGAACAGGAACTGTTGAATTTGTATAATTTCCAATACCTAATTGACCTTTATCATTAGCTCCCCAAGACCATAAAGTTCCATCTTGTTTTAATGCCAATACATGGTTATTGCTTACTGCAATTTTAACAATATTATCTATATCAACTTTTGTTGGAGTTAATCTATTTTCATTATCTCCTAATCCTAATTGACCTTTATCATTTAAACCAAAGCTCCATACAGTACCATCTGATTTTAATGCAATAGTTGAATACTCTGTTGTTACAACTTGAGGGAATGCAATATCATTTTCCTCTAAAACATAAACATCAACATAAATTGTTTTATTAGTATTTACTTCTGTTATTCCAATTTTAGTTTTTCCACGTTTAACGCCTGTTATATTTCCAAGTCTATCAACTTTTGCAATATTTTCATTTTTACTTTCATATGAATATTGACCATTTGACATGCTATCATATAGTAAATTAAATCCTACACTTAGCTCTGGTTTTAATTCATAAGTTCCACCTATTTTATGTATTGTAATTTCGTTCTCTGGAACTTTTATTTTTATATTACTTATACATACCCATTCTTTTCTATTTGATGTTGTACCATCACCTATTTGTCCATAATTATTTTTTCCAGCTTCCCATACTGTTCCATCATCTTTTACAATTACAGAATGTGTATCACCTGCTGAAACTTCCAAAACATCTTCAAATAGATCTGCTGTTTTACTATATTTTACTTGAACAGGATTTAACTTATTAGATGTATCCTCATCTCCAAATTGATAATTATTATCAGAGCCCCAAGCAAATACTTTTCCATCATTTGTTTTAGCAATTACATGCTTAGATCCACATGATACATACTCAATATTTCCTAATTTAGATCCATCATTCATAACAACTTGTGTTGGTATATTTTTATTAATTGTTGTGCCATCACCTAATTGTCCACTACCATTTATACCAAAACTATAAACTTCACCACTTGTTGTTACAAGTACACTATAGTCTAGACCAGTAGAAATTTGTACTATATCTTTTACTGTTGATAAATTAGTTGGATATAAACTATTTACCTTAGTTCCAATACCTAATTGTCCAGATGTATTTAATCCCCAAGCCCATACATTACCATCTATATCTAATGCCAAGCTTGAATGTCTTCCTGCTGATATTTCTTTAATTCCACTTAATCTTCTTACTTTTACTGGGATACTTCTTCTTGTTGTTGTACCATCACCTAATTGACCATATCCATTATAGCCCCAAGCATATACTGTACCATCACTATTTAAAGCAATACTATGGTTTGCACCAGCATCAATTCTAATAATATTTTCCAAATTTTCTACTTGGACAGGTGTTGTTACATTTGTTGTTGTATTATTTCCAATTTGACCATAGTTATTTAAACCTGTAGCCCATACTGTTCCATCCTCTTTTAAGAATAATACATGATTGTTTCCACATGCTATATCAACAACATTATCAATATCTATTTTAGTAGGTTCAAGTTTTCTTGCAGTATCACCAACACCAAGATTTCCATATGCGTTATATCCCCATGACCAAACTGTTCCATCAGCTTTTAATGCTACAGTAAAGTCTATTCCGCTTTTAATCTTTGGATTTGCAATGTTGCCTTTTCTTACTATTTTAACTACTACAGTTGCTGTATCACCTGTTTCATCATTTGTTACTTCAATACGAGCATTACCATATCTAACTGCTGTTATTAATCCTTTTTCATCTACTTTTGCAATATTTTCATTTAATGACTTATATGTATAATTTTCATTTTCTAATGTTTTATATAAAATATTAAATCCTAAATCCATTGAGGCATTTATTTGTTTTTGCTCTCCAATATAATTTAATATTACAATTGGATCTTCTACCTTCAAACTTGTATGACTTATTCCAACTAGAGTTTTAGAAGTATCTAATGTACCATCACCTAATTGACCATATCCATTATAACCAGATGTATAAACTCTTCCTAGCTTATCTGCTATAGCCATTGTATTATTAGTATTTCCAGTTAGAAGTGAATTTTCAAATTCGCCATTACCATACTCACCTAAAACTTTTGTATATAATTTGTTATTTACATTTGTATTATTTCCTGCATTTCCATATTCGTTATAACCAGAAGTCCATGTACTTCCATCTTCTCTTATAATAGAAGTTACATATTGTCTAGCATTAATATCTGTTGCATCTTCAATTATATTTCCAGTAGAATCTTTTGCTACAACTGGTATTAATCTTCTAGTTGTATCTCCTTGTGCTAATTGACCATATCCATTATAACCAACTGAATATATTTTACCATCTTCACTTAGCATTAAAGTATAATTAACACCTACAGATACTTTAATAATATTTGAAATATTATTTTTACCACCTTCATCCAATACTTTTACTGGAATAGTAGTATTAGTTCTATTATTTATTCCTAATTGACCATTAGTATTTAATCCTGTAGCCCATACTGTTCCATCAGAATCTAATAATACTAAATGATTTCCTCCTGCACTTATATCCATTATATTATTTACTTTTCTTACTCTTGAAGGTATTGTAGATTTTGTTGTTGTATTATTTCCAAGTTGTCCATATCCATTATAACCCCAAGCATATACTGTACCATTATTTTTCAATGCTGCCATATAATAGTTATTTGCAGAAATTGCAACTATATCACTTAAATAATCTAATCCACTTTCAGATTTAACTTGAACAAATGCATTTGTTCCTGTTGAGTTATTTTGACCTAATTGTCCATAGTTGTTTTGACCTGTTACCCATACTGTTCCGTCTTTCTTTAGAACAGCTGTAAAGTTACCACCAGCAGCCACATCTATAACATCAGTCATATTTGTAGCAGTAGGCTCTAACATATTAGATGTATTTCCAAGTCCCAATTGTCCATAATCATTTAGACCCCATGTCCATACAGTTCCATCAGATTTTAAAGCAACATAATGATTTAATCCTCCAGATACTTTTGGCCATGTTATTCCATCCCTTGCGGGAACAACAATTTTAACTGTTGTAGTCAAACCTAATTGATCATTTGTAATTTTAACATATGTTGTTCCAGCTCCTGTTGAAATTATATTTCCATATTGGTCAACCTCAACAACATCTTTGTTAAATGACTTAAATGCATTTGCACCAGCATCTACTGTAGCTGTTAATAAATTAAATCCACTTTCTACTTTTACATCTATTTTTTTAGTTTCTCCAATTTTACTAAATGTAATGAATTTCTCATTTACATCAAGTTTTGGATTACTAATACATTCAACAGTGCTACTTGTTACATTAGAATCATTTCCTAATTCACCATTACCATTATATCCAACAGTCCATACTGTTCCATCATTTTTTACAAATGTTGTATGATATCCTTCTGATGCAATAAGCATCAAATTATCAAAATCTTCATTTGTCTTATCAGATACAACACGTTTTGGTATTTTTACTGAAGTTGTATTACCCAATCCAAGTTGACCATAAGAATTATCTCCCCATGAATATGCAAATCCATTGCTATCTATTGCATATGAAGAATAAAGTCCAGCATTTACATATACAATATTTTCTAAATATGCACTTCCATCTGAATTTAAAACTTGTTTTGGTAATGAACTATCTGTTTTATTGTTTATACCTAATTGACCATGTGAATTATCACCAAAACTCCAAACATTACCATTACCATCTAAAGCAAGAGCATACCATCCTCCCATAGATATTTGAATAATATTTGTTAACACACCATTACCGGCACTATTTTTTACTTGTTTTATTCTATATGATGCATTTGTATTTCCAATACCAAGTCCACCATTACAGTTATGACCTGTTGCCCATAATGTTCCATCTTGTTTTATTATTGCAGATTCACATTGACCAATTGCAATATCTTTTACTCCACTAACATTTCCAATTCCATTACTATTTAGCATATATACTGGAGTTGTTCTACTTGTTGATGTATTATCACCTAAAATTCCTTGACCATTCCATCCACAACCAACAACTTCAGTAGAATCAAGTAATGCAATCCATTGATGTCTTATAGCAGTAATTTTAGTAACATTTTGTAAATATCCAATTCCATTTACTCCCATTACCTGCATAGGCACTGTACTTTGTACAGTATTATTTTGACCTAATTGTCCATAATCATTATATCCCCATGCCCATAATGTTCCATCTGCTTTTAATGCCATTGAAAAATGATCACCGGCAGAAATATCTATTACATTATCAATATTAACTTTTGTAGGTACATACATACTTGTTGTTGTTCCAATACCTAATTGACCATATGCATTATAACCCCATGTCCATACTGTTCCATCAGATTTCAAAGCAATAGTATGGTTCTTTCCAGAAGCAATCTTTGGTGTTGCTATAGCACCATCTTCAAGAACATTTACATCAATTGTTACAATTTTTCCAGATAATTCATCAGTTCCTATAACTTTAGTAATACCTAGTTTTATTGCCTTAATATTACCATCTGCTGAAACTGTTGCAACATTTTCATTTAAAGACTTAAATGTAACTGATCTATTAAGTTCATCTTCAGCTTTAAATAAATTAAATGATTCCATTTTTACTGTAACTTTTTGCTCTTTACCAACTGTTAATTTTACAGTATTTGGATTAGCAATTATTTTTGAACCTATATATATAGGTAAAGCTGTACTTGATATTGTTGGATCACCTAATTGTTTTTGATCATTTAATCCCCAAACTTGTACATAACCATTATTATCAACAGCTAATCCATGATTTGCACCAGCACCTATATATAAAATATCATTTATTTCACTTTCACCAGTACTATTTCTTACTTTTACAGGAATTAATGCATTATTTGAACTACCATTACCAAGTTCACCAGATGTTGCAATTCCCCATGAATATACTTCTCCAGACTTAGATAAAGCATATGTCGTATTTGATCCAGATTTAATTGTTGTAATATTATTTAAAGGACCGTCCCCATTTTCGTTTAAAACTTGAACTGGTATTTGTTTTGAAACTTTTGTATTATCACCTAATTGTCCTGATGTTCCAAGACCAACTGATACTATTGTTCCATTGCTTTTTAATATGTTTGTTGAATAATTTGTTGCAGAAATGCTAATAGCATCATTTATATATGAATTTTCATCTGCAAGTACTTTAACAGGAATTAATTTTGAAACTTTTGTGTTATCTCCTAATTGTCCATATGTGTTATCTCCCCATGTATATACACTTCCATCTGATTTTAGTGCAACTACATGTCTCTTTCCACAACTTACACTAATAACACCTGCTAAATTAGCTTTTGCTTTTACAGGAGTATATTTTGAAGTTTTGCTACCATCACCAAGTTGTCCATAATTATTTTGTCCCCAACTCCATACTTCTCCTTGTTTATTTACTGCAATTGAATAATTTTCTCCTGCAGAAATATAAATAATATCTTGTAAATATCCATCACCATTTTCAGCTAGAACCTGGACAGGAGTATATTTTGAAATTTGTGTATTATCACCAAGTTGTCCATAATTGTTGTAACCCCATGACCAAACTGTTCCATCATTTTTTAATGCTAATACATGGTTTGTTCCACTTGCAATCATTTGTATATCTTGTAAATATCCAACTCCATCTTTTCCGAGTACTTGTGTTTGTAAATCTGTTGAAATTGTTGAATTATTTCCAAGTTGACCAAATTTATTATATCCCCAAGTCCATACTGTTCCATCGCCTTTTAATGCTACAGAGTGTTTACTTCCACCATCAACCATTGGTTCATATTTCATATCTTCTTGTGCTTTTATAACTTTTACATAAACTGCAGCTTCAATGTTTCTTGTAGTATCTGTTATTTTAATTAATGTATTTCCAATTCCTACAGCATTAACTTTTCCATCTGCTGAAACTGTTGCAACAGATTTATCCAATGATTCATATTTTAATTTTCCTGGTTCAATATCTTTTATATATACATTAAATGAATCTTCAATTTGTGCATTTATTTGTTTTTCATCATTTATATTCATTGTAAATATTATATCTTCTGGTTTTAAAGCAATTTCACCAATTTGAACAATATTCATTCTTTGGTAAACAGTATCATCACCAATTTGACCATATGTATTTAATCCAACTGTCCAAACATTTCCCTCTTCATCTATATAACCAGCATTATTTAATGATCTAGATCCACTTGGTAAAATATCTAATCCATTAGCCTCTGCTGTATTTTCTTCATTATTTACAGGAATTAATACTGTTGAATTTGTTGTTGTATTATTACCTAATTGTCCATAATTATTTTGACCTGTTATTAAAACATGTTTTGCATTATTACTATCCAATGCCTTAACAATTACTCTATGTCCAGTTGCACCTATATCTACAACTTTATTTAATGATTCAACTTTAGCATTTTCTAAATCTATTTGTACTGGATATGAAATGCTTGTAGTATTTCCTATTCCTAATTGTCCAACATTGTTTTGTCCCCATACCCAAGCTTCATTGTTATCATTCAATGCTATAACACTATTTGTTCCAGTAGCAATTTTTATTACATCTTTTAATACTCCATTTCTAGCATTATTAATTACTGGATTTGGTGTATATCTACCAGCAGAAGATCCAGATCCTGTATTTGTAGCATTTTGTCCTAATGTTCCATAATAGTTATATCCAGTAGACCAAACAGTTCCATCTCCTATTTGAATTATAGTTCCATTTGAATTTGTTTCTACATTTACTGCATTAAATACAGTATCCATTTTTGTTGGTAATGATTTATTTGTATTATTTAATATACCTAATTCTCCATATGCATTTCTACCAAAATTATAGACATATCCATCATTTGTAAGTACTGACGAAAATTTATAACCGGCACTAACATCTACAATATTTTTTATAGTATTATCCCCATCACTATTTAAAACTTTTGTAGCATATACACATCTTGAAGTAGATCCATTACCTAATTGTCCATAATCATTATACCCCCATGCATATACTTCTCCATTACTATTTACAGCAATTGCATGGTCTTCTCCAGCAGAAATTTTTACAATATTTGATAAATATTCTTTTGAATTTATTTTTACTCTAATAGGTTTACTTCTATTTACAGTCGTACCATCACCTAATTGACCATTAGTATTTATACCTGTTGCCCAAACAGAGCCATCAGCCTTTAATATTACTGTAAAATTATCACCTTGCGAAATTTGTGGTTTTGTTATAGCTTTTTCGTTATTTTGTATTACATTAACAATTGATTGAGTTTTATATCCATTAACAGTATCTTTAATTGTTATTGTACATTCTCCAAGTCCAACTGCTGTAATAGTTCCATCATTTGAAACTTTTGCAACAGAATTATCAGATGATGACCAATCTAAGTTTTCAATTTTTATATGTCCAGCTAAAGCATTTAATCTTTTAGAAACTGACACATTTAATTTTGTACTTTCACCTTGTTTTACATATACAGCTCTTTTATCTGCTGTTATAAAATCTGGGTTAAGTTCGGTTACAGTTGCTTGAGTAGTTGTACGATTAGATAATAGTCTAACACCATTATCAGCATCTCTTCTTCCCCAGCCTAAAACTGTACCATCTTCTTTTATGCAGAAACTTACATTTCCTGATGTATTTTTATCTAAAGTAACAACTTTATCTGTAAATTCCTCACCGTATTGAGTTTTTAATTTTTGAGGATATGAACTATTTGATGTAGTATTATTACCTATATTTCCATATGCATTATATCCCCATCCATAAACTTCACCATTACCTAAAATAGCAAATGACGTTTCATAATCTGTTCCTATTTCAGTTACATTAGTTAAAGCCTCTGTCGAATTTAATTTTATTTGTACTGGTGATTCCTTACAATATGCACTGCTACTACCTGATGTTGAAGCAGTGCCAATTCCAAGTTCACCATATTGGTTCAATCCCCAAGCCCAAGCTGTTCCGTCAGCCTTTATTGCTAGTACATTATTTCTTCCACCAGCAATTTTAACAACATCAGAAATACTTGACTTAGTTGGTAAAACATTTGATGTAGCTTTTGTACCATTACCAACTTGACCTTGATAATTATAACCCCATCCAAATACATTACCTGTATTTGTAAGTGCTATACAAGATCTTACTGTCGTAGAAATATCACAAATATCAATTAACTTACCTCTTCCACTTGAATCTTTTACTTGAATAGCCACATTTGAATTTGTTGTTGAATTATTTCCAAGTGCTCCGTATCCGTTATATCCCCATGACCATACTGTTCCATCATTTTTTAATGCTATTGCATATGCAGAACCACAAGCCACTTTTGTAATACCAGTTAATTCATTTCCATTTTCATCAATTACATATACTGGTATATTTCTACTAACAGTTTGACCATTACCAAGTTGACCAGATGAACCTAATCCCCATGCTACAACTCTACCATCATCTTTTACAGCTGTAACAAAGTTTTCTCCACTAGAAATACTACAAACATTTGATAATTTATCAACTCCATTAACATCTAATACACTTTGCTCTTCAGAATGTGACACATTATCACCATTTCCTAATTGTCCATATTTGTTACTTCCCCATGTAACAACACTTCCATCAGATTTCAATAATGTTACTGCACTATTACCACCAGATATTTCAGATTTTACTTTATCATCAGAATCTCTTACAACTTTTACTAAAGCCATTGTTTTCCATTCATTTACTTTATCTTCAACAACAATTCTAGATGTTCCTTGTTTTAATGCTGTAATATATCCCTCTGCACTTATTGAGGCAACACTTGGTGTTGTAGAAGTATATGTAATATTATCTGTATTATCGCTTTCATTTTCATAAACATTAAATCCAGATTTGATACTAGCATTTAATTGCTTTCCTTTACCTTCTTGTAATAAAATTTCATTTTCATCTAACACAAGTTTTGCATTTCCCATTCTTGTGTATAATTTTGCATTATTATAATATCCATTACCAATTTGACCATATTGACCTGATCCAGAAACATATACAGTTCCATCATTTTTTATAAGTGCTGTATTATATGTATTTTCAATTGAATGTGGTACATTAATAATTCCATTTATATAATTTTCACCATTATAATCATATAATTTATTAACTACTAATAAATCTGTATTATTATTTTGAGACAATTGATAATCACTATTTTCACCTGTAGCCAAAACTTCATTATCATCAGTTATTAAAAATGTAATTCTCTCAGAAGTTCCTATTTTTCTTATATTTCCTATTCCATTTAAACCATCCGTATTATCTAATACAAAACGAGGATAACTTATATTTGAAGATGCCTTATTTCCTAATTGGCCATTTCCACCATATCCCCAAGTTAATACTTGTTTATTCGTTGTAAGGGCCACACTATGCCATCCACCACAAGCAATTTCAGTAATATCTTTTAGTACTCCATCTTTATTTTCATTCATAACTTGTTTAGCAACTCTAATACCTTGATCAGAACTTCCAGAAGAAGTCATTGTTGAATTAATACCTAACTCACCATAATAATTTCTTCCAATTCCCCATACAGTTCCATCTCCTCTTAGCATTAATGCATGCCATCTACCAGCTGAAACTTGTACAACATTTTGCATTTCTTTTGTTTGTACTGGTAATAATCTATTTGTATTTGTGTAATCACCAAGTTGTCCATAAACATTATATCCACAACTATATACATTTCCATATTTGTCAACTAAAATACTATTTCCATTGCTTGCACTTATATCAACAATATCAGTTATTGGATCTGTTCCAAATGTATCCAACATCTCTTTTGCATATTTAGAATTTACAGTTGTTCCATTACCTAATTGTCCAAATTTATTTAATCCCCAAGAATAAACTTTTCCATCTTTAGTTAATGCTAAAACATGTGATGTTCCTGCAGATATTTTTACAACATTTTTCAATGTTGAATCTTGATTAATTTTTACCTCAGTTAATTCTGCACTTGTTGTATTACTACTTCCATTTCCACATTGACCGACATCATTTAAACCAGTTGACCATACTGTTCCATCAGATTTTAAAACTATTGTATAATTTAAACCTTGCTCAACTTGAGGTACTGTTATTGCGTTTTCTGTATTTCTTGTTACATATACAATACTAGAAGCAATGTAACCGTATTTGTTATCAACAGCTCTTATTGTTGTTTGACCTTCTGATTTAGCTGTAATATTTCCGTTATTATCAACTGTAGCAATTTTTTCATTACTACTTGTCCATGTTATTGTACCAGTAACTGGAGCTCTAGCATACATATTAAAGTTTTGAACAACATTTGTATTTAATTTTTTCTTATCCCCAACTTTTATATATGAAGCTCTATCATCAATTTCCATATATGATACATTCATTTCTTTAGCTGACTTTAAGGTTTCTGTCATTTTTCCAAACAATTGATATGATGTATTTTTTCCAATTCCTAATACACTACCATCTGCTCTTATCATATGTTCCGGAGAAAGATTTGTACTACTGTTTGTTCTTGCCATAGAGCTACTTAATTTTACAATATTATTTGTTAAAGCTTCACCATATTTAGATTTTACTTCAACATAATAAGATTTATTTGTTGTTGTATTATCACCAACTTCACCTTGTGCATTTCCACCACAAGCCAATACCTTATTATTACTATCTAAAATGAAATGTGTTCCACCAGAAGTACCTATATCGACAATATTTGTCACATATGTTGTTGAATCAAACTTACATTGTTTAGGAGCAAGTTCAACACTAGTTGTTCCAATGCCAAGTTGTCCATATGCATTCCATCCCCAAGACCATACTGTTCCGTCTTCTTTTAATGCTAAAATAGAGTATGCTCCAGAGCTAATTTTTGCGACATTATCTATAATTGTTTTTCTTGGAATTCCATGAGTTGAACTATCAGTAGAAGCATTTACTCCAAGTTGTCCATCGCTATTTGATCCCCAAGACCATATTGTTCCATCTTCCTTCAATGCGTGTGATGAGTACATTGTTGTTGAAATATCTATTATACCAGATAAATATCCTTTTCCATATTCATCAAGAACTTTTTTAGCATATGCTGAAACAGCAGAATTATTTGTTCCTAACTGACCATATCCATTGTATCCCCAAGAATATATTTCGCCATTTTTTGTTAATGCTAATGTGAAATCATTTCCTCTTGAAATTTTAACAACATCTTTAATTTTATTACCATCACTATCTAAAACATATACAGGAACTGTGGAATCTGTATTTGTACCATTTCCTAAATTATATGAGCCATTATTTCCCCATGACACAACAGATCCATCTTCTAATACAGCAGAAGCATTATCATATCCAACAGCAATGTCCTTAACCTTTGTTAATTTTCCTTTTCCATCTGGAGAAAGAACTTGCACTGGCTCTGACTGATTATTTGTATTTCCAGTTCCAAGAACACCAGAAGCTCCCAGACCCCAAGACCATACTGTCCCATCTTCTTTTAATGCTATTGTAAAATTTAATCCAGATGATATCTTACTATCTGTATATCCTAAACTATTACTTACAGTAACCTCTATAACTTCTGTTATATTATTATTAAAATCTGTGACTTTAACTCTTGTTTTACCTATACGCTTAGCAGTCATAACACCAGTAGAAGTTACAGTCACAACATCATTATTTTCTGACTCATATTTAATATTGCTTCCAACTGTTTTTATAGTATTGAAAACATTAAAACCCTGATTAACTTTTAAATTAATATTTTCAGTTGTATTAACTTTCATATGTACATTTCTACTATCAGCTTCTAATTGATATTTTCCACTTATTACTGGCAAATATGTATTAAAATATGTACCATTTCCTAATTGTCCATTTGATCCTGTACCAGTTATAACAACAGTACCATCTTCAAGAATATATCCAGAATTTATTGAATTCGAAGGACCTGTACTTGCACTAATTACGCCTTCCAAATCACCTGTTCCATCAACATCTTTTACTCTTGTTAGTGTATTAATTGGTGATGTAACATTTCCTAAACCTAATTGACCAGATGTATTTAATCCTGCTGAATATACTTTTCCATCTTTTGTTGTTATAAAAGATGTAGCATTTCCAGCATATATATTTGCAATATTTTCTAAATCAACCAATTCTCCATTTTCATTTAATATTTTACAAGTATTAAGCTTACTACTATTAGCAGTTGAAGATTGTGATAATTGTCCAGAGCTTCCTAATCCTGCTGAATAAGCTTTTCCATCTTCTCTTAAAACTAAAGTATGAGTTCCACCAGCTATAACATCATATACATCTTTATATATCAATTTTTCTGTAGAACTTCCAATTTCTAATGGAGTAAATTTTGTTGTTGTATCTCCCATTATTAATTGTCCAGAAGTGTTTAGTCCAGTACCTAATGCTGTTCCATCCCCTCTAACTAGCATTGTATACTCAGCACCACAACTAACTTTTACAATATTATAAGCATCAGCAACTTTTATCGGTAATTTTCGAGCAGTTGTTGTATGATTTCCTAATTGATAATTAGCATTTTTTCCCCATGTATATAAATTACCAAATTTATCAACCGCAGAGCTATGAGCTGTTCCTGCTGATATATCTATTATGTTTGTTAAAAATCCTTGGCCATCTTCTGAAAGTACTTTAACAGCATATGTACTATTATCATTAGAATTTTGTCCTAATTGACCATAATTATTTAATCCCCATGTATATACATCACCATTAGAAGTCATTGCCAACATATGACTATCACCAGCAGAAATTTTAATTATATTTGTTAAATATGTATTTTCTGATGTTTTAACTTGAGTTAAATCTGCTGTATAATCTAATGTTCCATTTCCTAATTGACCTCTTGAATTAAGACCAGACATCCATACAGTTCCATCATTTTTTAGTACTGCTGTATAACTATTTCCTTGAACAATCATTGGTGTTGCAATACTATTTTCACTATTATTTGTAACATTAATTGTTGCTTGTGCTCTATATCCATGTAAATCTTCTGTAACAATTATTGTTGTTGTACCTATTTTCTTTGCAATCACATTTCCAGCCTTATCTACAGTTGCAATATTCTCATTTGTACTCTTCCATGTTAAATTTCCATATTCAGGAGCCTTAGCAAATAAATTAAAGTTTTCAACAGTTCTTACACTTAATTTTTTACTACTTCCCAATTTTATAGTTGAAATCTTATCTGTTACTTCTAAATAGCTTGTTCTAACATCTTCAATATATGATCTAGTTTCATATTTTCCACCATCTAAAAGTTGACCATTATTTGATTTACCACAAGATAAAATACTTCCATCTTCTCTAATCATATAATTTGTATATGCAGGTTCTGAATTAGAAAATAGTCCTATAATCTTTGGCTCTAATTCATTATAATATCTTCGTAAACATTTAGTAGGCAAATTTACATTCGAAGATGTGATAATTCCTAATTGACTATAATTATTTAGTCCCCATGCATATGCTGTTCCATCGCTTGTAACGGCAAAGCTAGATTCATATGCTGTACCTATGTCTACAACATCTGTTAAATAATCTGTAGAATTTAACTTAACCTGAACAGCAGTTGTTCTTACATAATTTGCATCACTTGATGATGTGCTTGATACACCAATTCCTAATTGACCATATCTATTTAATCCCCAAGCCCATACTGTTCCGTCATTTTTTAAAACAAGTGTTATATAACATCCTGTAGCGACTTTTTTTACATCAGTTACATTTTTTGCTTGTACTGGTAGTGATCTTTGAGTTCTTGCACCATCTCCCATTTGTGCTGATGCACCAGCTCCCCAAGACCATACTGTTCCATCATTTTTTACTACTGATACATATGCTGCACCAGCACTAACTTGAACAACATCTTTTAAATAATCATTTCCAGTTGAATCTAATACTTGTATTGCATATGCAGAAGATGTTTTAGTATTATTTCCTAATTGACCATAATCATTACTTCCCCATGTAAACACAGTTCCATCCGCTCTTACAGCTATTGCATGATTTCTTGATGCAGAAATACCTACTATTCCTGATAATTTATTGCCATTATAATCCATTACAAATACTGGTTTTCTTGAAATTTCTCCAATATTTCCTAATTGACCATCATTATTTAGTCCCCATGCAACAACATTTCCATTTTTCAAAAGTGCTATTGAAAAATAAGTTCCTGAAGCAATATCTACTACATCAGATAAATATTTGCTACCATTTACACCAGAAACTTGAATTGGATTTTCAGTTTCACTAGTTAAAACTCCTCCATCACCAAGTTGACCATATGTATTATCACCCCAAGACCATACTGTTCCATCATTTTTCAATGCAATTGTATGATTGACTCCTGCAGAAATTTTGTATATATTTGAATTTCTTTCTCCAACAATAATTTGAGCAACAGTTTCAATATTAGTTGTTATATCAGTTATTTTTACTCCTGTCTTTCCATCAGAAATTCCTTTAATTACACCATTATTATCTACTTCAACAATATCTGTATTTAAACTTTCAAATTTTAAATTTTCTTTACTTACAGTATAATTTTTATTTATCTTTAAATTAAATCCTATATTTGATTTAACATCTAAAGTTTTCGTTTCATTTTTATTTAATTGATATAGCTCTTCAACATATAAATTTTTAAAATCAATTTTTGTTATTACATTACTACTTGCATATGTTAAATTTGCATGTTGTCCACTAGTTCCAAGACCAGTTATACCAACAGTTCCATCATCAAAGGCAAATCCATATGTTGTTCCTGTTGAATGTCCAAGAGATACAACATCTTTTAATGCCTCTGTTTTGGTTTCATTTTTTACAACTGTAAATACTTTTGATGTAGTAGTTGATGCTATTGATAATTCACCTGTTTTATTTAAGCCTGTAGCATATACATTTCCAGCTCTGTCTTCAATATAAGTTGAAGTTGGTCCTGTACCAATATTTGAAATATTTTCCATAATGCCACTATTTGCTAATCCCTTTAAATCAATCGGTGCTGTTTGATTTTTTGTTGTATTATTTCCCAATTGATAATTGTTATTATATCCCCAAATATATGCCGTAGCATCCTCTTTCAAAGCAATTGTATGATGTCTTCCAGATGCAACTCTGACTATTCCTGTTAACACTCCATTTCTTTCACTATTTATAGATTGAACAAGCTCTGCTTTATTTGTAGTAGTTCCATCTGCCAATTGTCCAACATTATTATAACCAGTACCCCAAACAGTTCCATCACCTTTTAAAACTATAGTCGAATAATATCCACCTTGTGCCTGAATAACATTGTAACTATCATGCATTTTTGTTGGTAATACTCTAGCAGTTGCAGAATTTATTCCTAAACCATAATATCCATTATAACCCCATCCATATACAGTTTTATCTTTCATAACAGCTATTGAAAAATCATATCCTGCAGATATATCAACAACATCTTTTAAAAATTCTTTTCCTGTACTATCTAAAACCTGTATTGCATATGATGAGTTAACTTTTGTATTATTTCCCAATTGACCATTTGAATTCAATCCCCATGCCCAAACAGTTCCATCTTTCTTTAAAGCAATTACATGTTGTTCTCCAACTTCAATTTTTCTTATATCAGTTAAATATGTATCTCTATCAATCTTTACTTGTGTTGGTATGTTTATATCCATATTTGAAGCAATTCCAGTTACGCCATTTTCAGCAGCACCAGATGTCCAAACAGTTCCATCTTCTTTCAACATTGCAGTAAATGTTGTACCACTTAAAACCTGTGGAATAGCAATTGCTCCTTCTGATATAACATTAATTATAGATTCTGCCTTATAGCCACTTGTTTCATCTTCTGCAATAATTGTTACATAACCACTTGATTTTGCAGTCACTTTACCTGAATCATCAACTGTTGCTATATTTGAATCTGATGATTTATATTTTATATTTCCAATAGTCGCTTTAAAATCATTTATATAAAATCCATTAATTACTTCAACTGATAAATTTAATGTCTTCCCAATTTCCAAATATTCCTGATTATTACTTAAACTTAAATATGATTCACTAATTTTATCTGAATAATTGATCGCACTAACATGATCACTCAAAAATTCATATGCCCCTGCGTAACCATTAGCATAAATATTACCTTCTTCATCAAAAAACATATTTGTAGAAGTATTTTGTCCATCTTGTAATTTTAAAATTTTAGGTAATTGAATACTATTTTTTCCAACTACTTTTGAAGCAACTTTTTGATTTGTTACATTTCCATTTCCAATTTCACCTGATGTATTAAGACCCCATCCATAAAGCTCTCCATCAGAATTTAATGCAAAACTTGTTTCATAATTTGATGCAATATCAACTATGTTTTCAAGATTTAAAACTTGAACTGGTGTTGTTTTTTTATAAGCTGCATTTGATGTAGATGTCGAAGATGTATTTATACCTAAATTTCCATATCTGTTTATACCCCAAGACCATACTGTTTTATCGTCTTTTAATGCTAATGTTTGTAAACCACCAGCATCAACTTTTGTAACATTAGTAATTCCAACTTTTACAGGAATATATGAAGTTACAGCACCACCATTTCCAAGTTGACCACTTGTTCCAAGTCCCCAAGTGTATACTTCTCCATCATTTGTTAAAGCAACAGAAAAATCATGTCCTCCAGATACTTGTTTAATATTATCTAATTCACCAATCTCTGTTGATTCTGTTCCATCTTCAGATGTTACTACATTTTTCTGTTTTACTTTTTGTGCTACAACTCTTTTATAATCAGCATTACTTGCAGTTGTATTTCCAACATTCAAACCAAGTTGTCCATAACTATTTAATCCCCATGAATATACAGTTCCATCATTTGAAACAGCTAAACCATGGAATGAACCTGCTGAAATTTGTTTTATATTTTCTATATCTTTTCCATTTTCATCTTGAACATACACAGGAACACCAGATGAATCTGTTGTATTATTACCCAATTGGCCATATGTATTTTGACCCCATGCTAAAACTTTTCCATCATCTGTTAAAGCAATTGCAAAACTTTCACCTACCGAAATTTGTTTTATGTTGCTCAATTTTCCTTCACCATTTACTCCTAAAACTTGATTAGGTTGTGAAATTTTTTCATTTGCAATATTTCCATTTCCAAGTTGTCCATATGAATTATTACCCCAACTCCATACTGTTCCATCTGGTTTCAATGCTAACTCAAATAAATTTCCAGATGCTATTTGAGCATTATTAATATCATATTCAGAAGTACTATTTACACTAAAATTAGATTCAGAAGAGCTCATTAAAGCAGTGCTAGATTTTTCACTATCACTGTCATTTGATATAAAATTAGTTTCACTTGTTTGATCAACAGAACCTGTTTCTCCAACAAATATTTTTGAAACATCAAAATTTTCAATTTTCCCATTAAATTTTGCCATAGCAAAACAGCCTGAAATTATTGCAACAATAATCAGACTAAAAAGTAAAACTTTTTGCTTAACCTCTCTCTTAAATTTCTTGCTCATCTTCATCTAAAATCTTCTCCTTTGCTCAAATATTTAGTATAGCTAATTTATAATATATTTAATAAAAACTTATCAAATCTTAAAATGTCAATATAAATATACATACCTACTACGGATATCTATATTAAAGACATATATTTCACTTTTATATCATTTCAATTACTTTTTCGTTACAATTCGACATTTTAATTTTCATTAGGGACATAATGAATAGAGCAAAAAACGCACACTAAAAAACTATCCATTTCTGCATAGCTCTTTAGTGTGCATTTTCCGTAGATTTATTTAACTGGCACACTATTTATTCTTGAAATTTGACCCCCCTTAACTTTTATTTCAAGAGTATTTTGTTTTGATTTAATATAAAAATATTCATCTTCATCTCTTAAAATTTTTAAGCATGAAACATCATTTTCACTTAAATCACTTTCGCCTAGCTCTTTAAACTGTTTAATAGCAAGCTTTTTTGCATTATCCTCTGATATTTCAGAGCCCTCTTTTGTGTTTGATTGTATAACTTCAACACCATCTAACATTATTTTTTCTTTCTTTTCTGGCATAAACACTATTACAAGTGAAACTACAATAATAACAACGCAAGAAATTATAGCAATATTATACAAAGTCAAACTTTTTTTGAATTTTTTACTTAGCTTCATAATACTTCTCCTTCGCCATTTCCTTAGGCTTTCTGTTTTTTGGGTTCACTTAATAAACCTCAAAATGCGGATTTTTTTATCCATTTTTAGGCTTTTTTTTATTTTTAATATGTTTTATTTATATTATTTTATATATTTTTTTATAAACCTTTTTTTAGGGTTCACTTAATAAACCTTAAATTACGGCTTTTTTTACCCCAATTTAGGTTGAATTTATATATTTTTTCACGTTTCTAGTATAATTTTTAATATTATGTTATTTACAATCCCCTAATAGTTCTATCCGTGTGCAAAGATTAAACTATTAGGAAGATTGTATGCACACTAATAACATATATCTTTTAAAACTTTATTTAATAATTATAATTACTTTAGACATCAATTTTATTTAATAATTATAATTATTTTATGACCTCAATTCTATTTATTACTGAATTATCTAAATTAATCTCGAAAGGCTTATCTGCGTAGTGAATTTTGTATTTAAATACTCTATTTTTGTAATTTATTTCAATAATCTTGCCATCCAATTTTTTACTTATTGAATCATTAAATACTACCTTTACCTTATTATCATAAGTATCCTTATCTAGGTATTGATCAATATCTAATTTTAGATTATTCTTACTTACCTTATCTAATCCTCCAAGTACAAATTCGCCATCTTCTTCTATCAATATTCTAACATTTCGTTTGAATACAATTATTAAAATTAGTATTCCAAGGGCAATTGCTGCTATAATAGCTGCTATTGACTTTTTATTTATACCTTTATTTCTTTCAATATCTTTATCTTCTTGTTTTTTATCATCTTTCGTATTATTCTTTGGTACTTCTTTATTATCTTCTTCTTTTGTATTTTCTTTAGGCTTTGTATTTTGATTTTCTTGTACATTATCATTTGTTATTTGATTATCTTTTGTTTCTTCTTGATTTGGTATATTAGCTTCCTCATTATTGTTATTATTTGTTTTATTATGATGTCTATTTATATTTGTATTATCTTTTGTATTACTATCCTTTGTACTATTTTTCTTTGGTAATACATTAACTATAAAGTTTGTTGTAAATCCACCATAACTTACTTTAATAACTTGTGTTCCAGCATTTTTAGGATTATATTCTGAAATCATATTGCTTGTTACAGGTATTACTGTAATTCCACTTGATTTAACAACTGTAATTGTTGCTCCAGATACATCTAAATTTGCTCCAAAATCGTAATTTGTTTTGTTAGGTTGGGTATTCATTGAAATACCTTTTATTAAGTCTTTAACACTAATTGTGAAACTATTTGACTTACCATCATATGTAACTGTAATCTTTTGTGAACCTACTTTAGTATTATCAAATCCTGATATCATAGAAGCTGTCATATTAGTACTTTCTTTAATTGCTCCACTTGCCATTTTAGTAGTAACTTTACCACCAGTTAAGTCTAGGCTCTCTCCATATTCGTAATTTCTCTTAGTAGGAGGTGTTATAAATAAACTATTTAATTCATAATCCTCTACTGTAACGGGGAATGTTTGAGATAATCCGTCATATGTTACTGTTAAAGTTTGAGTTCCTAGCTTATTAGAATTGTATCCTGTTACCATGCTTGATGTCATACTAATAATTTCAGTTTCTCCACTTTCTTTAGTAATTTCTATTGTTCCACCTGTTAGATCTAATTTTTGTCCATATAAGTATTTTACTTTATTTGGTAATGTTTTTATAACCATACTATTTGTTAAATCTTGAACTGTTATCCCAAATGTTTTTGTGTATCCTTGATATGAAACTGTTAGGGTTTTAGCCCCTATACTTGTACTATCAAATCCTGTAATCATAGCACTTGTCATTGCAACTGGGGATGTTGCAGTTCCACTTGCCATTACAGCCCTTACTGTACCTCCATTTAAATCAATTGTTTCATTTAACTTGTACACAAGCTTTGTTGGTTCAACAATTTCAATATCTTTTACATAGTCTTTTACATTGACCTTATATTGTACTGTTTTACCCTTATATGTAATTATTAATATCTGCTCTCCTAATTGGTTTGAATTAAATCCAGTTACCATACTAGGAGTTACAGTTACATACTGTTTATTTCCACTAGAACTTGTTACTTCAAGTTGTAATCCTGCTACATCTAGTGATTCTCCATATTTATATTCAGTCTTTGGAGTACCAATTAATGTTACTGATTGAACATTATCTTCAACTGTTACTCCAAATTGTTTAGTAATTCCTTCATAAATTACATTTATAGTCTGACTTCCAGCTTTTGTTTTATCATATCCACTTATGCTTACACTACTATCTGAAAGCGCTACATCTATTTTTGTTCCACTAGCCATTACTTTTTCAATCTTACCACCTGTTAAATCAAGCTCTTCACCGCATTCGTATACTAATTTTGTAGGCGGTGTTAATATAATACCTGTTACATAGTCTTCGACTGTAATTTCATATTCTAGTGTTTTTCCACCATATGATATTTGTAATTTTCTTGTTCCTAATTTAGTAGAATCAAATTCACTTCCATCTAGCTCTTTTATCATATCGTTTGTAATATTTATAGTTTGTACTCCGCTATCTTTTACTACTTCAATTTGTCCACCTGTTACATTTAATGGTTCACCATATTTGTAATTTGTTGGTGGCATAGTTTTAAGTGATATTGATTGTACATTATCAGTTACATTTACTAAATAATCTGTTGTTTTTGTTATTCCGTTTTCTGTATAATCTACAGTTAATTTTAAATCTTTCGATTCTTGTGTATTATCAAATCCTGAAACTGTTACTTTAGGTGAACTCATTGTAACTATTTCTGTTCCTACAGCTCTTGTTACAAGTAGCTCTCCTGTTGTAATATCTAATGTTTCATTAACCTTATACTCTGTTTGTGGTAGAGTTTTTATAGTTATTGATTTGACATCATTTATTATTGTTATTGGATAATTTACTGTTCCAGTTTGTCCATCTTTTGAATATTCTATTTTCAATGTTTTATCCACTTTTTGTGTTCCATCATAACTTGCTGGACTCATATTTAATGGACTTCCATCACTTTCTGTTATTGTTGCTTTACTTATATCTAATGTTCCTGATGTTCCATCTTCATATGTTAAATTTATTTCTCCACCTGTTAAGTCTAAGCTATCTCCGTGATTATATGTTGTTTTTGTTGGTGGTGTTATTGTTATTCCTGATACTGTATTCATTAATGTTACTTGTAAGCTTGTTGTAAAATTATTTCCGTTTGTGTAACTGCTTGAATCATTATCTGTATATGTTACTATTAAATTTTGTGCTGTTGTTGTTGCCTTATTATATCCATTTACCATACTTTCTGCTAGAGCTATTGGGGATTGTGCTCCTGCTTTTGCGTATGTTACTGTATATTTTATACTGTTGTCTGTTATTAATTTTGATAATTCATCATTATATGTTCCTGTTACACTACTTGGATTTACTTCAATTTTTGTAACATAATCTTTTACTGTTACATCAAATGTTGTTGTTTGTCCTCCGTATGTTATTGTTACTGTTTGCTTTCCAATTTTGGTTTTATCATATCCACTTATCATTGAATCAGTTACTGTTTCTTGTGTTGTTCCACTTCCCTTTGTTACATCTAATTTAATTTTACTTAAATCTAATTCTTCGCCGTATTTTACTTCACTTTGTGGTGTTCCATTTATTGTTATTGATTTTACTGAATCAACTACACTTACTTCATATGTTGCTGTTTTTGTAATTCCATTTTCTGTATAACTAATTGTTAATGATAAATTTGTATTTTCTTTTGAACTGTCAAATCCTGTTACCATATCTGGTGTTACAGTTACAACTCCTGTTGTTCCCATTGCTCTTGTTACTAATATACTTAAACCTGTAACATCTAATGTATCTCCAATATTGTATGTTGTCTTTGTTGCTGGATCTTGTACTGCTATTGATTTGACATCATTTATTATTGTTATTGGATAGTCTATACTTTTTGTAACTCCGCCTTCTGAATATTCAATTGTCAATTTTTTATTTACTTTTTGTGTATCATCATCATAGCTTGTTGGGCTCATATCTACTGCACCAGAGCCTTCTTTGATCATACTTGATGTCATTGTTACATTATTAGTAGTTCCACTTGCATAATGAACTGTAATTGTTCCATCTAAAGCAAGAGCTTCACCATGATTATATACATTTTTACTTGGTGCAACTATGTCAATACTTGTCACATTATCAATAACATCATATGTGTATGTAGTTGTCTTTAAATTACCAAATTCATCTGTATATGTTATAGTAGCAGTTTTTCCTGTTCCAGCTACTGTTGTATCTAAACCTGAAACCATTGAATCGTCAATATTTATTGATTCTGTATTTCCTGCTTTTCTTGTTACTTTAATTGTTCCACCAACACCTGTTGTTGCTTCATTTAACTTATAGCTTTGTTTTGGTGTGTTTTCAATTGTTATTGAATCTATTGGGTTTTGTAATGTTATGTCATAATTCGTTGTTTTACCTCTATATGTAACCAATAAATTTTTTACTAAATTATTATTTGTGTATTTAGAATATTTTGGTTCCATATCTACTTCAGAGCCATCGCTTTCAGTAACAACTGCTTGATTTAAATTAATAACCTCACTGTTACCAGATTTATAAACTATTTTAAGCTCTCCAGCACTTTCATCAAATGTATCTCCATGATTAAATATTGTTTTTGGATTTTTAGAAATTGATATACTTGCAGCTTCATCTTTTATATAAACATCAAATGAAGTATCAAAAATTTTACCATTACTTGTATATGAAACTTTTATTGTTTTAGTTGCAGTTTTACTTACAAAACTACTTGCTGATGGCGACATATTTATAGTACTTCCATCTTGCTCTGTTAAAGTAACTCCTGAGGCTTCCATTGAAATGTTTGACTGTGCACCACTAATATAATTTATGTTAATTTGTCCCCCAGTCGCTGAAAAAGCTTCTCCATATTTATATGTAACTTTTGATGGTTTATATAAAACCGATATATCTTTTATTACATCATTTATAGTAATTACTTGAGTGGCTGTTGCTGGTAATTTATCAAATACATTTGAACTACTATCTAATTTAATTGTCAATGTTTCATTATATTTATGATTTACATTAAATAACGATCCTGCTGGTTTTTGTACATATCCTGTTACCATTCCAGCAGTAATTGTTTTAGGTGAACTTGAACTGCCATCTGCATATACTTCAACATATTTTCCATTTGATATAACATCATCAAGTGATGTGTCATAATCAAATTCTGTTTTAGTAAATGCTGTTGTAATTCCTGTTATATAATTTACTAATTGTATATCAACAGTATTTGTTGAATTTATAGTTCCATATTTTACTGGCAATGATTGTTTTGCAAGTTTTGTTGGATTATATCCACTTGTATCTATTGCAAGAGAACTTGCGCCTACAGTAAACGAGCCACCTCCGCTTGTTGTAATTGTTGCAACAAGACCACTGTAATTTAATGCACCTGCAGAAGTTCCATATTTATTTTGTGCTGTTGGTTGAGTCGTTATTGAAACTCCTGATACTGTATCATTTACAACTATATTTAAATCTGCAGTTTTTCCTTCATATGTCAATGTAATTTTTTGATTTCCGGCAGTTAAGCCATTACCTCCAGCTATCACCCATCTATCTGATACTGGTATTGAACTTATACTTGCTGTTGTCGAACTTGCAGTAACTTTTGAATCATCAGCTGAAATTGGTGTAAGAGTTTTTCCACTTTTAGTTACTGGTGTAATTTCTCCTCCAGCTAAACTAATTGTATCACCATCATCATATGTAACATTTGTTGGTTGTTTTGTTATCGAAATGCTAGATACTGGATCAGTTACAGTTAATGTCATATCTGTTGTTAAAGACTTATATGTAAATGTTACTTTCTTATTATCTACATCCGCTTTTGTCTTATCAACTGTAATTTCTCCTGTTGCAATTTCACTTGCTATATTTAATGTATCTTCTAATGTATTTCCTGATGAATCCTTATATGTTGCTGTAAGTTGTCCTCCAGAAAAATCTATTGTATCACCATGTTCATAGTTCATTTTTGTTAAATTAGTTTTCTTCGAAATACTATCTAATACATAATAATCAAAATCTATTGTTTCACCATCATATGTTAATGTTGTCTTCTTTGTTGTATTATTTGCTGTTGTTGAATCAAGAGTCATTTTTCCAGATGTTATTGCATCTGATACTGTTACATCTTCTGAACTTCCATCATCATATGATACTGTTAATATTGCCCCTGTAAAATCTAATGTTTCTGTATTGTAATATTTATTTTTTGTTGGCTGAGATTTAAATGAAATATTATTTATTTTCTTTGCACCAGCTGAAAAGCCTTTAAATAATAAATAATCTTTACCATTCACATAATATGCTCCACCATCATATGCAAGCATAATATCATCTGGATCTCCAATTGAAAAAACATCTGTTGTAATATCTTCCATTGTTTTTCCATCTGCCAATTTAAATGTTAATGTTGCAATTACAGTTTCATCTGCCATTGTTTTTGTAGTAGCTCCATCTATTCTGAATGTACAACTGCTTGTATCTATTCCTGTAGCTGGAGATGTATCAAAATATATTCCATCTGAAGCCCAATCTTCCATGTCTGTTGGCTCTTGTAACTCCCAAATAGGTCTTTTATTTGTTCCTATATTAACTTCTACTATTGGAGATAAAATACTTTTATCATATTTTAATTTTATATTTCCCGCATTTAATCCAGTTACAGTTGTCCCATTTTTTATGATAATATCCATTGTAACTATTCTTGTTCCAGAATATGTTTCTATGGTATCAGTATCTGGATCAAAATCATAATAATAATATGTTGTATCATTATCCCAATGGTCATAATCTTTAGATGTATCTATTGGATGAATGTCAATTTCAAAATAGGGTTTATTTTCTTTTATTGGAGAAGCTGCATGAACTTCACTTAACAAAATCCCATATGGTGAAAATGATTCTATTAAAATTATTAAAGATATTATTAATGCTATTATTTGCTTCCTCGTAAAGAACCTTTTTAAATTTGTATATTTCATTCTATTTTTCTCCTTCCATACTATTCTATAATCCTATTAACTTCATAATTTGCTTTGAGTGCTGAAAGATCTAATAATTGAATCCTACCGTCATTATTAAAATCCATCTTTTTATCATAATTCGCTGAAGTTGTATCTGTTTGGTATGCACTATATAACATAGATAAATCTAAAAGTTGTATAACACCATCTTTATTAACATCACCTGCATATAGCTCTTTTTCTCCTATATCCAATACATCTCCAGTATTTATTGTTCTTGAAATAAAAATATGATCTAAGTAACCTTCTCGATCTAACAAAATATCATAAGTCCCCGGAGTAACATATATTTCAAATGTTCCATCATCATTTGTATCACTATCTAAAGATGTTATTGTTTCTAATTGTTGATGTATTGAATCCCTTTTTCCAGATTTAACAGTAGACCAATCTATTACATTTTTTACCTCATCTGATTTGTATAACCTTACTGTTGCTTTATATATTTTTTTACTTTCCATCGGTTTTAAAAATATACTCCCCCTAATAACTCCATATGGCCTTTTTACCACCAGAGTATATTCTTTTTCTGTTTTACCATCTTCTGCTGTAACAGTTATTGTTAAATTTGTATCACCTTTTCCAAGTTCATTTAATTTAACAGTAGTTGATACATTATTTTGAATATCAAGCTCTTCATATTCAACTGTTACTCCATCAGATTCATAAACCAAATTTCCATTTTCATCTCTTTTAGGTTTCTTAAGTTTCATTGAAGATTTTGTATCACTAAGTATTGATTTTAAGTTTAATTCATCAATATTTTCCAATAACTCCAATTCATAATTTAAAGTATCTTTATCAAATTTTGGGTTTAACTCATACTCCTTATATGTAGAATTATCTGGATTTTCTTCATCTGCTGTTCCTGAACTTACAATCAAGTTATCTAAGTTTGCGTTTTTTGATGCTGTTGCATCCACAAATCTAAATGCCGATTTATTTTCAATTGAATCTTTAACATTCAAATTTATTTTTATACCAGTTGTTGGTACCAATTCATCTTCTTTAAGTGAAAATCCTGAAATATCGAAATCATCTGATATCATACTAAAGCTTACCTTTGCTAAAAGAACACCCCCAGTTGTTGTTATTATTTTCTTGCCTGCTCCATCATCCTTAATATGCTCTGAATCGGTTACCGGAGGATTAAATGTAATTGCCCAATCAACTATACCTTGGTTTTCATCTTCTAATGAAGCACACTCAAGTACTGATGAAAATTCATTTTCAAACTTAAAGTATTGAGTTACATCATCAGTAATTTCATTTGTTTGTATGTTTGAAAATTTTAATTTTGTATTATCAAAACTAAATCGTACCTCAAATCCGTTTAAAATCTATTTCATGTCCCCATAATTCCATAATAACTTGTTTATTTTTACCTTCAACCTCAGTTATATTTGTTGCTTTAAGCTCTAAATATTGATCATCTGTTGGTTCAATTGTTGAGGCTTCAACCACAATTGCCATATTTATAAACATCATCACAAGAATAAGTATTACAGCTGTTAGTTTTTTTAATAAATTTTCCATATGTAGTTGAAACCTCCTTTCTTATATTTTTAATTTATATAGATTATAGAGTATTTAATATAAGAGTCAATTTTACATTTTTCACCATATTTTTTATTTTTTCTTAGGGAAATCTGTCTTAAAAGGTATAAATAAAATATATTTCATTTGTGTTAAATTGTTATTATAATTTGGTTACAAAATCCACAATTTTACAAACAAAAACTTTTATCAATTTTCCCTAAGAGTTTCGCCAATTTAAGAGCAAAAAAAATAGAAGAAGACTTTTTAGCTCTTCTTCTATTTTTATTAACTTATAATCTTAAAATTATTTTATCTTTTGTATTTCTCATATTCATCATTTGTTTATCTCAAGATATTTTCTTTTGAAAACTTGATTTTTATTTTAGCAATTATTTTATCAAAACCTTTATTTCCTTAGGATATCTCCTACATTATATTGGCGTTTAATATTTTTTCGCAATGCTATTACACATCCACTTAATAATGCTAATACTATAGTAATTAATGCAATGT
>OGZH01000231.1_pt1 | contig 40095 bp, 31 predicted proteins | sample 1576741 | NCBI WGS metagenome assembly OGZH01 (sample SAMEA3541560, study PRJEB24748) | human gut metagenome | biome: human gut; feature: human-associated habitat; material: faeces | place: China | collected 2012 | reverse complement strand
GCCGCTGGAACTTCTCCAAACGACGTAACAGACTTGAATTCTTTCTGTCTTTCATTCTTTAATTATTAAGTTAAACAAAAGTTAGTTTTCTATTCTCTCAGGAGAAATAGGTCTCCTACCTGTGAAAAAGTGTTGCAAATATATGCACGAATATTAAAAAAGCCAATGTAGGATTGTACAAAAGCATGGAATTTCCCGTCTTTTCAACTGAAAAATAGTACAAACTTCTGTGAACAATCTCAAAATGGATAGTTTCAAGAGCATTTTTGTTATACAAGAGTGCTTTTATTTCTGATTGTTACTTTAATATTGTATTGTAAAACGTATAAACTAAAATTTGAATATGGCTAATCTTTCAATAGTAATTGTACCTGCTAAAAAATTATCTAACGGTAGACATAGAGTCAGGATCGCAGTGGCTCATCGTTCACAAACGAGATATATTTCAACTCAATTCATTTTGGATTCTGCAAATCAAATGAAAAATGGACGAGTAGTAAAACATGAAAATGCAGCTAATATAAATGCTTGTTTGCGCAAGTTGATTAATGAATACGAAGAGATTCTTTCGTCTATTCATTATCAGTCGAATATTTCATGCACTGAATTGATACATGTTATAACTCGGGAACAACAAAAAAAAGGAATAACCTTTAATACGGTAGTGAAAGAATATCTTTCAATGATGGAAGCAGACGATCGTAAAAAATCACATAAATTATATAATATAGCTTGTGCAAAGTTCCTTAAACATATGAAAGGTGATTTTCCTTTGGTACAACTCAGTCCGACACATATACAAAGTTTCGCTGATGTAATGAAGGCTGAAGGATTAAAAGAAACTTCTATCAGAATTTACCTCACTTTAATAAAAGTAATATTGAACTATGCCAGGAAAATGAATTATGTAACTTATTTAGTTCATCCTTTTGTTTTATTTAAAATGCCAGTTAGTAATATCAGAGAACTAGATCTGTCCGTTGATGAATTAAAAAAAATACGTGATGTGAAATTATTCAAGTCTGTGCATATCATGGCTCGAGATATATTTATGTTAACTTATTATTTAGGTGGCATTAATCTAAGAGACCTAATGGAGTATGATTTCACTAAAGGAAACTGTATGAGATATATAAGACATAAAACCCGTAATAGCAAAAAAAATGAAAATGAAATAGCTTTCACTATCCAGCCAGAAGCACAGACAATTATTGAACGATATATTTCTGAAAATGGGAAATTAGTTTTTGGCAAATATGAATCTTATGAAAAAGTATATAGTTTGGTTTTTAGACATATAGGGAAGGTGACTGATCTGGCAGGCATAAATAGAAAGGTTTCATATTATTCTGCAAGAAAAACATTTGCACAACATGGTTATGATATAGGTATCGAAATAGAAAAAATAGAATATTGTATTGGTCATAGTATGAAAAACAATCGTCCTATATTTAATTATATACGAATAATGCAAGAGCACGCCGATAAAGTTTTTAGAGAAATCTTCGATCAATTGCTTAAATAGTCAATGTTATTATATATGCATAAATGTCTTTCATATCATGTAAATGTTATTATTGTATTACCTTAAAAAGTAAGTGTGGTTCATAAATCAAGCAAATGCACTTAGACAGCTAATAAAGTACACTTGCTTTTTGGGGATATTTTTTAAGTTTAAGTCAGGATATAAACTACTCCATATAAATTTGAGAGCAAAGTGAAATATTTCATAAATACTAACTAAAAGAGTTTTTTTCCCAACAGCAATAAGAGCACTTTATATTCTCTATTATTGTATCATCTATATTATAAAATTCGATGAAATGGGCTTTTTTTGATACTTTCAACTTTATATATCAAGTTAACTTTTGTTTAACTTAATAATTAAAGTATGAAAGACAGAAAGAATTCAAGTCTGTTGGGACATCGATTAAAATTTCGGTGGCTTTTTCTCTTTAGTCTGTTTGCAGGTCCTCTGCCCCTTTCCTTTGGAGGACAGTCGGCAGTAGCTGCAAACAATATTATTCAGCAACAAAAAATATCAGTGACCGGTAAGGTCGTAGATAATTTAGGAGAGCCTATTATTGGTGCCAATGTTGTTGTACAAGGTCAGACAGTAGGTACTATAACCGACATTGATGGAGTTTTTAAACTGGATGTTCCTAAAGGAGCTAAGTTATTGATTTCATTCATTGGATATAGTTCCAAAACTGTAGAAGTAAAACAATCTAACATTGAAATAGTTTTGGATGATGATTCTCAAATGTTAGGAGAAGTAGAGGTTGTAGCTTATGGCGTTCAGAAAAAGGTTTCTGTGACTGGAGCTATTTCCAGTGTAAAAGGTGAAGAATTGACAAAAACTCCAACAGGCTCCATTTCTAATATGTTATCAGGGCAAATGGCAGGTTTGACTACCGTACAGTATTCCGGTGAACCGGGGAGTGATGCAGCGAATATTTTTGTCCGTGGTCAAGCTACATGGAATCAATCTGCTCCTCTTATTCAAGTAGACGGTGTGGAACGTAGTATGAATGATATTGATCCTAATGAAATAGAAAGTATTTCTATATTAAAAGATGCTTCTGCTACGGCTGTTTTTGGTGTACGAGGTGCAAATGGCGTTGTTTTAATTACGACTAAAAGAGGTAAGGAAGGAAAAGCTAAGATTTCATTTACGACTTCCTCAAGTATTATTGCCCCGACCGAAAGTATTAAAATGGCTAATTCTTATCAATATGCTACTTTTTATAACCAAATAAATACTGGTGATGGTTTGAATCCTACGTTTTCGGATGAAATAATCCAGAAATTTAAAGATGGTTCAGATCCCGTTCGTTTTCCAAGTGTGGATTGGGTAGACTATTGCTTAAAAGATATGACCCTTCAAACACAGCATAATGTTAATATATCAGGTGGTACAGACCGTGTACGTTATTTTATTTCAGCAGGAGCTTATACACAAGGCGGTTTATTTAAAGAATTTGACTTGCCTTATAATCTGTCTTATCAATATAATCGTTTCAATTACCGTTCAAATCTAGATATTGACGTAACCAAAACGACAACATTATCAATGAATATTGCTGGTAATGTGAATAATGCTTCTAAACCTTATACTGGACAGGGTAGTGCCGGGATGTTAATAAACATGTATTATTCCACTCCGTTTTCTAGCCCGGGACTTGTCGATGGCAAACTGGTTAATGCAAGTACGGACTATCCGGATTTGAGAATGCCTTTTACTGGTGGTAGCGGCATGGGATACTATGGTGGAGGTTTTATGCGAACCAGTAATAACACCTTAAATGCTGATGTCCAATTAAAACAAAAACTGGATTTTATAACTAAAGGATTGTCATTCCATATTAAAGGATCATACAATAGTGGTTTTACATCTTATACACAGGCTAGTGCTAGTGTTGCAACTTATACTCCTGTATTACAAGAAGATGGTACGATTGCTTATAAGAAATATGGACAAAATTCTCAGTTGAAATATGAAGATAAGGATCCAGCTAAATCACGTGATTGGTATATGGAGGCAGCCTTAAACTATGCCCGGGAATTCGGTAACCATCATGTTTCAGCATTATTGTTATACAATCAGTCTAAGATATATTATCCTAGTGCATATTCTGATATTCCTCGTGGTATGGTTGGTATAGTGGGACGTGCAACTTATGATTGGAAAAACCGCTATATGGCAGAATTCAATATTGGATATAATGGTTCCGAGAATTATGCACCCGGCAAACGTTTTGGTACTTTTCCGGCCGGTTCTTTTGGTTGGATTGTTAGTGAGGAAAAATTCTGGAAACCTATAAAATCAGTAGTAAGTTTCTTGAAATTTCGTTATACAATCGGTCTAGTTGGTAATGATAGTTTTGACGGAAACAAGCAACGTTTCCTCTATATGTCTGATCCTTATGTAGTTAATAATTCTTCTTTAATTAACCGTGATGGTCATGGTTTTTTGTTTGGTATCAATAATTCCACAGTAAGTCCTGCTGCTTATGAAAATGGAAAGAATAACCAAGATATTACATGGGAAAAAGCGTTGAAAACCAATTTGGGTGTAGATGCTAATTTCCTTAATGACCGTTTACGCACTTCATTTGATTATTATCATGAAAAACGTACAGACATTATGTTGAGTGACGGTACGGCTCCTTCTGTATTAGGATTTACTCCTCCATTGGCTAATCTTGGGGAAATGAGAAGCTGGGGTTGGGAAATCACTTTAAAATGGAATGATCAAATAGGTGACAATTTCAGGTATAACGTAGGATTGAATTTGATGTACAATCAAAATCGGGTGGTAGAGAGAAAAGAAGCTCCGCAAAATGAAGAGTATATGTATCAAAAAGGACGTCGTCTTGGTTCACGCAGTCAATATAAATTCTTTGAATATTATAATTCGGAAACAACCCCTGCTCATTACAAAGAAGTATATGGTACGGATATGCCAGAACAATTAGTCAGTGATTTAAAAAATGGTGATTGTGTATATGTCGATTTAAATAACGATGGTAAAATAGATTCTAACGATATGTCACGTCAATTTGGTTTCACAGATGATCCGGAATACATGGCCGGTCTTAATATGGGATTCAGTTGGAAGGGATTTGATGTTTCAATGCAATGGACTGCCGCATGGAATGTAAGCCGCAGTATATCAAGTGTATTCCGCCAACCTTTTACAGACCGTACAAACTCAGATCAAGGAGGTTTGTTGGAATATATGTTAGATCATACATGGACTCCAGAGAATCCGAATCCAAATGCGGAATATCCGCGTGCGACATTTATCAACGATACCAATAACTATGCGGAATCAACTTTGTGGGAGAAAGATGCTAAGTATCTTCGTTTGAAAAATCTGCAAATTGCTTATAATTTCAATCTTCCGTTTATGAAAAAACTGAAACTGAATACTATGCAGTTAGCGTTAAGTGGATATAATTTATTGACCTTTACTCCATATTTTTGGAGTGATCCGGAATCAAAGGCTAGTAATTCTCCCTCTTATCCGCTGACAAAAACATATTCATTGAGTTTGAAACTTGGTTTTTAATCTTAATAATGCAATCAAATGAAAAAATATAATAAATGGATTTTTAATGTTGCTTCAGGACTGGCTCTGACATCTGTCATCGCTACTTCATGTGTCGATGAGATTAAGTTTGGCAACTCTTTTTTGGAAAAGGCTCCGGGAGGGTCGGTTACAAAAGACACAGTATTTAATAATGCTGAATATACCCGACAATTTCTGACTAATCTTTATGGCATGCAATATTATGGGCTTCCATATAAGAATGTGGCTAATCAGGAAAGTTCCAATCAATATGTAGGCAAGCCTGAAGCTTTAACAGATTTGTATGTTTTCACTTATCCGTCATGTGGAATCTCAGGACCATATTATAAAGGTACTCACACTGCCAATTATGGTAAACGTTCTGATAAATTTGATTATTTAAGAAATAATGTCTGGGAAGCTGTACGTGGAGTATGGATGTTGATTGAGAATATTGATAATGTACCGGGGCTAGGGGAAGATGAAAAAGCTTCTATGGTGGCACAGGCGAAATGTATTCTTGCTTCCCGTTATTTTGATGTATTTCGTCATTATGGTGGCATTCCTTTAATTAAAGGTACATTCAGTGGAACGGATACAAGCTATGAAATGCCTCGTAACAGTGTGGAAGAAACAGTGAATTATATGGTACAATTGCTGGATGAAGCTGCTGCTGTACTTCCTTGGACTGTAGAAACACCTGCATCTGAATCCGGACGCTGGACTAGAGCGGCAGCTTTAGCTTATAAATGTCGTATTCTTCAATTTGCAGCCTCACCTTTATTTAATTCCGACCAGCCTTATTACCCGGGAGCGACAGGCAATCCTGCTATTTGGTATGGTGGCTATAAACCGGAACTATGGGATCGCTGTCTGGAAGCGTGTGAACAATTCTTTAATGAACTGGCTTCTAAAGGTGGATACAGTTTACAGCAGGCGAAAGGTACTCGTCCAGAAGATTATCGTTTGGCATATCGTGCAGGCTATGCTAATTTGGATAGCCCGGAAGTATTGATAAACACACGTGTAATTGATATTGATGCATTCAAATCAAGTCATTATAATTGGCACCAATGGGGAGATCCTCTTATGAAAATTCATCGTGGTTACAGTCCTACACAAGAATATATGGAAATGTTCCCTTGGAAAGATGGTACGCCGTTTGATTGGGATAAGGCCAAAAGTGAAGGAAAACTGGATGAAATGTTTTTGAAAGGAACGGGCACAGCCAGTGACGGACTGATAAATATAGAATTGACCCGTGACCCGCGTATGTATGAAGAAATCATTGTAAACGGTCAGCAAGAATCTTTGGATTGGACCACAGGAAATATGTCAGGTTATTGTTTTGAATCGTGGTTGGGGGGAAAGAGTGCCGGCAATGGTCCTACCAGTCAAACAGGTTCATTTGCTACGGGATATGCACCTATCAAATTCTTAATGGGAAACGATATGCTGCGTAGATATGTACATTGGCCTTGTATCCGTATAGCTGAACTGCATTTAATTTATGCGGAAGCATTGTGTCAAAGTTCACGAGGCAGTATGGATAAAGCTATAGCTCAAGTAGATATTGTACGTGCACGTGTAGGAATGAAAGGATTGGCGGAATGTAATCCGGATAAAAATTTACAAAGTAACAAGGATGCTTTTATCGAAGAACTTCTTCGTGAACGTGCTTGTGAGCTAGGTATGGAAGATGCACGCTTCTTTGACTTGATTCGCTATAAACGAGCAGATATATTTGAAAAACAATTGCATGGACTTTTCATTTATCGTTTGGATGACAACGGAGTACGAAGAGATTTGCCTTGGCGTGGAAACGATGAAGGGAAGATGGCTTATCCGACCCATTTTGAATATGAAAAATTTGAATTGAATAACCCAACTCGTTATTGGTGGACAAATGGATTTGACCCTAAATGGTATCTTTCTCCATTCCCGTCAACAGAAGTTAATAAAGGATACGGGCTTGTTCAAAATCCCGGATGGTAATAACTAATGAATACTTCAATTACAATTTGAATTAATTATTATGAGAAAAAATAGATTAATTATTCCGGCACTCCTTGCTTTTTTGAGTCTGCAAGGGTATGCACAGGAACTCAATGATAGCATAACTTCCGGTAAGCCGGCAAAATATTCCGATGAAGTTGTAGAAATCGGATATCATAAAGCTCAACGTCTGGAAGAATCTACCTCATCAATTTCTACCGTATATAATGAAGATTTCAATAAGCGTAGTGCTAAAAATATAGCTAATTCGCTTTTTGGATATGGTACAGGGTTGACTACTTTGCAAGGTAGCGGACGATATGCAGATGCCGAACCTACATTTTTTATTCGTGGTCTACAAAGTTTATCCACTAATAATCCGTTAATATTGGTAGACGGTATTGAACGTGATATTACAGATGTCACTCCTGAAGAGGTAGAAACTGTCACTATATTGAAAGATGCTGCTGCAGTAGCAATTTACGGGCATAAAGGTATAAATGGTGTAGTAAATATTACTACCAAACGTGGTATTTATAATACACGTGAAATCAAGTTTACTTATGATCATGGTTTCGGTTGGCAAGCACGCAAGCCCAAGTTTGTAGACAGTTATTCTTATGCAAATGCCATGAATGAAGCATTGGCAAATGACGGGTTAACAGCGCGTTATACACAAGATGAATTGAACGCATTTCGTAGTGGTCAATATCCATATCTGTATGCTAATGTGGATTGGCTTGGAGAAACTTATCGCGATATGGATGCTACCAATATATATAATATAAGTTTCCGAGGTGGGGCAAGCAAATTCCGTTATTATGCTATGGCTAACTTGACTACTAATAAAGGGTTTATTGCCAATCCTTATATGAATGATGGATATTCTACACAGGACCAATACTCCAGAGCCAATTTACGTACTAATTTGGATATTGATCTGACAGAAAAAACAAAATTGAAATTAAATGTATTAGGTATCCTGTCAGAAACTAGAACTCCGGGAGCGAATGGTCAGGGAGGTGCTAATTTATGGGATATGATTTATACTTTACCTTCCGCTGCTTTTCCCGCTCGTTTGGAAAATGGTACATGGGGAGGTAGTGCGACTTGGGCTGGGACCAAAAATCCTTTAGCTGTATCACAAGCAGCGGCTTACACAAAGTTCCACGAACGTACATTGTTCGCTGATATGACGCTGACCCAGGATTTATCATCTATAACCCCAGGACTAGGAGCAAGCGGTATGTTATCTTATGATAACTATGCCCAATATTGGGAAAATCATTCTAAAACTTTTGTTTATGGTAGTAATTCGGTAACTGCATGGGAAAATGGTGTACCTTCAAGTACGACTTATTATACTGATGGTAAAGAAAGTTCGATGAGTAGTGATGCTAAATGTATTGCATTTACACGGGTATTCAATTTTGCAGCAACTTTATTTTATGACAAACAGATAAATAAGGACAATAAAATTTATAGTCAATTAAAATGGGACTATGAATACCGTAATACCAAAGGGACCGATCAGACCTGGTATCGTCAGAATGCCTCTTTCTATACTCATTATGGATACAAAGATAAATATTTTGCTGATTTGAGTGTAGTTGCTTCAGCGTCTAATAAATTGGCACCAGGACACCAATGGTCTATATCTCCCACTGTTGGCTTAGCTTGGGTTATGTCAAAAGAAAATTTCATGAAAGATCTTTCTTGGATTAATTTTATGAAACTGAGGGCTTCGTTTGGTGTCATTAATACCGACCGTCTTCCGTTGGATGATGACAGTGAGGTTACTAACTATTGGGAACAAACATATGGTGGCGGTGGTTATTATCCATTTGATACAAATTATTCTGTAGGAACGCAAAGTTGGTCATTAGGTCGTTTGGCTTCTTTGAATTCTACTCATGAAAAAGCATATAAATATAATTTTGGTTTAGATGCCAGTATGTTCAATGGGTTGGACGTATCTTTTGATGCTTATTATGAAAGACGTTCAGATATTTGGGTGTCTTCAAGCGGTCATTATTCAAGTGTCTTAGGATTTACTGCTCCTTATGAGAATGGTGGTATTGTCGATAGTTGGGGAGTTGAAATTGGTGCTAATTATCGTAAAAAAATTGCTGACATTACTTTAAATATAGGAGCCAATTTTGCTTTAGCCAAAAATGAGATTATCGAGCAAATGGAAGAACCGCGTATGTATGATAATCTTATAACTACAGGTAAGCCTCTGAAGCAAACTTATGGTATGGAAGTTATCGGATATTTTAAGGATCAAGCTGACATTGAGAATAGTCCTAAACAGTCATTTGGTGATGTAAAACCTGGTGATATAAAATATAAAGATGTTAATGGTGACAATATTATTGATGCGAATGATAAAGTTGCTATAGGACATAGTACTACTGCTCCTGAAATTTACTATTCATTCAATTTGGGAGCAGAATGGAAAGGGTTAGGCTTTGATGCTATGTTCCAAGGGACAGGAAGATATTCTGCTGTATTAAATACGAAGAGTTTATACTGGCCGTTAATAAATAATACAACGATTTCACAGGAATATTATGATAACCGGTGGACTCCAGAAAATCAAGATGCTAAATATCCTCGTTTGAGTTCTCAAAGTAATGAGAACAATTATCAAACTAATACTTTGTGGTTGGCAGACCGCTCATTTTTGAAACTTCGTTCAATAGAGTTGTATTACAAGTTTCCACAAATATGGGTAAAGAAAAGCAAGATATTGAGCAATGCAAAGATTTATGTGAGAGGTGTTGATCTTTTGTGCTTTGATAAGATTAATATTGCCGATCCCGAAGTTTATGGAGCGACTTATCCTTTAACTCGTAGTGTAGTGGCTGGATTAACTATCGGCTTTTAATTGTTGAACTTAAATTAAAAACATGATTATGAAAATCAAAAAAATAGTGAGCGGAATAGCATGTATGGTAACTTTGGCTGCATGTAATCTGGATTATCACGAATATGCCAATTACGGAAAAGACTATATAGATGAAAGTTATGAAAATGTAATTGGTATGATTACCAATGTTTATTCCATATTAGACTATGACTTTGGCCAAACATATAAAGGTGGAATGCTGGCATCTGCTTGTGATGAAGCTGAATATGCTTATACAAACAATGATATATGTGATTTTGTAAACGGATCTTGGAGCCCGGCTAATCCAATGTCTAACATCTGGTCTAGTAGCTATAAAGCAATTCAGATATGTAATCAGTATCTGGCTGAATTTCAAGGATTGACATTTGATGAGCTAAAATTGAATGATGACTATCGTGCACAAATGTTCCGTTATACCAACAGTTTCAAGGAAGCTCGTTTTTTGCGTGCATATTTTTATTTTAATTTAGTACGTGCTTATGGAGATGTTCCATATTTTACAGAAATGGTAACTACAGATCAAGTAAACAGTCTGACACGCACCCCTGCACAGGAAATTTTTAACGCCATTATAGCAGAATGTGACAAATTATCTACAGAATTACCTGCAGACTATACAAAACTTGGATTGGACGGAATTGCCCCAGCAGAGAACGGTCGTGTTACTTGTTATGCAGCTTTGGCATTAAAAGCACGTGCTGCTTTATATGCTGCCAGTCCATTATTTAATCCGGAAAATAACAAAGATTTGTGGCGTAGAGCGGCTGAAGCTAATAAAGAGGTAATTGAAACTTGTACAGCTAATGGTTTTAAATTAAGTAAATATTCAGAATTGTGGGGACCTAACAACTGGTCAAATAATGAAATGATTTTTGTTCGTCGATATAATGGTAACATCAGCACATTGGAAGAATATAATTTTCCGATGGGAGTGCCAGGTGGAAACTCCGGTAATTGCCCAACACAAAATATGGTTGACGCCTATGAAATGAAAGCTACTGGAAAAATGTGGAATGAAACAGGAAGTGGTTATGACGCTTCTAATCCATATGCCGGACGTGATCCACGTTTCGATATGACTATTGTAAAGAATGGAGATACAAAATGGCCGTCAAAGAATGCCAATCCTATTGAAACTTTTTATGGAGGTTTGAATGCTGAACCTCTTTCAGGTGCAACCCCTACCGGATATTATTTGAAAAAATATTTGGATTCAGCCATTGATCTGAGTGCTAATAGTACAACAAAAACCAGCCGCCATTCATGGATCACTTATCGTTTAGGAGAATTTTACTTAAACTATGCAGAAGCCATATTCCAATATACGGGTTCTGCTGATAATGCTGGTGAATTCGGAATGACAGCTTGTGAAGCGGTAAATATCATACGTAATCGTACTGATGTTAAAATGCCGGAATTTCCAACAGGTTTGTCGGCAGATGCCTTTTGGAATAAATATCAGAATGAGCGCATGGTAGAATTGGCTTTTGAGGGACATCGTTTTTATGATCTGAGAAGATGGAAAGATGGTGATAAATTAAAGAGCATCATAGAAATGAAACTTACAAAAAATGAGGATGGTACTATCACTTATAAACGAAATGTTGTCAATCGTGTTTGGGATGATAAAATGTATCTTTTCCCAATTCCACAATCGGAACGTATGAAAAACCCTAATTTGTCTCAAAACGCAGGATGGTAATAGAATAAACGTACAATAAGAGGATGCATCAATATGTATAAAGCATCCTCTTTTACCTTTAAATTATAATTTATAGAAATGTCATGAAACAATCTAGATTTTATATCCTCTTTTTCTTTGTAGTTTGTATCGGGCTATTTTGCTCTTGTCTCAGTAATGACGATGATGCGCAATGGTCTAAATTTAATGGTGTATATGTTACGGTTGGTGGAGACAATATTCGTGGCTACAAGTTATACACGGATTTTGGTGCAATTTTAGTTCCAACAGAAGAAAGTCTTAATCGTATACCTTGGTTAAAAGAAGTGCAACGTGCCATAGTTAGTTTTAACTTATTGGATGAAAATGAAAATACAACTCAATTGGAGGACGGAAAAACTTATGATGTTATATTAAACAGTACGAATGGAATGAACCAACAGATTCCTACTTTTACAGTTCATGTTGACACTTTAAGTGAAGAGTATCAAATATTCGGTCAAGACTCTATCCAACTAAAAAATAAGAGTATTTATTCATTAGATAAAACGGCCGGAGCATTCTATATAAAAAATGGTTATATGAATATTGTTCCAACTTTTGAGTATGATTTATATAAGCCGGTTTTCTTTTTATTATACTATGATGGCGAAAAGGATATAGAAACTTCTAATAATAAGTTAAATTTAAATTTGTATTTTAATAATAGTATACAAAGTAGTAATAACTCAATTTCTTCGTTTATAAGTCTTGAAATGCCTGGAGAAATTTATTATAAATTTCAAGATAAAGGTATGAATGATGACGATCTTATCGATGTATATTTGAATTCAGAAACCGTTTCCGGACAAGAACAAATACATTGTAAAATGGCTTTGAAAGATTTTATGCTTCCTTAAAACATTGGATTCTTCATTGTGATAGTTCGTTAAAAATTAGCCAAGTCTAAGCAGCTTTGGCAGTAAAAAAATGAGTTCTTTGAAAAGTTTGTCAATAACTTGTGTGCCTAAGTTAATTTCAAATATGCAAATAAATCGTTCAAGTATATAAGCATTGTGTATAACTGACTTGCAAGAGGAATGGAATATGTTATTTCGGGTTTCTTACATATCGCTTTGACCAAGTTGATGGCAACGAGCGATGCATTGAAGTGAAAATCCAGCTTTCTGAAGTCTGTTGACTGACAGTTGGTGATTCCAGCATGTTGTTTGTTGTCTTTAAAGCAAAAATCCAATTGGAATCTGGTTCTGTTAAATTATAAAAAAAACAATGAATTACGTAATTTTTTCTTCTTTGTTATCAGCTATTTAGTTACTTTTTTATCTACAATTCTTATTGCCTAACCATCTGTTTTTGACAATTTTTCAATGATCTCTTATATGTTTATTGAGCTAGTTTCAGTCTGCTCTATGTTTAACTTTTAACATCCAGGTGAAAATTTACCGAAGTAGTGCTTTTATAAAAGAGCCTTTTTATATTTTCTTTGTTTAATCTAATAGTTAATAATATAATCGGAAAAAATAAGACTTTGTTTGCTTATTTTTAATAAAACTGTTGACTATTTTTTTCTAATTTGCTTGAAAGAACAATGCCAACATTGGTATTATTTTGAATTCAATACGCTTTAACAAATCGGATTGTAACCTTATATTTTATAATTAAAATTTTGTAGTATGAAATCATTTGTAAGGAAATTGTGCGCCGGATTGGTGTGTGCATGTGGAATGTCTGTTTCTGTTTATGCAACAGATTATTATGTGGCAACTGATGGAAATGACATGAATGTAGGTAGCATTGAAAAACCTTTTGCAACCTTGTCTAAAGCTCTAAAGTTGGTTCAACCTGGTGATAATATATATCTGCGTGGAGGAGAATATAATGTTACTGAAGATTGGATAATGGATAAAAGTGGAAATAAAACTTATGCTAAAGTGTTTGATATTAAACAAAAGGGCAGTCCATCAAGTCCAATTTGTGTTATTGGCTATGAGAATGAGCGTCCGGTACTTAATATGGAGCAAATCAAACTTACAGATCGTCGTGTTGCCGTATTCTATATTGCTGGTAGCTATTGGAGATTCAAGAATTTTGAAGTTGTAGGCACTCAAGTAGCAATTAAAGGTCATACTCAGTCTGAAGTTTTTCGTATTGAGGGAGGAAATAATAATATATTGGAAAATATAGATGTACATGATGGTATGGCAATTGGCTTTTATTTGGTAAAAGGTATGAATAATTTAGTTTTGAATTGTGACGCTCATGATAATTATGATGGATATTCTGAAGGTGATTCTGGAAATGTAGATGGATTTGGAGGGCATGCAAATAAGGAAACTAGTACTGGAAATATATTTAGAGGTTGTCGGGCTTGGAACAATGGAGATGATGGTTTTGATTTGATTAATTGTTATGCTTCATATATTATAGAGTATTGTTGGTCATTTCGTAATGGGTATAAGCCCCATTCTATAGAATCTTCTGGTGGAAATGGAGCTGGTTTTAAATCTGGTGGATATGGTATGGGAGACATAAAAAAGGTTCCAAATCCGATACCGCAACATACAGTGCGTTATTGTTTAGCATATTATAATCGTCAGCAAGGATTCTATTCTAATCATCATCTTGGAGGATTGATTTTCGAAAACAATACGGCTTATAAAAATCCAAGTAATTATAATATGTTGAATCGAAAATCGTCAAATGAGGCTGTTGATGTACCTGGATATGGACATATTATTAAAAATAACTTATCATTAAGTCCTCGTAATTCGGGAGGTTTTCCACAACATTTAATTAATGTAGATAATACCCTTTCTGAAATTAAAAACAATTCATTTGCACCAAATGATTTGAATTTATCAGAGTCTGATTTTGAAAGTTTGAATGAACAAGAATTAATGGGATCTCGTAAATCTGACGGAAGTCTTCCTGATATAAATTTTTTACGCTTGACAAATCATGCAAATTTTCGTTTTTCTGGTATGGGCTGCTTTATAAATGAAGAGGCTGTTGATTATAGTTGGATACAAGAACCTGCTATTGTATTGGAAAACGGAGTGGCTCGTATTGTTGGTGAAGACTCTAAATCTTTTAATAAATTTTACGTTAATGGAGAAGAAGTAAGTATAGAGAATGGAATTGTGGATTTGACTTCAATGAGTGGTGAATTAAATTTGAAAGCAATAAGTGAAAATGGAGCGGTTACAACTCTTATTATTAATAAATGATAAATATTCATGCTATGAGAAACTTTTTTAACAATCTGTTTTTCTATCTTTTATTTTTAGGAATAGGTACTAATGTGTTAACCTCTTGCAAGGAAGAGGTGGAGAGTATATCTGAGTTATCTCTTGAACAAACTAAAATTCAGATAAAAGAAGGAGAGACAGTTACTGTGAAAATAATTGGTGGAAGTGGAAATTATCAGATTTCTTTATCAGATGAGAAATTAGCTGTTGCACAGATAGAAAATAATGAGATAAATATCCGTGCATTATTGACAGGTTGTGTAACTTTAACTGTTACTGATGAGAACGGTCAAACAGCACTTCTTAATATTATTATTATCTCTAAAATACTGGATTCAGATAAACCAAGGTTTGTTTGGACAAATAGTATTGCTCTAGATGAACCTAACGGTTGGGGATTGACAGTTTTTGGGAATAAGGTTGCTGTTACTTCTTGTGTGGAACAGATTCAATATGTATTAGAATGGGAGGGAGATTCTACAATGGGGAAGAAGTTAAATGCTTTTTTAACTACTTTAAAAAAAGGGGAAGCTCCTGTTAAAATAAAATTAACTGGACTTGAAATATTAGATATTAGGGAACAATGTTACTTTATTACTTTTTCTGTTGATAATAAGATTGGTGAACTTGTTTTTATAAAATAGTCATTAATTCTTTTAGGTTATTTTTATTAATGATTAATTTGCTTCAATTTGACGTGACGCTAATGTTGACAATACTTTGGTAAAAAATTGCTGAAGTATTGTCATTGAATTTGCGTAAGTTTTACCAATGAAAACAGTAGGGGCTTAGTTAATCAAGAAAAATATGATGCAAAACTTGGGAAATGAAATACTGATATATGGATTTTTCAATTGAAAACAATTTGAGCAATCCATATATTAGTATTTTTTTTAAGTCACATCTTTTATAAAGTTAATAGTTTCTAGGTTGAAGTTCTTAGACATCATTCATCTAATAAAGACCATTATTGGGATTATGCAGGAATGTGCAGGTTTTATTATTATTAAAGATACCCAAAGTACATATTGGGAATATGCCAAGATGTTCAGTCAATAACATGGTAATACGGAAAATCTTCTTCTTTTTTATAGATTTATACACTCCTTAAATTCCCAATAAGCATCAAGCATCTGTTGACTAAGCATACAAATCTAATAATTGAGTCTTAGTTCTCAATCATGTCAGATCATTGTTTGGACTAAAATTCTCCCTATTTTTATAAAGGGTATTCTACTTTAAAAGAAGAACTATAGTAAAGATCCATCATAAAGTTTTTAGTTTTTTATTTCTGCTTTCATTTTGTATATTCATACTTGAAAAATAAAAATACTTTTAAGAATCGTATCCTATCTTTCCTATGCTTAAAAAGTTATTTAAAAGAATTCGATGTAATGTCAAATTATCGTCAATCATCTGTTATAGATGATTTTAAAATCCATAGCAAGTTTTTATCAAAAAAGTAGTATGTGTTGTTTATTTTGAATGATATTGACTTAGATAAGTCACGGTATTGAATACAATAAAAAGGAAATAAAATATGCCATTAATAATAATAGTATGGGAATGCTAATTCTTATATACTTGATTAATAAGAATATAGATTGAGAAGATGTTTGATTAAAAGAAAACATAAATCTAATTTTTATTCAAAGCATGAGTCTTTAATAAAACATAACTAACTGTTTATCAATATAATAACTTTATTTTAAAAACTGCTTTCTAACTTTTGTTTAACTTAATAATTAAAGTATGAAAGACAGAAAGAATTCAAGTCTGTTACGTCGTTTGGAGAAGTTCCAGCGGCTTTTCTTCGTTGCTTTGTTATCCGTATTGGCTGTAGGGGCCTTTGCACAGAGCAAAACCGTTTCGGGTACTGTCCTTGACAAAACAGGTGAGTCTGTAATCGGTGCCAGTGTGGTGGTGAAAGGTACTACCAATGGTACAATTACCGACTTTGATGGTAAGTTCACACTTCAGAATGTTCCTGATAATGGAACGATCCAAGTAAGTTTCGTGGGGTACAAGACCGTAGATATCCAAGTGAAAGGACAATCTACCGTTAAGATAATCTTGGAGGAGGATACCGAAACACTGGATGAAGTGGTAGTGGTTGGCTATGGCGTTCAGAAAAAAAGTGATGTGACTGGCAAGGCTCGTGGATGTCGGTGCAAACAGGCAGGCCATAGGTATCCTTCACTTTTTTCAGGATACGAAGTCCTTCCTCCAGTCCCGGCCCCCGGAAGCTACTGAGAGAAGTCCGGTTGGCCTTGTCAAAGGATGCCTTGAATGTGTAGGGGATTCCGAGTTCGTCCGTGATCGTTTTCATCCGCGCCGCAATGGAGAGAACCATCTCCTCCGACTCGATGACGCACGGCCCCGCTATCAGTTGAAACATATTTTTACGCTCCCTATGCTAAGCCGTTTTCGATCATGTAGCGCTCCACCTGTATGCGGTCTTTGGGGGTATCCACGGAGAGCGTCTTGCAGTGTGCGTTGATATAGTAGCAATCCTTGCGGTTTTCGATGAAGCGGAAGGAATCGTTCTCCTCAATTTTCTCAACCGGGCCACGCGGCGTCGCATGATAATACTCCAGTGCGCCATGGGTAAAGGCCCCAACGCCCACAAACTTCTGATAGGCGTAGTTCATCTCACCCTTGGGGAAGGGGATGGGGGCCCGAGAAATGAACAGGCAGACACCGTCCTTATTGGTAACGATTTTCAGATTGGTGGGATCAACAACCTCCACCGGATTGGAAAAATCGGTCATCAGGTTGGAGACGTAGAAGCCGTCCTCAGGAATGGACTGCGGAATGCACTTGACAATGTCCTGCGCCTGCACCAGCGGCTCATCGCCGTTGACCATAACATAGAGGTCAGCCTCCACCTTGTGCGAAACCTCATACAGGCGCTCCGTGGCCGTCTCGCAGTCAGGCGAGGTCATAATGACCTTTGCGCCAAAGCCCTCCGCCACGGAACGGATCTCTTCGTTATCCGTGGCGACATAGACCTCCTCAAAGCACTCGACCTCTTTGGAGTGCTTCCAGACCCAGTACAGCATGGGCTTGCCGCAGATCTGCGCCAGCGGCTTCATATGGAAGCGGGACGAACCTCCCCGCGCCGGAATCATACCGATGATTTTCATTGTATCCTCCTTGCTTAGGTTTTAACATCAAATTCCATGTCCATCACTATATGCGTCTCTTCTAAACAGGCGATAGATATACAAGCGGATCAGTCGCGCATATGCGTTGAACCCATAGAGGAATTTGCTCTTGGAAAACAAATCTAATCTTCTGGTTTGTATATCAGAAAAAATGTTATTTTGCTTGTATAGCTGAATATTGTCTTTCAGGTATTGCTGCACCGCATCCATAAAGGACTTGTTCTTCTTAAAACTCCTGTTGACATATATAGGGTCTATGAACATCCACGGGTATTCTATGGCATATTGAGCGGCTATTTCTATTAATTCCGGAGCAAAATTTTTTGTAGCACGTAGGATACATTCTCCTGCATAAATACGGTCGGGGCTACATTTTTTCTTGTGAGTAGAGACAATACCATTCTCTCGTTGACGATAAAAATACAGCTCCTTTGTTGTATAGATTACCCCATGATGCAAATTACCCGCGAGTTCCGCAGAGAAAATCACATCTTCGTGTATCCGACCTGACTCAAAGCGAATGTGCTTGAAGATATCCTTACGAAACAGTTTGTTCCAGACGCCAAATTCGGACTTCCGCTCAAGCTGCATTTTCAAATACTGGATATTTGCTACATGAAGCTCTGTGTCTTGACCGCCTGACGCGGGTACCTCACCATCTTGAAATCTGCACACCCCACAAAAACTGAAATCATATAATGATCCATCCAGGAGCTCATACAATCGCTGACAATAATCGGGAGCAACCATATCATCACTGTCTACGAAGCATATATATTCACCAGATGATGAATCAATACCAATATTTCTCGCAACTGAAAGTCCACTGTTTTCTTGATGAATGACCCTGATTTGTGGATAACGTGTAGCAAATGCATCGCAGATACTGCCGCAGTTATCTGGACTTCCATCGTCGACCAGGATAATTTCTATGTCCTTAAATGTCTGGTTTATCAAGCTGTCAACGCATTCTTCCAGATACTGTTCTACTCCGTAAACGGGAACTACGATGGAAATTTTAGACATATCTCCCTCTATCATTCAGCAACAAACCCTATCAACAATCTGCGCTAAGTAGATGCTATCCTCACAATCTGCGACATTATGGCCATCCGTAGCTTCGTTTGTGAATTTTCCGGAAATGGGTATCCGCTGTTTCACCCCTTGAAGGTACCATTCATATTCGATGTCAATATGTCCAATATCCAGAGCCCACATATCCATCATTGAAAAATCTGCCGCAAGTAATGTAGCCGTCGGTCCTAATGCCATAAGAATCAATTCACCCCGATAGTTTCTAATCACAGTATCTTTTATCGCGTCATAACATTCAAAAGCATTAACGGCGGGGGCGAGAATGCGTCTCACAGAGGAAGCGCCGCTGAAAAGGTCGTTCCCTACACCCATACGTGTCTTTTCGCCTTCAATAATTAAGATATTTTGCCCTTCCCAGAGCCTCTTGAGCATTGGGAAGGTGCGATTTGCCCGTTTATCATTCACCCAATCTATGTATGGACGAGTAATCTGAGCATCACCGAACAGATAGTTCCTTCCGGTATGTGATCGAATAAGATTGACGATTTTTTTGTGATGATCGTCTTTCTTCCCCCACTCAATCCAGAAGGTTCTTGAGTGCTCATTACACCCTTTTGTGGTGTTATAGCAACGCGGAATACAAAGCAGTAATCGTTTATCCTTGCAATTAAGTACTTTAATTAATCTCTCTGCTAATTCACGCGAATACGCTTGGAATAGTTCGCTTTTTAAACCGAGAATATGATCAAATTCACCGTCTCCATATCGAGCGATGGAGCATTTTTCTCTTTTTATATACCGCAAGGTGTGCTCTGGCGACATAATCCGTAATCTATATTTGGTCCGCAGGACTAATATGCGTCTTGCTTCATAAAACAATTCATATAGAGCAATTAATTTTCGCTTAACCAGACAATTCTTCATATTCCCTCCGAGATAATCTGATTTTCCGGGTAATTCCTCGAAATATTCATGCTATGTAGCCGCACATGTCCCCAATATTTATGCGGCCAATCAGCTATATCATCATAACTGCAAATTGAAAAAAACATGGCAGGAATGATGCCATCAATATAAATGTCATTACCCAGATCATCGGTCGAATATGCAACAAGATCAGCCTTATAGCGGCCCGGCACCAAATGAGTTGTGTCAAAAAGAAGTTGCACGCCACAGATTCCAGCTTCCGGGAAATCAACATCATTCCCGGACATTACCGTTCCGACAACGGTTCCGTCGGCATACTGTATTTCAAATCTAAATTTCACATTGGAAATAGGAATTCTGACTTCGCATTTGAGTAAAATTTCAACAATTTCACCCGGTTGTATTTGACTACTTCCTTTATGCGGCATGATGAGCGACTTAACCGTCAGGCTCTTGGATCCTTTGTCTGTGTGATCTTGAGCTGAATACAAATACTGACTCGATGTGCTGGAAGATTCACCTATGTATACCTCAATAGCTTCTTCAACATCTCCGTCAAAGACGATTTTTCCTTTATCGAGCACGATGCACCGATCACAAAGCTGACGTATGGTATTCATATTATGTGAAACATAGAGTACCGTCCTACCTTGCTTATTGGCTGCATCACGCATCTTGTCCAAGCACTTTTTTTGAAAAGCCATATCGCCTACGGCTAGGACTTCATCCATGATCATGATTTCGGAATCAAGATGTGCCGCTACGGAAAACGCAAGCTTTACATACATGCCAGAGGAGTAGCGCTTTACTGGGGTATCTATGAAGTCACCCACCTCGGAAAATTCAACAATATTCCCCATTTTGGCATCAATCTCGGCCTTTGTCATACCCAAGATAGCACCGTTCATGTAGATATTTTCCCGACCCGTCATCTCACCGTTGAAACCTGTTCCTACTTCCAACATAGATGCGATGCGACCATATATATCAATCTCGCCCGCCGAGGGGGCAGTGACCCGACTGAGAAGTTTTAGCATGGTGCTTTTCCCTGCACCATTTCCGCCAATAATCCCCAAGGCTTCTCCCTTGTACACGATCAAATCAATTCCATTCAGAGCCATAAAAGTTTGTCCAACCAGTCTTTGAGTTGAGCCGATCTTTGTATTGGGATCCTCCCTGCCTCGAATTCTAGCCCACCAACTCTGTAAATCCCCCTGCAACGTTCCACCACCAATTTGTCCAAGCTTATACATTTTCCTTACTCCGGAGAGTTGGATGGCAATTTCGCGATTTTCCATTGTTTCACCCGCCTTACACAGTGTCCATGAAGGTTCGCTCAACCTTATTAAAAATGGTAATCCCAACTGCAACCACCAGTAGCGTAATGCCCCAGCTTAGTGCCAGATAGCTGGGCATAACGCTTCCCTGACCCAACACAGCATAACGAAATATCTCCACCGGAGCAGTAACTGGATTTATAAGCAAGACAGTTTTCATCAATCCGTCGCCTATCTGCGACAGCGGGTACACAATAGGCGTAGCATACATCCAGAGTTGAACGCCAAATGTAACGAGAATGGCTAAATCACGATACTTGGTGGTTAGACTGGATATCATGATGCCACAGCCTAGTCCCAGTAGCCCCAGATGCAGAAGCACAACAGGCAGAAGCAGCCAGCTTTCCCAGCAAGGAGAAACCTGCTCCGTTATCACATAGTATACCAACAATGCTACTACCATCAACATTTGCACGCCAAACTGTATGGCAGATGACAGCATATTTGAGATCGGGATGGTCAATCTTGGAAAATAAACTTTACCAAACACGCCTGCATTCGTTGTAAAAGTGCTTGCGTTTTTTGTTACGCATGCCGAGAAAAAAATCCACACAGCGTTGCTGGATAAATAAAACAAGATCTGCGGGACCCCCTCCGTGCTCATTCCCGCAATACCACCAAAGACAAACGCATAGATGAGGCTACTGATCAGCGGATTTAGAAATATCCAAGCCGGGCCTAAAATAGTTTGTTTATATGTCAGTGTAAAGCTTCTTTTGGTAAACAACACAATCAAGTCGCGATATTGCCACACCTCCCTTATCTTCAAGTCTATCGGATGATGTTTTGCAGATATATGCGTGTGAAAGAATGATTTATTTTTTTCCTGTGCCATATGTAAAAATTTCCTTTACCTGAAAAGAGTATCAAAATCCACGCGAGGGAACACTTCCAGCTTGCCGCCGCGGGTGGCGTTATATACCTGAATCCCCCGCGAATCGCAGTGGCGCTTCATAGCCACATAGGTCAGCGTACTGCGCTCCGTATTGGGGATATAGAGCTTATCCTTGTCCTCATTGTACTTGTCTGTAAAGTAGTCCTTTACCGAAGGATCCACAACGATCTCGCCCTGATTGTTCTGGCTGACCCGGAAATGATGATCCACGCCGATCATGTAGATCTCCGCAAACCCCATATAGGCCGCGATCTGTGCCGCCGTGTACATGCCGGTGGAAGAATTATAGACACAGCGCGGGATATCGTCTGAAAACAGGAACTGTTGTGGATCATCCACCTGCTGACCGACGATATTGAAGTATTTCGCGTCGTCAATGGCGATGTCGTTCCACCATTTGAGCTGGATAGGAATGAATTTGGCATCCACTTTCAGGCCGCACACAGCATCAGCGCAGCCAGCCAGCATCTTTTCGTCCTGCGAAATGTAAAAGTTCGGTCGCCAGGGTGTCTGGTCAAAGATGTTGTAGATGCGATTGAAGGCAAATGTGATCTCACCGGCCTCATGCAGTCGCGTCAGGTCCTCGGCTCGCAGACTGGGGCCGTTGCCGATCAAGAAGCAACGCTTCCCTGCGAATTTTCCCTTGTACAGGGCCAGCCGCTTTCCATATTTTGTGCGGCTGAAATGGGACTGCTGATGAGGAATTATATATCGGGCCTGCACACTGGTAGCCACGCGGGTAAATATGTTCATGCTCTTCCTCTTTTCCGAGATATTCTACGCAACAACCTATGTATTTTCACGTTTATTTCTTGAGCGTATACCCCGATTGAAAGCCAACGCGGAAATCCTAACGTTCTTATTGCTACGCGAACTGGCATGCTATTCTTTACGTCTTCGTGGTAGTAGTACGCTGCAAGCATCTTTTCCTTTACGGTTGCACTTCGATATTCGCACCTCTCTCGAACAGAAAGCGCATAACCAATAGGATTCCTCGTAAAAAGTGTGTTCCCCTGATGTGTCAACCCGTCTTCTCTGTATTCGCACATATAAATTGGTTTTTTGTACCAGCGCATTTTGTAACCATCATGGGCAATTCTATACCACACGACGTTTTCGGTTATAAAATTTTCCCCATCAATCTCCGGAAACGGATACTTTTTCAGCAATTTTGTGTAAAAAGCTTCCGCTTTATCTCCTGAAATATTATAGTATTCCCTTTCGAGTGCGGTCGCATCAATATATTCCCCACTACTGACGGGATTCCCAATTATACTGCCGTCCCTAATACTTGCTTTTTCTCCAGCAACCCCGCAAAATTTATCATCATTTTTTATCGATGCTTCCCAAAGAATCAAAGTCTCAACTGCATCGGGTGTCAAATAGTCATCCGAATCCACAATAAAAAATAACTCACCGCGGGCCACTTGCACTCCAAAATTGATAGCGCGGTGCTTCCCTCCATTTTCCCGATTGTAATAGCGGACGCAAAATTTATTATTATCGGAAAGCCATCCAGTCACCAAGCGCTTTGTTTCATCAGTAGAACCATCGTCAACAATTACCCACTCAAAATTGTCACTCGTTTGAGTTCTTAGCGATGCATATAGCTTTGGTAGTATATATGCTCTGTTATATGTGGGAGTAAATACTGTTATCATGTGCTCTGCCTCCTTAGCGCACAAGGCGTCTCTTAATGCGTTTGACCACATAGTGAAAAAGGCCTTCTTTTTTCACACATGACATCACGCCAAGGAATCTATCGGCATTATAGTGCTCTACAAATCGCGCCATCCTGTCTAAATCTCGCTTATATCTCTTTGCATCATCATCAACCCATGATGCGGAAAACCAGTGAATTGAGAATGTCTGATCCGTTATATTCATGCGTCCCGTTTGGTAATCAAGGGGGCAAAGATACTCTGGCGGAAGGATCAAGATATTATCTTGTAGAATCTGTTTTTTCCCATCCGCATTTAATCCGTTTTTTTCAAAAACAGGTGCATTTCTTTGTGGGCACGGCAAAAGGTCAAACACACCATCTTCGGTTAAAAAAGTGCAGTCCATATAGTCGTCCATTAGAGTTTTCAGCAATGGCAATCCTGCTATTGCGCCAAATCCAAGCCCTGTGGCAACTCTATGAGTATCCTCATAGCCAAAAAAGGCATTATATGCAAGTAGCGAATCAATATTTTGGATCAGTTCAACGTCTGTATCTAAATACACACCACCATTATGATAAACTGCAAACAGACGAACAAAGTCCGTGACAAATGCCCATTTCTTTGCGTCATACGCCTGCTGAACATAGAGCGGAGCTGATGAAATATCAAAATTACTTTCGTTCCATTCTCTTATTTCGTAGTCTGGACAATACTTCTTCCAACTTTCAATGCACTTTTGCGCACTTGAAGGCAACGCGTTCCCGCCAAACCAGCAGTAGTGAATTACTTTCGGTATCATTATAGTCTCCATTATTAGTTCGCCAAGCAACCGCCTAAGGCAAAATAATCATAATCCGATCTTTAACCAATTGCGAATCTGGCACGTCATAGTTAACCTGTTCTTTGTCAATGCCAACCAAAGATTTTCCTTAACAGTGCCCTCATTCATTTGATATGGATTCTCTCTCAACACATTCTTTAAAAAAGATAAAACCTTTACCGCATCATCGGTATTCAAACCTCTCATGGCACATTGTCCCTGATAGATACATGTAAACCATAAATCTTTAAGGCTTAATGCTGCTAATTGTGGAAAATGCTCACGCATATAATCACAGCGCTGCACTTTTGCCTCAATTGCATCCAGCCGTTTTGTTGAATATCCCTCGCCCATGATGCTCCCGCCACGCTGAAGATAATAATACCCGACGTTATCTGAAACCGATACTCTGTTCGCCTTTCCCACGGCTTGATAGCTCCAAAAAACGTCCTCATGGTACTTTCCGACAGGAAAGCGGATATCCCGAACCAATTTTGATTTATAGAGCTTGTACCAGACAGGCTGCTTGAGACATGACTCCTCAATAATTGCCTGCATAGCTTCATCCCGATTCAAAGTACGGCTACCGGGGCGCGTCAACATACGAGGTGGAGTGTTATCCTCCCATACCATCTGTACACCACAGGCCGCTATGTCACTACCATCCTCTGTCAGGCGGTGATAAAGCTTCTCATACATATCCGGCGCAATCCAGTCATCGCTGTCCACAAAAGCTATCAGTTCGCCTGTAGCTGCGGACATACCCGCATTGCGGGCGTCTGATAAACCTCCGTTTGGCTTATGTATTACTCGAATCCTATTGTCCTTCTCAGCCCATGCATCACACATAGCCGGGCAATTGTCGGGTGAACCATCGTCCACCAGAATGATCTCCAAATTCTTATAGGTCTGGTTCACGATGGAGGAAACGCACTTATCAAGATAGGGTTCAACCTTATAATCCGGGACAACGATGCTGATCAGTTCCATAACGCCCGCTCCATTCAGATATCATACTTTCTGGAAACGCCCGTAATCCGGTCATAACCCCACCGCACACTCCGGTATACAGGCAACATAAAGCCCGCTCCCAATGCCATCAGGCGCAGTTTTTTTGAATCGCAGTTCAAAATCTCTCGAGAGCGAAACTCCTGTTTCAACTGCCTTTTGGCAACGTTGCTTTCCTCTGGCCACTGCTTTTGCACAGCGGCGGTAATCAACGTATATACATATCGAGAATAGGCTACCGGGTACAGCTGTGTATCACCGTGTAAATCCTTCCGAATCATATCGCGTACGCGAAGCGGATCAGTTACATGGTAACGTTTCTTTGAGGTTGCCGCAGATCCTTTTCGCAGAATATAGTGGTATGGGCAGAAATCCTCGTACACCGTTTGTTTGGCTTCCTTGAATAAGAAATAATTCATCAGGAGATCTTCATTGATCTTGATATCCGTTGGCATGGAGTTATCGTGTAACAAACTGTCGAACAAGTTTTTGTGAAAGAGCTTGTTGCACAATCCCGGCTCAATCCTCGTGCCAGATAACAGTTCTTTTAGAGCTGTCATATTATCCTGCCGTTCAAGAACACCCGTGTTGTAATAGTAGTCAATACGACCATCCGGAAATACCATCTGATATCCACAGTGGGAAATATCTGCTTGATAGATAATAGCATTTTGGAGCAAGTGCCGGAACATATCCGGTTCCACCTCATCATCGCCATCCACGAAACCGATCCATTCGCCTGTGGCGCTTTTAATCCCTGCCATCCGGGCGCTGGTCACGCCCCCATTTTCTTTGTGGATCACCTTTACCCGGGAGTCATTGGCAACAATTTGATCGATAATCTTCCCGCTGCCATCCGTGGAACCGTCGTCTATCATGATGATTTCCAGATTCACATATGTTTGATTCAAAATGCTATATGCACAACGTTCAACATATTTCTCAATATTGAATACCGGCATAACAACAGATATTTTCTCGCTCATTAATCAATATACCCGATCTTTCCGTCCAGCTCAGCCTTCTGCTTCATACGTAGCTCCATCGAAACATCTTTGCGCAGGGTATACTCCTCTCCATAACGCGGAGCCTCGCCCATTCGTAGCCGCTCCTTCTGAAGGTAATCTTCCAACGAACAGATAGTCCTTGCCGGGTTTCCGGCAACAAGCATCCCGTCTGGCACATCATGCATAACTACGCTACCAGCTCCGATTACCACATTACTTCCGATTGTGACCCCCGGAAGCACGATACTTTCCGCTCCTATAAACACATTGTCTCCGATCGACACCCTGCCAATCTTTGTATAGTTTAAAAATGTTTTTGTACTTGCATCGTGGCAGAGGATATGTACTCTAGGAGCCATGGTCACATTGTCACCAATTTCAATGAGCCAGCAGTGAGATGGGTCGAGAATAACTCCGTTCAAACGTTTGAAATTCTTGCCAACTTTCATTCCCATAGAGACAAGCTTTTCTGTTGTATACTCTCCGCGCAGTCGGTAGACAAACTCTCTTAATAATCTTCGCATAGCATTATCCCTTCACAGCCCCAACAGCATTTTTTCCACCGCACGGACTGTATTCTCCGTGCTGAAACTCTTCCCACGCTCAATGGCTTTTTCTTTGTAGTAGGCCAGCCTGTCTGGGTGATCAATCAGGTCTTTGATCCCCTGATACAACGCTTCCTCGCTGTTTTCGGTCACAACACCCCATTCGTTTTGTTCACCCAGCATCTCCTTCATGCCGGAGACTTCAACGGTACAGACCGGTGTTCCAACGATCAACGCCTCGGTTGCAGCGGTAGAAAAGCCCTCTGCAAAACTGGCGCAGACAAAGAGGTCGCATTTGGAGACATACTTGTAGGGGTTGGTCTGATAGCCAAGCAGTGTTATCTGTTTCTCTAAATTATTGGCAGCAATAAACTGCTCCAGATCATGTTGGAGTGGTCCGATCCCCAGAATATAAAGGTGTACAGGGTATCCTTCGTTCTTTAGTTTTGCAATAATTCTGGCCAAACGGTCGAAGCCCTTGTTTTTGAGGAGTTTTCCCACACCGACAGCTTTGAATTCGCGCTCGGAAAAAAGTCCGGTATCCGTAGCTTCTTGAGACCGCTGCACTATCTGGTGGCTTTCATTGGTGTTGTACAACACTTGCATAGGGACATTTATGGGCAACGCGGAGAGAAATGTCCTTTTCACCTCTTCAGACACGGCGATCACGCGATTGAAGCGGTTGTAGCAGCATAGCGCCTCTGTCTCAGACCGGAAAGATCTTGCCGCTGCACTGGCAGATGTTTGCTGGATATGAATCCAAGAAACCAGTTTTGTCTCGCTATCTGGACATCCACTGATAACTCGCGCTGATGGCCCCTCCAAATACGCGACTTCGATATCGAACTTTTCTTTGATGAAAAGCCTGTGGAGCTGCTTTGGCGACAACAACTTCATGATATGACTATTACCGCGAAACATGTGTTGGAACACAGTTTTGTAATGAATATCATCTTTCAAAAACTGTTCATTCACCCCTCCGCTAAACAGCGACATCACCGTAATATCAAACTTTGATCGGTCCATGTTATTGACCAGATTGACCAGCACCTTCTCCGCGCCGCCTTGGCCAAGATCATGAATGAAAAAAAGTATTTTTATTTTCTTATTCGAAGCAGTTTTTTGCAGATTTTCTTGCATACTTTTCGTCCACCACTCATATTTTTTTGGATGATATAGGTTACCGGATGCTCTCTATATTGAGTGTATTTCGAGTTTGGATTCATATCGGAATACTTTCCGACAGCTTCAACAATAGATATATATTCAGGACGTGATTGGAAGAGTTTGTCCATCTCTGCTTTGCTTCGCAGAACATTATAGTGCTCATCGATCATATCCATGATGTAGATACTTGCCATCAGACGGCTCTCGGATAGCAGGCCATGCGTATCTGAAAAACGCTTCATCAAGGAATCCAACTTGATGTACCCATCGATAATCGGAACGTAATACGGAATGCCATATTGTCTGCGGCTCATAGCCGAAGTACCCGTATGTCGATACCGATACAGCAGTCGATTCTCCAGATATATTGTGTCAGCCAAATACATGCACTGCATGGAGAATATCTTATCTTCTGAATATTTCAGCTCTTTAAAGAAGCGGATTTCGTATTCTTTAAGGAACCGGTCAGAATAAAGCATTGCTGCAAAATGATTGTCTGCATGCAGCCAAACACTGGCTTGTCCGCCTGAGTGCAATCCAGATTGCATCTCCCTCGGAATATCATATGGACGAAGCCGTGCATCGCAGTTACAAGACTGAAACCCGATAAGATCATATCCTTTTTGAAGTAGTTTCTCTGTATCTGCGTCAAAAAAGCTATTGATCCACTCATCGTCCGCATCCAGAAAAGCAATATAACCGTTACAGCAGGCTTTGGAAAGTGCAAATTCAATCCCTGCATTTCTAGCAGCTGACACGCCAGCATTTTCCTGATGAAGTACTGTAATCCGATCACTTGTATCAGCTAATTCATCACACAGCTGACCTGAACCGTCTATGGAACCATCGTCAACAAGCACTACGGAGATGTTTTTGTACGGTTGATTCAAAACCGAGGTCACTGCACCTTCCAGATATTCTTTGCAATTATAGACCGGGATAATTACAGTAATACCTATTTGCTTGCTTAATTGGAGTTTCTCTGTCGTGGAGGTGCCTTTCTCTGTTAACATCTTATTTCCCCGCCCTTCTCCTGATATACCCCGTCAGTGCCCATCCAGCCGGTGTACACAGCACTGTTAGCAGCTTGCGGGGGGATTCCTTGATGTAGTGCCGGTTTCCGGCGAGCTGGCTGCTGGAGCAGTAGTGGATGCAATCCATAACCAGCCGCTTGAAGGACTCCGGATACTGCATCTTGACTGTCCGCCAGAAGGCAAACCCCTTCGGATTTTTCAGGTACTGCCGGAACATATTATTGCTGGAGCCGTCCGGCTGATACTCCACGTTGCACAGGATATCGTCCAGCACAGCCAGCTTATAATTCTGATCGATCAGGAGATATTTGTAAGACAAGCTGACATACTTCTCACCCTCGAACACAGGGTACTCCGGGTAAGCGTTGATCACATCCGTGCGGTAGACCAGCTTTTTGTCCCCCGCCCCCCCGGCAGCGTAGTAACCGGAAATGGTCGTCTCCGTCATATTGACCGGAAAGCCTTTTCCAATAACATTCCCGGTGAAATCAGCGTCAAGCCCGACAAGACCGGCATAGCCCTTATCTTTGACCTCCGCCCATTTGCTCAGGATCTTCTCCACCGCGCCGTCTGCCAGCATATCGTCCGAGTCAATGCAGGTGTTCAGTTCGGTATGAATATTAGCGTAGGCAGCATTGTGAGCTGTATGCATACCGCCATTTTCCTTGTAGATGTATTGAATCTCAAACCCGTTATCGCGGCTCTGCCACTGCTGCACCAGCGCGGCTGTGTTATCCGTGGAACCATCGTCCACAATGAGCCAGATAAAGTCCTTGCAGCTTTGGCGGCAAAGGCTCTCATAGGTGCGCGGCAGGGTGTGGGCGCGATTGTAGGCGGGGGTGAAAATGGTGAGAATAGTAGTCACGTTATCCATGTTTTTTCGCTGCGTCCTCATAAAAATGTTGTAGCCATAATGCAGTGGTTCTGATATCATAGCCAGCCTGTTGAATTTCTGCCGTTGTATCTAGGTGAGGTTCATTTTTGCGAGAAAGAATCCATTTAGCCCAAACCTTAGCTCCATCACTAAGCGGACGCCGCTGTATCAATTTTGTTAGTATCGCTTCTTGAGATACCGAATCAGAAACACAGCACGGAAGGCCTGACGCTTGCGCTTCAATCAAGACAATGCCCAATCCTTCATACAATGACGGAAAGGCAAAAACATCCATAGCTTGATAGAACTCCTGCACATTGGTTTGAACACCGGCGAATATCACGTTTTGGGTCAGGTTATGCTCGAAAACCATATTCTCAATTTTACTGCGGAGTTCTCCATCTCCAACCAGCAACAACACAGCATTTGGAAAGTCTCGAACGATTTGTTCAAACACCTCAATCAAAAAGCGGTGATTTTTTTGCTCTGCAAATCTTCCAATATGGCCTATTACAAATGCATCTTTGTCAATAGCATATTTTTTGCGGATATATTCTCTATTTGATGCCGAAATGAAAAACTGCTGCAAGTCAATGGCGTTTTTTAGCACCTGGCACAATTGATGATTCTCTGAAATCTTTCTCCCAAAGCGGTCGCGCGCGGCCTCTGCTGAACAGGCAAAAAAGTGGTCTGCGACAAATCGCGTTGGAAAGGAATAAACAGCATAGGCAACTTGTTGCAATGACCTATTCGCATTTGTATTGTGGCTATGCGCGATGGTATATACCCCATATTTCTTCGCAATCGCCAGATAAATCGCAGCCGTACTCCCTAAATGCCCATGCACAATAGGATATTCTTTTGAATGCGCTTGGAAAAACTCATTCCACCACTTGACATAGGTAAAGTGATTTTTCCCATTGTAATGCGGGCACCGATAAATTCTTCCGCCAAGGCTGATAATTTCCTCATCGAATATAGCTGGTTCGCTGCTGTTTTCCACAAAGTCAAACTGCACCTTACTGCGGTCAATATGACGGTAGAGATTCATAATCATTGTCTCCGCTCCACCGCGATTCATAATACCGATAACATGCAGCACTCGGATCGGTTTATCCATACTTTTGCCTCTTATCCTTGCATAAGCTCCTCATAATTGTGTTCGAAATCAATCAGGATCGGATGATGCTTCCATACCCGCTCTTCCTCCGGCGGAAGCTGCATATAATCGCCATACTCTATACGCAGCATCGTATCTGGATCCGCAGCACACATATATTGTTTTCCGTTAAACTCCATCGCTTTCAGGTTTTCAAACAAATTTGCAGGATAAAGTTTGCGGCTGCACCCGATGGTGTTTGGAAATACATATTGCAGGGTCGCATTGCCGTTCCATCTGCGAATTGATTTTTCAGCACGTTCGCGTCTTGTGGCGTATTTTTTCTTTGGCGCCCTGAGTAAGATATTTTCGACTTTTCCAATCAATCCGCCGGAACCACTTGTATGCCCTCGGCTGTACAGCAGGTTCACAGCGCAGGCAATGTACTGAACGGTTTTCCCCAACTTGCTGGGGGCGACCCGATCGCCGGGAAAAATATCAACGAATATCCCTTTGTGATAGTGCTTTTCCCGCTCAGATTCGTCCTGCAAAAACGTCGTATGATCCTTCCTGATTTTGGTGAAATTTTGTGTGAAATCCGGATCTGTTCGTGTGTTTTGCAGAATATACCCCTTGGGTGTAGCTTCATTCCAGATGGCAAGAAGCTTTTCGTAGTCCTCCCGCGGCATTATCAAGTCAATATCATCGTCCCACGGGATAAAGCCCTTATGCCGCACAGCGCCAATCAACGTACCATACGCCAGAGAATACCGCAGCCCATACTCCGTACAGACCTGATGGATCACATCCAATATCTCCTGCTCGGTTGCCCAAATCTGCCGCTGGAGCTGATCTGGTATTTGCTTCATGCCTGTGTGTCCTTTCTCTCCTGTAAGTAGCCGGACGCATCCCTGAAGAAGCTCGCTACGATAATGAGGATGATAATTCCAATGGGAAATGCCGCGATGATTGATACAGATTGCAGACTGTGCATGGAATTCTCAGAGAATATCAACGCTATAGGCAGAAGAATGAATACCACAGCCCAGAAGGTGCGGACTCTTTTATCCGGCTCTTGCTCCGGCTTCAACCTCTTGTACGAATAGCTCGAAACAACCATTGTCAGCGCATCAAACGTGGTGGAGTAGAAGGCAATCATTGTAACCGCCAGCAGAATCAGGCCGACCTCCGTTAGCGGAAGCGTATCAAAGATCTTCATAATTGCCTCGGAATAGTCCCCGCCCGCTGCGACAAAGCCCGTAATATCAAGGCCGTGTTTAAGCTGCTGCGCAAGGCCGTAATTTCCAAGGATAATGAACGAGGTAAACGTCCCTGCAAGCCCCCAGCCGTAGCCGCCGAGAATGGTATTGCGGATCGTGCGTCCCTTGCTGATCACGCCGATAAAGAACGGTGTCGCAACGCACCAGACCATCCAATACGCCCAGTAATAGATCGTCCAATTTTGCGGGAAACTCGTTTCCCGCAACGGATCCATCCATGTTGACAGGCCGATAAAATTCTGGACAAGATTGCCTATGGCAGAAAAACCTGTTTCAAGAATATACCGGGTTTCACCGCCTCCAAACAGAACGTATGCAAGCAGTGCAAAAAAGCAATAACTGCAAATGGCGGCGAGCTTCGCGATTCCTTTCATGCCGAACCAGACCGTAAAGGTGTAGACTGCCGCGATCATCAAAAGGATTGCTATCGTTAACCCGATGCTGTCCTGCAGGCCAAACACACGGCTGATTGCTCTGGAAAGCAGCGGCGTTGCGAGAGAAAACGTCGTCGCTGTGCCCGCAATCAGCGCAAAAATCGCAGTCAGGTCGATCACACGCCCCAAAACTCCATCTACCCGGCTTCCCAGCAGGGGGCGGCAGGCTTCAGAGAATTTCTGCTTATCACGGCCGCGGATATGGATCATAAAGCCGAATGCAACCGCGAGCACGATATAAAAGCCCCACGCGATAGGTCCCCAGTGGAAAAGCGGGTAAGTGGACGCCCATTTCTGCATGCCGCCCATCATTTCCACCTGCGATTCATTGGCATACAGCGCCCACTCGCACAGCGAATAAAACAGAATATCCGCAGCCATGGTGGATGTAAAAATCATAGTGCCCCACTGAAAAGAGCGATATTGCGGCTTCTCACAGTCGCCAAGCTTGATCTTGCCGAATTTGGAAAAGGCTATGTAAAGCGTACAGCCTACGATGCCAACGCCGAGCAGTGCATAGTAGAGGCCAAAGTCATCCCCCAGAAAGCCGCGCACCACGCTAAGGACGAGCTTGGAGCCTTCCGGAAAAATCATAAACAGCGCACATACCGTCAGTACGATTGCCAGCGGCACCAGCATAGATACCCAGTCAAGCTCTTTTTTCAGTGTGTTTTTCTTCATATCTCAATTAACCCTTCCTCTATATGATGAATCCGCCTCGCAAAGCTCTGTGAAGCTGTCAATTTCGCGCAGATCTTCCGCTGAAATGGGGTAAACGCCGAACTGGTACTCATCAGGGTGGCAAAACATTGCAACATCATCCCAGTAAATGCTCCGATTTTCGTTTTGCACAAATTCCAGTTCCAAGTGCTTTCTGAGTCGCTGCCCATCTTCTGCTGTCCAGCGTGACACACTGAAGAGCTGCCAGCCGTGATCGCCGCCTGTGTGGCTGCATTTTGTCACGATCCCATTTTTAACCGTCAACAGCCATTCGTTTGTAGCTCTGTCTGTCCAGGCGCAGCTATACCCGGAGCGGGTAAATTCCCGGTGAAGGATCGCCGGGTTGCGGATGATCTGATCGCCGTCCAAAATAATCGCGTTGTTCAGGTATTCACGCGCGACATAGAGGGACGCGATGTTATTGCACTCCGCGTACCATGGATTTTCTATCAGCGTAATGCCGTTGTACTTTTTCGCCCATTCATAGAATTGCTCTTTTAGGTATCCGACCACGACATAAATCTCGTGGATTTCATTCTCGTGAAGCGCCGCGATGATCGTATCGATCATGCACACGCCATTTACTGTGACCAACGGTTTGGGAGTCGTCAGGGTCACAGGGCGCAGCCGCTGGCCGATGCCCGCAGCCATAATGATTGCACGTTCTACAATATGTTCAGACATAATCTCTGCCAAATGCCTCCCTGTATTCCTTGAAAAAGATTTTGGTATACTCTCTCGCGTAATCATACTGTCGCTGTGCATAAGCGCCGAACTCCACACCGCAATGACGCTTGAACTCGCACCAGTTGCTCCACACAAGGCCACTGACAGCAATATAGCAATATATCTTCAGGCGGGTGGCCTGATCGCAGCCATCAGAGAAATACAGGTCTATCAGTTTCTCAGCTGAGTCTCTATCGTACATTGCATAGATAATAAACATTGCGACGTCCAAGTGCGGGTCCTGCATACCAGCATACTCTCAGTCGGTGAGCTTAATCTCCTCGCTTCCATCCTTTCCAGTCACAAACAGGAAGTTATCCGGAACAGCATCGATATGACAGAGTTGGATGCTCTTTGGCTGTGCGTCAATATAGCTTTTCAAGCTAAGGACAGCCTGCTTCGTTTTGTCATAATCCGCGTAAACGGAAGGCGCACCATTCCAAAGGCTCTCATAGAAAGCGAGACGTTCCCAAAGATCGAAGCTATGAGAAACGTGCAGCTTCTGCGCATGGAATCTTTTTAATGCTGATAAACAACGCTCAACTTCTTCCCAGTTACTGCTGTCACAGACGTGGGCATCCGTTAAATAGGCCGCAATTTTAATTCCTGTTTTTGGATCAAAATAATAAACGTCCTCGCTGATTCCCAGAGATGAAATTGCATTATATACCGCGTGCTCTTGTTTGCGGTTAATCAGGCGATCCGTGCCCTCTCCCGGAATGCGGATAATATATCGCTTATCGTCCATGCAGAACGAATAGGAACGGTTGGTCATTCCGCTTTTCATTGCCCGGAGACTCTTAACCTTCTCAGCGCGGCAAAACCCACAGGATTCAATTATTTGAGGAACATCCGAGACCATCATAACCCTAACCTCCAAAAAGACTTGTGATAAACTGCCACAGTGTGATAGATGAGTATCCGCTGCCAAATCCTTTCGATACGCCAAATTCGTACAGAAAATAGATGAAATACAGCACAGCTGCGCAAGCTGTAACATATTGCGCGGAACGCTTGGTGAACAGCTTCTTTATCATCCACGGAAGCGTGATCGCCGTGGCAATCTCAAAATATGCTGCCATTCGCGCAAACAGATTTGCCGCCTGAACCAGGCCGATCATCAAAATAAATGCGCTGATGAGGCTCATGTTAGCAAACAGATTTTCCGCCCTTGTCGAGTTTGAAAAAAGCCTCTTACGAAACACTAATGTGAGCAACGCAGGCACCCAGTAAACAGCAACGCGCAGAACGTTGATGGCGTTATTATCAAACACCTCGATCTCTGCCACCAATGCTCCCATAGACTGCGCATATTCCATAAACGCACCAAGGGTTGCATCGTAAGTCGCCATTGCAAAAAGGGCAGCTCCGAAAAATGCAATGGTAACTTTCCCCCACGGCTTTCCAAAAAGCAGCGGCACAATTGCAAACATGAATGCATGGGTATGAAATAGAACCGCAACGAACACCAGCAGGTAAAATCTCACATATTTCTTGTCTATTGCATACGGCAATGCCAAAAGCAGGAAAAACATTGCAAAGCATTGCTTTAGTGCCGCAATATACATGACATATGTACCGATAGAGAAAAAAACAAGCAGTGAAAGCGCAGGGCTGACAGAGTATTTCTTACAAAGCTTAACAACCGCAAAACTGCTGAGGAATGCTGGGAAAAAGAAGTAAATATGATAGTTAGTCGTGATACCGCGCATAGCATCACGATACAATTCCGAAAGAGGATTACCCGTCCAGTCCAAAAGGCCGTTTCTCGCAAAATAGTCTGCGACAGACTCTGAGTCCATAAAGTGGGCGATATATGTTCCCGTATCGTTATAGCTTGTCCGTAGGAACGAAAAGCATGTCATCCACACGATCGCGGCGATCATAAACACGTCCGCTTTGCGCAGCATGAAGTGGCAACGCCCAGTCTGGGGGCCCTCCAACTGCATGGACGTGGGATAATAAACCTGAGACAGATACATCAGAAAGACGCAGCCCCAATAGAGCAAAATCAGCTGCCGCATGCTCAGCTCCTCACTGCCGCAGGCAGGCCGAGGCCATCCAGCGTCTTTGCCACCACAAGCTGTTTATCAAACTTACGCTCAACGAGCGCGCGTCCGCTCTGCCCCATCTGCACCTGCCGGTCAAAGGATTGCTGCGCGAAATCACGCATGGCTTGGGTCAGGCCCTCTGCATCCTGCGCCGGGCACAGATACCCGCTGACGCCATCCTCCACTGCTTCACGGCAGCCGGGGATATCGCTGGTGATCAGGGCGCGGCCTGTGGCGGCACCCTCCAGCAGCACGTTGGACATGCCCTCATGATAGGACGGCAGCACCACACAGTCCGCCGCCTCATAAAACGGATGCACATCCGTCTGGAACCCATGAAAACGCACGATGCCATCGGCAACCAGCTGATCCACCTGCTCTTTGTAGGCGTCCTCATAAAAGCCCACCACATCGAAGGCGACTTCCCCACCAAATTCCGCTTTCAGCGTTCTGGCCGCAGAGAAAAACTCGTCTACGCCCTTTTCCTTCATAATGCGCCCCACAAACAGGAAACTGCACACGCCGTCATCCCCCATGGGAACGCAGGGATATTCGTCCAGATTGATACCAGCACCGGGAAGCACCCTTACCTGCCGGTGGGAGATGATTTTTTTGTTCAGGAAGAACTGTGCGTTCTCCTCATTCTCGAAGAACGCCGTTTTTGCCTTGCGCAGAGCGCTGCGATACATCACCGACACCACGGATGACAGCACCGGCTTTTCAAACGCCGTGCCCAGCCCCTGCACGTTGGCGACGTATGGGATACCCTTGGCCTTGCAGGCTGTGCCCATATAGATATTGGGCTTGATGGAATAGGTAACGACCATGTCCGGCTGAAGCTCGTCCAGCATCTGCCGGTACGTCTTCAGCAGCTTCATATCCTTGAAGGGGTTGATGCTGCGGCGGTCAATATCCGTCTCGATGCAGCGCAGCCCCATGGCCTGCAGATCGTCCTCATGCCCCACAAAGGGCGTGCTGAGAATGACCTCGTGCTCCTGCATCAACGCCTCCACCAGCTCCTTGCGGAAGCGGTAGAACATATAGGAATGGTTGGTTGCGATCAGAATCTTCATTGCTTGTTCTCCATCCTGTGCAGCTCGCCGGTGCCGCCCTCCACCACGCCGTCTCCGCGCAAAGCGGAAATGGCCGTTCCGAAGAAGCAGCGGCAGTCAAAGCCGAAGCTCATGCGCTGCACATACTCGCCGTCCAGACGCGCCTTGTTGGCAATCTCCAGCTCATCCCGACCGCAGATCTGCGCCCAGCCGGACAGGCCCGGCTTTACATCGTTGGCACCGTACTTGTCGCGCTCGGCCAGCAGGTCCTCCTGATTCCAGAGGGCCGGGCGCGGGCCGATGACGCTCATATCACCCCGCAGGATGTTCCAGAGCTGCGGGATCTCATCCAGTGATGTCTTGCGCAGAAATTTTCCAACCCGCGTGATGTACTGCTCCGGATTCTCCAGAAGATGCGTGGGCATATCGTGTGGCGTGGACATCTTCATGCTGCGGAATTTATAGAGCTGAAAATATTTTTTGTGGATGCCCACGCGCTTCTGTGAGAAAAACACCGGGCCGGGATCGTCGATCTCGATGGCAATCATGATGAGCAGGTACAGCCACGAGGCCAGGATCAGACCGACCAGTGACAAAATCACGTCAATGATGCGCTTCACATATCGTCTGTACATGTAATTCGGTTCCTATCAGTCTTGCAGGGTATCATTCCCCCGGCAAGGACAACTTAAAATCTCCCGCAAATAGTCATATTCCGCGATCTGCTATGCGAGATATGACTATTTGGCTATTTAATTATACAGCAAACAATGCAGTTACGCAATGGCATTCAGTAAAAATCTGTATGCCAATTTCCGTGTGAAAAGCCGGGAAATCATCGCGGAAATGGCGGCCTGAGAGGCTTCAAAATCACAAAAAAGCGTCATTGCAAAGATGTCGTTAAGTTCGCGTGCGATTCCCCGGATCCACGGCGATTTTGCAAAAATCAGGCAGGGTTTGGGAGCATCCCAAAAGTCGAAATGTGCAGTCTGCCCGCAGGGCTGAAACGCGCATTTTGACCGTGTGTCCGGACACCGGATGTGCTTGCTATAGGTGTGGAACATGGCGGAAACACCGGCCGCGCAAAAAAACATCCCCAGCGCATAGTAGATCACGCGCAGCCAGACGCTGCCCGCCGGAAGTGCGGCGCCAAGCAGCATGAAAGCGTCCAGCGCAAAGCCGTAGACGACCGCCGTGACAAAGGAGAAGAGATATGACACGCGGAAGCGCAGCAGCAGGCACATGACGAGCAGCAGCACAGCCTGCAAGCAGTATTCCGCCATGCCGAAGGTGACGAAGCTCCACACGGGAGACAGCCAACGGTAAAGAAGGTATGCAGGCGCGACCACCATGGAAACGCCGAAGTCGGCCTTTTCCATCAGGACAACGCCCAGCGCGACAAATACGATGCCGAATACATAGGCAAGCTCCGTGCTGAATGTTCTCTTCATTTTTGATCCTCCAAACAAAAAATGAGCCTTCTCCGTTTGGTATAGAAACGGAAAAAGCTCATTTATGTTGTACCACGCCTGTCAAGCGGCGCAGAACTTTGGCAGCGCTATGCCTCATCCTCCGCCAGCATCCGGTATCCGACGCCAAGCTCATTGATGATGTAGCGCTTTTCACCGGGCGTCACGCCCATTTTCTTGCGGATGTTCTTCATGTTGACTTGCAGCTTCTTGACGCTGCCATAGTCTGAATACCCCCAGACCGCCCGAATGATGGCGGCATACGTCAGCACCTTTCCCGCATGGACGGAGAGAAACGCCATGATGTTGTACTCCGTCTGAGTCAGGTCGATCTCTTCTTTGCCAACAAAGACCTGCCGCGTATCATAGTCGATCAGCAGATCCTGAAGGCGGAATTTTCCGCCGGGGGAACGTTCCTCTTCTTTGCTGTGCCGATGGCTGCGGAGAACGGCGCGGATACGGGCCAGCAGTTCCTCCGTCCCAAAGGGCTTGGTAATATAATCATTCGCCCCCAGATCCAGCGCCTCCACCTTATCCCGCTCGTTGGAACGGGCGGAGAGCACAATGATGGGCACGGTGTCCGATTCCCGGACTTTCTGAATCAAGTCCAAACCATCCCGATCCGGCAGGCCGAGATCCAGAACGATGAGATCCGGACGATGGGAGGCGTACATCATTATGCCGAGCGCACAGGTCTCCGCGCAGAGCACCTGATAGTCACTGGTTTCCAGATTGGCTTTGATAAAGCTTCGGATGTTGGCCTCGTCCTCTACGATCAGGATCTTGTACTTGTTATTGCCCATCGTCCTCACCCCCTCTTTCCAGCGCAAAGCGGAATACCGCACCGCCGCCCTTCCTATTTTCCGCAGTAA
>OGZH01000183.1_pt1 | contig 45043 bp, 40 predicted proteins | sample 1576741 | NCBI WGS metagenome assembly OGZH01 (sample SAMEA3541560, study PRJEB24748) | human gut metagenome | biome: human gut; feature: human-associated habitat; material: faeces | place: China | collected 2012 | reverse complement strand
AAAACGGTATTCACGCAACTGCCGGACTCAATCTTATGATATATTCAAGAATAGAACTTTCGGAACGTCACGGTGTGAAAATGCAGCAGATCGCGCTTGCATGGCACTGGGCAAAAGGTGTTGCATCACCGATAGCTGGTGCAATCGACCATAATCCGGCGGAGGGTGTGATGCTTTTGGATGAGAAGAAATGATGATGTATAGGATTTTGTTTAGTTTCACATATAAAAAAGCAAAAAAATATCTACATACTGTACAAAAATATCAAGAAAATATTAATAAAATCTAAAAAATGTTAAGAATGTGCTAACAATACAAAAATAATACGGTTTTCTTTGTACAAGATTCTGCCTATAATTAAATCATAAAGTTGCAGCGGCAAAGAGGGGCAGCGCAGCAAACAAATTAACCAATTACAGGAGGGTTTCTTATGAAGAAAAAAGTTTTATCCGCAATCGTATGTGCAGCAATGGTATTTTCCATGACAGCGTGTGGCTTACAGTCACCAAATACAGGTGGAAACAGCGGCGGAACAACAAATGCAGCATCAACATCTAATGCGTCCGCAACATCAGATGCAGCAGAAGCAGAAACAACAACTGAGGCAGCATCCTCAGGGGACAGCGCAACAGAACCGGTCGGACCGGCGGTCACACTGGTTTATGCAGAGGTTAACCCGTTAGAGGGAACCATCGTTGGACAGACAGCAACCGCTTTCAAAGACAAAGTCGAAGAGCTTTCCGGCGGAAGCATCACGATCGATATTCAGGCAAACGGTGTATTAGGAGCCGAGTCAGATGTCTTAGATACCATGCTTGGCGGCGGCGGTACGATCGATATGGCACGTATCTCTGCATTCGCACTGACAAGCTACGGCGGAGAAAAATCCAGTCTTTTATCTGTACCGTTCACATTCGTAAACAGAGATCATTTCTGGAATTTCGCTACATCAGATCTGGCACAGGAATTTTTACTTGAGCCGCATGAGAATGGAAGCGGTATCCGCGGACTGTTCTACGGAGAGGAAGGTTTCCGTCATTTCTTTACCGTAAAACCGGTTTCCGGAATGGAAGATCTTGCAGGCATGAAGATCCGTGTATCAAATGACCCGATCATGACAGGCATGGTTGAGGCACTTGGAGCAAACCCGACCGTTGTTGCTATGGGTGAGTTATACTCCGCATTACATATCAGCGATAATGGGATAGGTATTCCTAAAAGTGATTTACCCCGTATTTTTGAAAAAGGATTTACAGGTCAGAATGGGCGAACCGGGAAAAATTCTACTGGAATTGGCTTATATCTTTGCAAGCGTCTATGTGATAAACTGGGAATAGGACTTACTGCTTATTCCGAAAACAGAGGAACAACGATTTCACTTATCTTTCAAATGAATGATTTTATTATCGGAGTGCAGGGCTGATAGGTTCTGCACTTCTTACATTTTTGTAAGAACTGTGTAAGAAAACTTGATACAAAAAATGATATACTCCATTTACAATATGGGTATGGAACAGTTAAGGAGGTTTATCCGATGAATACAATTTTGAAGCTGGAGCATATCCAGAAATATTATGGCAATGAGGGGAATATTACCAAAGCCATTAAAGATATTAGTTTTTCTGTGGAAGCCGGAGAATTTCTCGGAATTATGGGTGCGTCCGGTTCTGGAAAGACAACGCTGCTAAACTGTATTTCTACGATTGATACCGTAAGTGCAGGGCATATTTTTTTAGAGGGAACAGATATAACGGAAATCAACCCCAAATCCCTTGCCCGCTTTCGCAGAGAGAATTTAGGTTTTGTATTTCAAGACTTCAATTTGCTGGATACATTGACAATTTCAGAAAACATTGCACTGGCATTAGCAATCAATAAAGTCCCTGCCGGGAGTGTAGAACCCCGCATTTTGGATATAGCCGGAAAGCTGAATATCAGCGATATTCTAAACAAATATCCTTATCAGGTATCGGGCGGTCAAAAACAGCGTTGTGCCTGTGCAAGAGCAATTATCAACAATCCGAAACTCTTATTGGCAGATGAGCCAACAGGAGCATTAGACAGCCATTCCTCACAAATGCTGCTGTCTACCATTCAAAGTATCAATGAACAGCTTAGGGCGACAATTCTTATGGTAACTCATGACGCTTTTACCGCCAGCTATGCCAACCGTATTCTTTTTTTGAAAGACGGAGAAATCTTTATGGAACTGCGCAAGGGCAACGACAGCAGAAGTGATTTTTTTGATAAAATTCTGAATGTCCTTACCATGATCGGAGGGGGACAGAGCCATGTATGCTAAACTTGTTTTCAGAAATGCAAAACGGTCTGTAAAAGACTATCTGGTCTACATTGTCACAATGACAATCTGTGTTACCTTGTTTTATGCGTTCTTGTCTATTTCCAGTAGTTATTATAGCCCGGATATAGGCAGCGAGTATGATTTTACTCTGTTAAGTGACGGAATGAAAATTGCAATCTGCATGATAACATTGCTGTTGTTATTTTTGATACGGTTCGTCAATCATTATATGCTAAGACGGAAGCAAAAAGAGTTTGCTGTCCAGTCCATTATGGGAATGGAACAAAAAACCATTGGCAGGATTTTCTTTGCAGAAACACTGATTATGGGTATGTTTTCCATTTTGATTGGTATTTTTTGCGGTGTATTTTGCTCTCAATTCATTACCGCAATGCTCCTTACTGCTTATGGAAAGCCTTATGAAATCTCATGGACATTATTCCCGGATACCGTTTTGTTGACAGTGGTATTTTTTGTGGCAAGTTTTTTTGTGGTAGGAATTTTCAATACCCGTACCATTCAGAAAACAAAAATTATTGATATGCTTTCCGCAGAGAAAGAAAATGAGCCAGAATTGAAAAAGAGCCGATTCATTCCTGTCGTAGTAATTCTATTTTTAATGTTTACTTTATGGGAATTGTTTTCAGGAATACAAAATGTCCGATTTTATTATGACTCCCGCTTTGTTTTCCCGGTGAAAATCATGTATTGGGGAAATATTTTGCTCCCTGTTGTTACATTAGGTTGGGCGGCATTATGGATGTTGAAAAAGAAAAAAATTGCTTTTCAAAAGTTGATTGATGGGCTGCTTATTTGTTCTGTATTGCACGTCTTTTTAGCAGCAAGCGTACCTGCTCTTACCAATCAATACTATCTGCCTTTACATGGTGGAATACTGAATCAATATCTGGTATTTGTATTGATTGATTTACTCTTCTTTATTTGTGCATTGATTTATCTTGCCAGCAGCTTGATTGTAGCATGGAAAGTAAAATCGCCGGAACATAGATACAAGGGAGAAAACCTGTTCTTTTTCGGGCAAATTATATCAAAACTAAATACAACCAGCAAAACAATGACGCTGATTTGTATAACCCTTGTCCTTGCAATCTTCATGTTTATTGCCGCCCCTATTTTGACGGGCTGGGCTTCAGGTTATTTGGATATGCGCTCTATGTATGATGTGCAGGTATATTCAAGATATAATAACGTATATGAAGAAGAAAATCTGCCGCAAGACAGTTATGAAATCATTACTGAGTTTCTGACAGAACACAAAATAGATACAGTTTATGATTGCACGTTCAATCTATATCTGTCAGAGAAAGATGATTTTCACAACAGACAGAAATATGATTTTCCGATTGTGGCAATTTCTTTGAGTGATTATAACACTATACGGGAAATGCTGGGTTACGAACAGATTTCTCTGGAGGAAGATGAATTTACAACACAATGGAAAGCAATCGCCACCGAGGAAGAACGGGATAACTTTTTGAAAGAACACACCAGCATTATGACTGACGCAGGAGAATTGACTCTTTCCGGGCAGTCCTATTATGAGGATCCGATTGGAGAAACAGCGTACAATTCCTATACAAATGTATTGTATGTACTTCCAGACAATATTTGTGAAAAGCTGTTGCCAGTGATAAAAAACCGATATATTACAACAACGGAAAATATCTCCTATGAAAATGCAAGGAAACTGGAAAAACTTTTTACAGAGAAATATCCCGAGCAGGCAGAAACCGGGGCTATTTATGGCGTGCGTTTTAGCACACTGCAAATCAATAGTTCCATAGCAAATAACTTTATTTTACAGACTGCAATGATTTATGGTGCTGTCGTACTGATGGTTATATGTCTTACGGTACTTTCCCTGCAACAGCTTTTAGACGCAGGACAATATAAGTATCGTTTCTCTGTACTCCGAAAATTGGGGGTGGAAGAAAAGCATATCGGAAAACTTATCTTGCAACAATTAAGTGTTTGGTTTGGGCTTCCAATTATCACAGCAATCATTGTAGCTGCTGTTGTAATAGCTTACTTTATCCAAACCATATCAGCAGAAATTTCAGCCTATATCGGGTTTGGTGCATTGATGTTACAAATAGGGGCAACAATGGGGATTTTGGCAATTTTATTGATTTGTTACTTCATAAGTACATGGATTATTTTTAGGCGTTCTGTTAATCCATAGTGAGTGCAATTTATAGCAAACCCAGCCGAGCCAGTCAACGGCAAGTAAATGGGCTACGCCCACCGTTGACAGCCCCGTCTGTCCTTGCTGGTGGGTAATCAAGGGGCGACAGCAAAAAGTGCTGCCGCCATTTCCCATAATCGAAGAAAGGGGGATTTTCCATGACTGAATACGAAGCCTATCAAGAACATATCTGCTATACCCATGATACCTATTGCCGCATTGTTATTCGCCATGCGTCCTTTGACGCTGCCTGTATGCTGGCGGCGAGGTGGAAACAGGAAATCTCCCTTGAATATTTGACCGAAGAAAAATTTGTCCCATTCAGCACCACAGATGAATATTTTTCGGTGCCGGACTATGGAGAAACCTATCCGTTCTCTGTCCGGGGACAGTTGGTATTACTGGATAACTGCGCCCTTACTGCGGCTCTTGCCCGACTGCCGGAACAGACGCAGGAGGAAATGTTTTTGTATTACTTCCAACTCCCGACAATGAAGAGCTTAGACAGTAGCGCTTCCAAGAAAGCTGACGGCAAGGCAGAAGGTGCTCAGACCGCCGGTGATAACAACGGATTCTTCACTCCGAACAGCAAGATCGATTTCTCCAACGTGAAGATTGAGCCCCTGTTCGAGGAAGCCGTAGACTTCGAGACTTTCAGCAAGTCCGATTTCAGAGCTGTTAAGGTAAAAGAGTGCGTGGCAGTACCCAAGTCCAAGAAGCTGTTACAGTTCACTCTGGATGACGGCACCGGCACCGACCGCACCATCCTCTCCGGTATCCACGCTTACTATGAGCCGGGAGAACTGGTTGGAAAGACACTGATCGCCATCACCAACCTGCCCCCCAGAGCCATGATGGGCATTGAGTCCTGTGGTATGCTGCTGTCCGCAGTGAACAACAAGAAAGACAGTGAAGACGAAGAACTGCATCTGCTTATGGTGGATAATCATATTCCGGCAGGCGCGAAGCTGTACTAAGAGAAAAATAAGATAGAACGACCCCCATCGGACCATTTCCTCGGTCTGATGGGGGTTTTTGAATAAAAGGGATAATATCAGAAACATAAGGTATTATTTTGAGAAGTAAAGATATCTACAGCGGAAGACAATAAGGACAAAGTTAAAAATCAACCACCGGTAGAATGACATTATTCTCCGAATCTGGTATACTTTCAGTAAAAACAGGAGGTATCCGGGATGGAAAAGGCAAAAGTAACAATGAGAAACTGGGAGCCCTATGTATATGACGGAGAGTACAATCTGTCGGGGACTGCGGATGTACATCCACGGCTGGGAAGAAATGTCTATGTAGCCACGACATCCACGTTGGTCAAGGCTTCTCTGGAAGAGGATGTTCTGATCTATGAGACCAGAAATACGGTCTATCACTGCCCGCTGAAATATATGATGGTATCGCCGTATGGGAATGTAGTACAGAAATACCGGGAGGAACTGGCCCGTCTTGATACTTCGGAAAATGCACTGGACCGGATCATTGCCGCAGCAGCGAAAATGTCACTTGGAGAGCCGGAGGATACGGCGGATGAAATGGTGAGAAAGATCCGTGCTCTGCAGGAGACAGGACAGCAGGAGATTGCGCAGATGGAAGAACAGGAGAAGCAGCGTCTGCTCGAAATTGCCGGGAAATATGAGGACTGTGTCTACATTGAAGTGTCCAGCGTTCACAGCGGAAGCAAATTGGTATATCATCTCGGGGATGCTGTGGGAATTGTGAATCCGGGAGTTCACATCGGAATGTTTCAGGACAGCGTATTATACATGAAATATGCCACCGAAGAAGATCCCTGTGCATTGGATTTCCGGTATTTTCCGAAGGGATTCGGTGAGGTCATGGAGACCTACAGCTGGTCCGATAATATTAAGCAGGCGGTGATCAAAAATCAAAAGGGACACAGCCTGATCTTCAATCATGAGGAAATCGCTCCCGGAGAGACCAAGGTATTTACCCCGGATACCCATAAGCAGGGAATGTTCAGCCCGGACTGCTATAATGGGAAATCTTTGTTTACAATGGGGGAGGAAGATGCGGAGAAGGAAGACTGAGAGCGCAGAGTATGGTAAAAAATTCCAAAGAAAAGGAAAATGTAAACAATTTTCAAGATGCCAGACCTGTTGATATTTCGAGAATGAACGCAGAGACTTTGGACATGGAACTTGAGAAAGGATATGCGGATATGCAGGCAGGGCGTACCAAATCTGCAGCTCAAGTTTTTGCGGATATCCGAAGGGATTATAATGTATGAAATATGATGTTACCTTTACGGAGCAGGCTGAGAACGATCTTCGCGGTATCTTTGAGTATATAGCATTTTTATAATCATAAATCCTATGAGGCGTATGAGACATTTGGTTTCATACGTCTTTTCTTTTTTACTTTTTTGAGTTGACTACCGTTCAACAGAAGTTGACCGTTCGACGAACGATTTATTCCGTGGTGTTCCGTAGAATGGCATATGTAAGCAAGAGGTGACGCAAGCCGGCAAAGAAATTTATATTTTGTACTTCAAGGACGCTTTTCAAGTGAAAATTTGGGAGTGTCCTTTTTGCGTGTGGCAATGGTCAAAAATAAGAATTCGGCTGATTGCACTATGATGCGTCGAAGTTATACCACAAGTATAATGACAAACTAATGTTGCTGTGGTATTATGTCGATAACAAAGAAAGAAAAGCGGATCCGAAGCGATGGGTCTGGGAAAGGAAAAAAGAATGTTCACAGCTATTCGATCAAGTTATTTATATCTGGAAAGTTTGAAAAATGCAGCACTCGATTATGAAAAAGAGTGGGGCTTTAGCTTTGTGTATTCAGATAAGAATAAGCTTGAAGGAAATGCTGTGGTGATGGATGTAGGTCTGTCGTAAGGACAGGAGAGGACAACCGGATACATAGATTTTGAACCGCTTATCTTGTGTGGATGCACATGGTAGGCGGTATTTTTTTGCAGATATAAGCCTAATTGGTAAGGCAGTTCTGCGTTATGCTCCGTTAGCTCAATGGTAGAGCACCTGACTTTTAATCAGGTGGTTAGGGGTTCGAGTCCCCCGCGGGGCACTGTCCAATGTAAATATCACAGAAATGAGGTAAGAGAAGCATGGATTTAATTGAAATCAAAGGAAAAATAAATACAGCCATCTGCTATGCAAGAGTAGTAGAGGATGAAGCGATAGAACAAATCAGACGTATGTGTGATTATCCGATGACGGAAGGATCAAGAATAAGAATCATGCCTGATGTTCATTCTGGTAAAGGCTGCACTATTGGAACCACAATGACAATTACTGATAAGGCTGTTCCAAATGTAGTGGGTGTTGATATCGGATGCGGTATGTATACCGTGAACTTAGGCAAGGTTGATATTGATTTTGTAAAGGTTGATGAGGCTGCACATTTTATTCCATCGGGAATGAATGTGTGGGAAGGTCGCCAGGAGAGATTTGATTTGACAGAACTTGCTTGCTACAGAGAACTGAAGGACACAAAGAGATTAGAGCGTTCACTTGGAACCCTTGGTGGTGGTAACCACTTTATAGAGATAGATGAAGCGGGTGATGGAACCAAATATCTTGTGATTCATTCAGGCTCACGTAATCTGGGTAAGCAGGTTGCAGAGCTTTATCAGAAGCTGGCGATTAACCTAGACAGAGGCTATGGGGACTATCTTGAGAAGCGTGATGAGATTATCAGAACCTATAAGGAGCAGGGACGTAGAAGTGAGATTCAGGATGCGTTAAAACAGCTTCACTGGCAGGTATATGAGTCTGAGACAAGTATGCCTGAAGATCTGTGCTACTTATCAGGAAAATATCTTGAGGACTACCTTCACGATGTTGAAATCTGCCAGGCTTTTGCAAGACGAAGCAGAGAGAAAATGGCTGAGATTATTCTGGAGAGAACCGGGATGACTGGCAGAGAAGCTTTCCATACAATTCATAATTATATTGATACAGATGAAATGATTTTGAGAAAGGGCGCAATAGCAGCCCATAGTGGAGAGAAAGTGCTGATTCCAATAAATATGAGAGATGGAAGTGTGCTTGCTGTTGGAAAAGGAAATCCGGAGTGGAATTATTCTGCACCTCATGGAGCAGGACGACTTATGTCCAGAACAAAGGCGAAAGCAAATCTTAGCATGGATGAATACAGAGAGACAATGAAGGGTATTTATACCACTTCGATTAATGAAAATACATTGGACGAGGCACCGATGGCATACAAGAGTCTGGAGGACATCATTGATGTGATCCGAGAGTCTGTAGATGTAATCGATGTGATGAAACCTATATACAATTTTAAGGCTTCTGATTAAGGTGGAGGGCATTTTTCCTTCACCTGCAGAAGCAGAAACGGAGGAAGAAATGTTTACTATGCCTACCATCGATATGGTAGCTACCGGAAGGAATATCATGAGACTGAGAGAGGTAGCAGGTCTGACTGTAAGAGACCTGCAGGATATCTTTGGATTTGCGACTCCTCAGGCCATCTACAAGTGGCAGCATGGAACGGCCATGCCTACAATCGATAATCTGGTTGTACTGGCAGCAGTGCTGGATGTTCCGATGGATGAGATTATCGTAATCGATGTAAATAGAACAAAGCAGATTAGCGCATGAAAAGTGAATAAACAGATAGCCCTTTCAAGGCTAAAATGTTCGGTTCAAGTCCGGCGTGGATCACTTATGGGTAGGTCGCATAGTGGCAATTGCAGCGGACTGTAAATCCGCCGACTTTAAGTCTACGCCAGTTCGAGTCTGGCCCTGCCCACTTATGTTTGCGTGTCCGAGTTGGTTTAAGGTGCCACTGGCACATAGCGCCCTTCCGCAAACGCTATTATATTTAACAGGTGATTATTATGGGAAAGGTATATTTAAAAACAAAATATGACAATGAAATGAAAATGGAGATACCTCACAATCATAATTTTGCTTCAGCTATGTTTGGTTTCAGAGAGATGGCTGCGGAAATAGTTCCTTACCATTTGATAGATGATATCTATGATGATTTTAAGCGTGAAGATATTGCCTTGGATTATATTGATCAGTGCAATGTACTGTTTAACAAGTTTGGGGTGACACCGCATATTCCTGATTATCCAGATGTGCTTAAGCCATTTCTGGGAAGGAAAATATGGAAAGATACAATCAACAGTATTTCAAGAGATGAGAACAAGTGGTCGGCGGGATATTTTGTGAAACCAGCAGTAAGAAGCAAGGCTTTTACCGGCAAGACAATTTCCAGTATAAAAGATCTTATGGGCTGCGGTAATCATGCTGAAGATTATGAGGTATTGGTAAGCGAATCATTAGATATCGCTGCAGAATGGCGTTGCTTTATTACATATGATGAGATAATTGATGTGCGCCCATATGGCATGATAATTGATAAGTCAAGGAAGGGTTATTTATATCATTATGACGCGCAGGTGCTTAATTCTATGATGGAAAGTTTTGTCTCTTGGGAAGATAGGCCTATGGCTTGCAGTATGGATATCTGCGTAACTAAAGATGGCAGGACATTACTCGTAGAATTCAACGATGCGTATTCCCTGGGGGCATATGGATTGGCAGATATATATTATGCTAAGCTGATTTCTGCAAGATGGAGCCAGTTGTTAGGTGTTAAGGATGAGTATCATTTTTAAGATAAAAGATGAATACGATAGCAATTAAACTATTGGTTAAATGCAAGTATGAGGAGATTCTGTTAAGCTTAATCTTTAGAAGGAAAACTATAAACCCGTCCGCACTGAAAGAAGTGGAAGTCTGCGAGTTGCTGTAAATGACCCGGCAGGACGTTAAAGTAAGGCTGCGATCTATTAATCTCATAGAGTAGAGCAGGTTGGTGAGATTATATTGCCATAGGGAATATGATTAAGCGTTAGTAACCATAAAGAGCTCACGGCAGCGATATCCGGGAAACAAGACGGACTCCACTAATCCCCTCTATACATAAATTGCGAATCCTGATTATTACGAGCCTATGGCATGTAAAAAAACTGTAGCAATGAGAACTTGCAAGGTACTGTAACAGGGAGTGAGTATAGGGAAGCTCGCACAGACATTTTAAACTAAAAGTTTAATGCATTTTGTGAATACATCCGATATAATGTAAGTCTACAAATAGAGATTGTGATTCGGGATGGAAGAAAATTACGGAGGTACAGAGAGATGGAACCAATGTATTTGTCAATCCAGCAAAAGGAGACAGGGAAGCAAATTAAGAAACTGCTCATGGAAAATGGTTATACTGTGAAAGATGTGCAGAATGCTATGGGATTTGAGAATCCGCAGGCAATCTACAAATGGATTTCCGGTAGATCATTACCAAGCTTAGACAATTTTGTAATCTTAAGCAGATTACTGCATACCAGTATTGAAGATATCCTCGTCGTTGACGGGGATGTTGTTCGTTTATGGGGAATTATTCATGACTATAGAAAATCTGACTGCGGATTTTCTATGGTATTAAACCGTTGGTACAATGACAAAGCATCTGTCATGCAGTAAGCTAATATCAGAACAAAAAACAAAACAAAATGGAGGTCGTAAGGAAATGCAGACAATGACATCAGCATATGCAAATAAAATGCTTAAGAGCCTGGAAGAAGATAAGGCCTTCTGGGTAAACAAAGAGGCAACATCCAGTACCTATGTTGCAGCTATCAATGAGGAACCTGTCGTACCAGAATATGATTATACGGAGGTTGTAGCTACTATTACATCTCTTGATGAGAAAATTGCAATTATCAAGCATGCGCTTAATGTAACCAATTCTAATGAAAAGGTTCGGGTGGGCGATGCAGAAATGAGCATTGATACAATTCTTATAAAGATGGCTCAGCTGAACAAGAGAAAATCAGTGCTTGATCAGATGCGTAAGCAGCTACCAAAAGCCAGAGAGGAGCAGCGCTCTTATATGTCCAGAAATACGGTTCCGGAATATAGGTATATTAACTATGACCTGGAGCTGATTAAGAAGGAGTATGAGACTGTATCCAAGACCATTATGGAAATGCAGATGGCTCTTGATAAGTACAATCAAACAGTACAGTTTGAAGTAGACATCTAAGAATTTTTCCGTACAAGGCTTTATGAGATTGATGGTGATCCCAGAAGTTTTTGTTTATGGTAAGGGTATGTCTGTTATGGGTTATGTGTTATCGGTTTATGTTCATTGTAGGTTTTAAAATCTGATGCAAGATTTCTTAACAGCGGCCTTGTAGAAAACCTGCAGGAAACTGCGTGTGGAGGTTCGGTTATAAGCACAGGCTGTGGGAGGTCTTCGGATCTTCTGCAGCTATCTTTATGTTGGAGATGATGAGAATGAAGAATTATTGGAAAATGAGTGATTTTTCGTTATTTGCGGTTCCTTATGCTTATGTAGATCATAGTTCTTATCTGGCGGATCAATTGTTTGTGCAGAATAAGATAACTATGAAATTTAAGGGAGAGATGGTCAAGGATGGTTCGGCGTACTGCATTGTATTCTGTAAGGTGCTAAAGAGGGACGTCGCAAGATTTGAGGAAGCTCTAGAACGACTTAAAGATAAAATGCTCTTACTGGGACATAAAGATTATCCTGCCGCCTGTGGTGAAATTGCAAAGATGATTGAAGAAGACACGAAAGCGAGGATGAGAAAATGAAGCAATATGTAACGCTTGATAAAAGAAGTAAGAAAGCGCAGAGGGAATATTATGCTAAGCAGCGAACAACATGGGGAGAACTGAATCCGGTCACAAGATCAGTTCCGAGTGGAAAGGCTTACAACAGAAAAAAGGAAAAGCAGAGAATCGGTGTTGAATTCAGAAATGGATTTGATGCCGATTTTTTGCGAAGTTTAGTTTTGCTCATACATTTTAGGACTAGCGAAAGGAGCGAATAATCATGAAGAGATATAAGTTTTGCGGTTTGTAATCGCAAAACAAATTGCCTTTTGGAACGAATTGCGATATACTATCTACAAACGGAGGTGGTCACGATGATTTACAGACCTTTGTATGTAGAGAAGATCATGGCTTATGTGGATACGCCATTTGTAAAAATCCTTACGGGAGTACGTCGTTGCGGAAAGTCAACGATCCTGAAAATGATTATGGAGAGATTGGAAACGCAGCATAACATTCCAAAGGAGCGCATTGTCAGTTGCCGCTATGACTCAATGGAATATGAGGATATGACGGCAAAGCAGATGTACGCACAGCTTAAAGAGCGTCTTTCACCCGATGGAAAAACCTATCTGTTTCTCGATGAGGTTCAGGAAATCAAGGGCTGGGAAAAGGTCGTCAATTCGCTGGCATCTGACTTTGATGTTGACCTGTATGTGACAGGTTCCAACTCTCGCATGATGTCCTCTGAGATCTCAACCTATCTGACGGGACGATATGTATCTTTCCGCATCTTCACTTTGTCCTTTGGCGAGTACCTGATGTTCAAAAGCCAATATACCGAGGTGGGAGAGCCGAAGGCGGAGCTTGCCGACTATGTACGCTTGGGCGGTTTCCCGGCAACGCATTTGCAGGAGTTTTCTCAGGACGAGGTTTACACTATCGTGCGTGATATTTACAACTCCACGATCTTCTCGGATATTGTCAAGCGCAATCAGGTGCGGAAGATCGACCAGTTGGAACGAGTGGTCAAGTACACCTTCAACAATGTGGGCAATACCTTCTCGGCAAAGTCCATTTCGGATTACCTGAAAGCGGAACACCGTGCGTTGGACAATGAAACAGTTTATAGTTACTTGGAGAAGCTGGAGAAGGCGTATCTGCTTCATCGATGCTCCCGCTTTGATTTACAGGGCAAGGAGATCCTGAAAACACAGGAGAAATTCTATCTTGCCGATACCGCCCTGCGGTACAGCGTTCTCGGCTATAACGCTGACAGTGTGGCATCCAGTTTAGAGAATGTCGTGTACTTGGAGCTTTGCCGCAGAGGGTATACCGTCAATGTCGGCAAATCCGGCAGCAGCGAGATCGACTTTGTCGCAGTACGGCAAAATGAAAAGCTCTATGTGCAGGTGACGCAGGAGCTTCATTCTCTGAAAACAGAAAAACGGGAATACGACCGGTTGTTGGAAATCCACGACAACTACCCCAAATATGTTCTCACAACGGATGAGTTCTCGGGAGGAAACTACGAGGGCATCAAGACGATGCATATAGCGGACTTCCTGTTAAGTCATGAATACTAAACGACAGAATCGCGAAATGGAAGAGTATCGTAGTCTTTTGGAGACTAAAAAGATGCTATGCACAGTAGAAAAGAAGGGAAAATAACGGTATGGGAATGACTTTATCTATGGAGGAAAAGGTGCAGACAGCAGCTGAGACAGTGATCCATGCACCTGCAACTGACGAAACGGTAACAGGCGGGACCACACCGTCAGAGCCGCTTTCTGAGAAAAGGATAGTGCATGCAGAGGATTTTGATCCGCTGTTTGCCATGTCCGAGGAGGATTGTGTAGAAGGGTTTATAAAACGTGAAATGCAGCGTGCCGGGATCACGGAAGAACAGAATCTGATCCCGGAGGATATGCTGCGCAGAAAAAACATACTGAATGCCGTTTTGGCGGTTCTGTTATTCGTATACATATCTCTGTTTTTCTTTCATTTTCCGATGAAAACCTATGTGATCGGACTTATCATCCTGGTGGTATATGCATTTTTGACCAGCCGTTATCAGCTGATAAAATATTTGAAAAAGGAGATCAGATCCAGATCCCAGGAGAAAATCTCCAATATTGTCATGAATGTGAAGGCATCCATGGTGCCGGATTACAGCAAAAAGTTAAAATGGGTTCTCATGGCGGTGGCTGTGGCAGGCTCGCTGCTGCTGTTTAGTAAACCCAGGATCTTCTATGAGCAGGCAGATGACGGATATTATGTGCGATTTTATGTCTATGGTCTGACGAATATGACTACGGCGACCATCCCCGATACTTATCAGGGGGAGAAGGTAGTGGGCCTGCGCGGCAACACCTTTTCCAATATGCCCTTTTTATCAGAGGTAACGCTGCCGGACAGCATTACAGAGATCCGCGGGCAGGCATTTAAAAACTGCAGAAGCCTGGAACGTGTGACATTACCGGAGCATCTGACGTATCTGGGCGGGGAAGCTTTTTACCATTGCAGCAGTCTGGAGGAGGTAAATCTTCCGGCGGGGCTGACGGAGATCCGCGGCAACACCTTTGAAGAATGTAGCAGCCTGTTGCGCATAGAGATCCCGGATAACGTGACCAGGATCGGCGGACACGCGTTTTATGGAAATACCAGTCTGGAGGAGGTGGTGATCTCCCCGGACAGCAAGCTGCAGCAGATCGGGTCTTCCGCTTTCCGGTGCTGTGATTCTCTGCGGGAGATCACACTACCCCAGGGCGTATCTGTCAATGAACGTGCTTTCAAGGAGACACCTGTAAGGATCGATTACTATGAATACTAAATTTATTCATTTGTTATATGTGCCGACCATGGCATGTAACATGCAGTGCCGGTACTGCTATCTGGAGAATCACACCGTAGATACCCTGCGAGGCGGAGATTGCCTGGAGACCCTGCAATACGCCATCGCGAAATTCCGTGAAGCGGATGTGGTGCCCTTTAATATTTCCCTGCACGGCGGCGAGGTGACTACTTTGCCGGAGCAGGAATTCCACGACCTGATCCAATATATCAGCAGATACTATCAGGACATGCGTGAACTCATCACGGATGCCGGCTTCAGGGTGGGGCATCCCCACATCAAGACGAATCTGTACGGACTGGACAGACATATCGAGACCATCCGGGAGTTCAACGTGTCCATATCGGGCAGCCTGGATCTGCCTCTTTCCCTGCATGAAAAATACAGGGTGACCAAGGGCGGAGAGGGCACACTGGAACGGATACTGGATAATATCCGACTGCTGGAGGAGATCCCTGACAAGAAAAAAGTATCTGCCACGATCTTTCGGGAGCATTTCGAACAGCTGGATCAGATCATCGAGGATATCAGATTCCTGGACCGGAACACGTGCCTGGATATGAATGATTTTAATTTCATGATAGGGTTTGACTACAATTCCTGTGGCCTGCTGCATCACATGAGTGAAGAGGAACAGCTGATCTTTTACCGGCGGATGCACGAGGCTTTTGACGGGACCAATCTGGATGCCGGGGTCAACGGTGCATGGTTCGATGAGTTCGGACCGGAATACTGCACCAACTGCGATAATTGCGGAGAAAAATTTTTCCTATTGGAGCGTAACGGAGACATCTATTCCTGTGTCAGAGGTCAGAAGAACGAAGATTTTTACTACGGTAATATCTACCGTGACACGGTGGACACCATTTTGAAAACCGCTGCACGGAAGATCTTCCAAAACCATAACAGACAACCGTTTCCCGAGGAATGTGCGAGGTGCGCTTACCTGTATCTGTGCAAAACGGGCTGCCCTTTTGTGAAAAACGTATATGGATCCGGCAAAAGCTACACCTGCCTGCTGCAACAGCAGATGTACCGGGACCGCGGCTATGCCCCGGATGCTTCTGCTGACGAAACAACATATGAATATGTGACGAAGATGCGCCTCGAGGAGCCGGAAAAGTATCTGCCTGCAAAAGCATCCGCAGAATATCCTGCACTGGAACAGATCATTGCACAAGATGCGAAGCTGAAATATATCTATGACAGCGGTGTGTTCGAGCTGGACGTGGATGGAGACAGATATCCGCTGATCTCCCAGATCCTTAGGAAGTCCAGGGAGATCCTATATCTGACACCCATCAGTACGGTAAAGCTGCGCATGAAAAAGCATATGTTGCAGGAAGAATGCGATTATCCGGAGAACAACGCATTGTACCTGATGCTGTTGTCCGGAGATCTCGTGACTTACGGGGATGAAGGGAGAACAAAGCAGCGGCACATTGCCACGCATCAGATTTATAAAGGAGTGCTGGACCATTCCGGGGATAACGAAGAAGAATGGTATGTATATGATATTTCCGGGCTCCTGCGCGAATATGCAAAGGAATATGCCACGGGCAGCCCGAACAATCTGTTGTGCACCACTACGGAGCTGAGAGACTGCCATTACCGGAAGCAGGAAAATAATGCCTATTACCATATACAGGCCATCAATCTCCCCTTTCAGAACATTGAATTTTATTATCTGACACTGGAGCAAAAGAATGACAAGGAGGCTTTCCATGAATTTTGAACCGCAGACCTATGAAGAACTGATCCGCATGAAGCGTTGCGTGGAACTGACAAAATATTATGAGGTGACAGAGGAGGAGCTTTGGGAGATCTATCATTTCCTGGAGCAGGAGCCGGAGGCTTTCATCAAGGGAGGCAGACAGAATCTGTCCCTCATCATTGGGCAGAATACCGCAAAAACCCAGAAGGTGATCATGGCGAACTGCACCGACAGCAGTATTGACGGAATCCTGTTGTCACGGACAGAATTCAAAGTGTTCCCTCATTACACACCATCCTCAGGCTCCGGCAGCAGCGGCGGTTCCTCTTCCAACAACAATAATAACAATAACAACAATAATAACAACAATAACAGATAGGACACGAAAGCAATGGCATTCATATCCGAAACACTTCAAATGCGCAGGCTTACAGAAAGCGGCGTCAATATCAAGACTACTTACATCGTCGATGGCACCCTGAGATACCGGTCCACAGACGGAACCTGTCAGGATGATGTGCACAGTGGTATCCGCTGCCGCAAAGAATATTTCCGGCAGGGAAAATTGCTCCATACAGAGAAAATCTTCGATTCCCGCATGGAGTATACCTATGTATCCGGAATGGATGAAGAGGCACAGCATACCTGTGAGAACTGCGGCTTTACCGGCAAAGTAAAGGAATTTGTGAACGGCTGTCCCTGCTGTGATGCGGCCTCTAACATTGACTACGCAGACAAGGAGCTGGGCAGCAAGCACCATTATGACCTGGTATTGCAAAGCCCGGTCTACCGGATCATCACAGGAGTGGTAGATTACATCGTATCCTTCCTGCTATGCAGCCTGTGGATCATAAATACCTCCAGGACCTTCAATGGCTATGATGTGGGCAAGATTTTCATCTATGCCACAATCCTGGCTATGATCCTCTATTACTTTTTCTACCTGTGCGATGCTTATGCGGTATTGGGGCCTGTCAGACGATACAAGGAAAAACAGAACCGTCAGCAGCAGGAATTCTGGAGCGGCACCGGCATCGACAAAAAGCGGTTCTATAATAACCTGAACTACGAAGCCGGCAGACGCTACTACTCCCGGCCGGATGTCATTGATTACGACATTATGGACTATACCGGGCTGCAGGAGCATGTGGAGAACGGCATACTGTGCGTGGATGTGGAGTTACAGGTCAGACTGGTGTATCTGCGAGGTGGGCGGATCACATCCGCATATCAGAAGGATACCTTCTCCCTCAGCCACAATGACAGAGTCATGACCCTGGACAGCGGGATCCACGTGATCAAATGCCCCAAATGCGACGCCAATATTGATGTGACCAAAGGCGTGTGTGAATATTGCGGGACCGAGATCGACAGCCTGCAGGAGTGGAAGCGGATAAAAAAATAAGATCTGGAAAAAATGCTGTTCACGTTCAAAAAATGCAAAAATCAACCACCGGTAGAATGACATTATTCTCCGAATCTGGTATACTTTCAGTAAAAACAGGAGGTATCCGGGATGGAAAAGGCAAAAGTAACAATGAGAAACTGGGAGCCCTATGTATATGACGGAGAGTACAATCTGTCGGGGACTGCGGATGTACATCCACGGCTGGGAAGAAATGTCTATGTAGCCACGACATCCACGTTGGTCAAGGCTTCTCTGGAAGAGGATGTTCTGATCTATGAGACCAGAAATACGGTCTATCACTGCCCGCTGAAATATATGATGGTATCGCCGTATGGGAATGTAGTACAGAAATACCGGGAGGAACTGGCCCGTCTTGATACTTCGGAAAATGCACTGGACCGGATCATTGCCGCAGCAGCGAAAATGTCACTTGGAGAGCCGGAGGATACGGCGGATGAAATGGTGAGAAAGATCCGTGCTCTGCAGGAGACAGGACAGCAGGAGATTGCGCAGATGGAAGAACAGGAGAAGCAGCGTCTGCTCGAAATTGCCGGGAAATATGAGGACTGTGTCTACATTGAAGTGTCCAGCGTTCACAGCGGAAGCAAATTGGTATATCATCTCGGGGATGCTGTGGGAATTGTGAATCCGGGAGTTCACATCGGAATGTTTCAGGACAGCGTATTATACATGAAATATGCCACCGAAGAAGATCCCTGTGCATTGGATTTCCGGTATTTTCCGAAGGGATTCGGTGAGGTCATGGAGACCTACAGCTGGTCCGATAATATTAAGCAGGCGGTGATCAAAAATCAAAAGGGACACAGCCTGATCTTCAATCATGAGGAAATCGCTCCCGGAGAGACCAAGGTATTTACCCCGGATACCCATAAGCAGGGAATGTTCAGCCCGGACTGCTATAATGGGAAATCTTTGTTTACAATGGGGGAGGAAGATGCGGAGAAGGAAGACTGAGAGCGCAGAGTATGGTAAAAAATTCCAAAGAAAAGGAAAATGTAAACAATTTTCATAAAATACAGGCATGCTGATCGGCCTGCAATGCATTTGTGGATAAAATAGAATATCAGAATTCAGACGCAGGTAATCGGATCTATTGCTCAGGATGCGGAGTGAGCTGGGGCGAAAGGTAAGGCACTTTTTCTGTAAAAGAGAAAGTGCCTTTTTTAAATAGTCTGAAGGAGTGGAAATCCCCGGACAAATTCATTAAGATGGCATATAAAAAATAACAAAGATATATCTTACGGATACAAATATGTAGATGGCGGCATAGGTGTGAGCAAAGAGGGGATAATTGTGCGGTCAAACAGAGGATATATGAGAAGCCTGCTGCTCCACCGTCATGACAATGATCAAGTATATATTGAAAAGATGCAGGCAACCATTCCAAGTATAGACATCCGAAAAACTTGCGATCTGGGTAAGTCTATAGCAGGGAAGCTTCTGCGACTTTCTAACTGACAATAAGTTTACTCTATCATTTATGTATCAGCGCCTTGCTTGAATACAAAAGGAATGATATAATTATTCCAAAATGTTGATAACCGCTACATTTTGATATTCCAAAATGTTGATTATAAGCATTAAACAGAATAAAATTTATGAATTAGAGGTATTTTATGCTGAAAAGAAAAGCGACAGTGTACATTAAAAATTGGATAGATACAAAGAACAAAAAATGTCTGGTTGTCCAGGGAGCCAGACAAACGGGGAAAACGTACATCATCGAACGATTTGCGGAAGAAAACTTTGAGGAACTTCTTGAAATTAATTTTAAGCAGATGCCATCTGCAATGGACATTTTTGCCGGAGATCTGACAGTAGACAATATGATTATGGCTATGCGTTTTCGGTTTCCCGAAAAGAAAATTGTTCCCGGAAAAACTTTGATTTTTCTGGATGAAATTCAGGAATGCCAGGAGGCAATCACATCGCTCAAGTTCTGGGCGATAGACAACAGGTATGATGTCATTACTTCAGGATCACTTTTGGGAATCGACTATAAACGCGCCTCTTCCTATCCGGTAGGGTATGTTGATTATCTGAGAATGTATGGGATGGATTTTGAAGAATTTCTTTGGGGAATGGGGATTTGCGAAGATATGATAGGGAATCTTTGTGGATATTTGCATTCAAAGACAGTGATACCTGAGGCGATTCATTCACAGATGATGAATTACTACAGACAGTATGTCGCAACAGGCGGTATGCCGGAAGTGGTACAGAAGTATATAGATACGAAAGATTTCAGAGAAGTTGACAGGGTCCAAAGAAGTCTCTTACAGGGATACCAGTATGATATAGCACATTATGCAACTGCTGAAGAAAAGGTGAAGGCAGAGAAGTGTTATCTCTCACTGGCAAAGCAACTATTAGATAAGGAAAATCATAAATTTCAATATAAAGAAATCGAGCATGGTGGAAGGGCACAAAAATATTATTCAAGTGTGGAATGGCTGCTTCGGGCAGATATGGTGCAATTATGTAAACTGGTGACGGATGTCAGATTTGATTTGGACGATTATGCAAGAGACGACTTTTTTCGGGCATATACAACCGATTTATCACTACTAATGGCGATGAAGGACTTTTCTTTAAAACAGCATATTGTGGAAAACACATTAGCAGGAAACTCAAAAGGCGGTATCTATGAATGTGCAATAGCGGATGCTCTTTATAAGAAGGGATATCATATCTATTTCTATAAAAATGAGACAACGAAACGAGAAATCGATGTTATCATCCAGAAAGACGGAAGCGTGGTTCCTATTGAGGTCAAAAGTGGAAATACCAGGGCAAATTCATTAAAATGGCTTATGAAAAATGACAAAGATATATCTTATGGATACAAATTTGTGGATGGAAACATAGGTATGAGCGAAGAGGGGATTGTGACGTTACCACTGTATATGAGCGCATTTATTTGAGAAAAAACACTTTGAAAAATTAAGTACAGAAAAACGGACACAAAATATGATTAAATTATTGAGACAGGAAATGCGTTAGCTATTGTAAAAAAACAAGTATTTATGGGAATATTAGGATAACTCAAAGTTGTTGTGATTTGTTATTTAAAGAATTGAAAAAAAGTGATAAAGGGGAAATCGAAATGTACGATATTATAAAAAGATATGTGGACAATGAAAATAAAAACGGTCTTATGCTTATTGATATGCCTACCGGTTCAGGAAAAACTTACTCTGCAATAAAGTACATTTTTGATGCATGTATGGACCCGCAAAACAAGGATCGAAAATACATTTTTGTAACAACATTAAAGAAAAACCTGCCCTATGATGATCTTCAAAAATGGTTTAATAGTATAGGAAAATCGGAACTGTATCAGGAAAAGGTGCTGGTTATAGATTCCAATATGGATAGTGTTGTAGATGGTTGGTCTCCGGAAGTGGAAAGTGCAATTCCTGCTGAAATAAAAAAGAGTGATGAGTATAAGAATTTTCAAAGAGATTTAAGCTTTGTTAAAAGACAAAGAGAAGAAAAAACTCTTGTGATGCGGGAATTTCTGGACAGTATAGAATCCAATTTGCGGGAAAAAACAGAACCAAGGTTCCGACGACTTGTTTCGGATTATCTGGCAAAGGAATATGTGACGGTAGAGCAGAGACTATATGCCGTTAAGACAGACAAGAAGTGGCAGTGGCTTGGAAAATTATATCCGGCAGTATTTACCAGAGATCGACAGGTATTGTTTTTGAGTATGGATAAATTGCTGAGTAGGAATACTACCATTGTGGAACCGTCTTATATGTTCTATAACTCAGACATTGTAAAAAATGCAGTTATTTTTATTGATGAGTTTGATGCGACCAAGGATACCATTTTGAAGAAGATTATCGATAACGGTCTTCATGACAAGGTAGATTATATAGAGTTATTCAAGGATATCTATGCGGCCTTACATACTGACGATTTTCCAACTGTACTTACAACGCCATCCCGGGAAAGAAGGATGGGGGCGTATCGTAATAAATCTTTACAGGCTATTGTGGATGATATTCGAGAGAAAGCTGATTATATTCATAAGACCTATTCATTGCAGTTTAAACATAGAACTCTTGAAGAAATAGCAGATAGCTACCAGAATTATTTGTTCCAGGATCACCAGTTCCACACGATTCTGAATTCCGATAATTCATATATTATAATGCAGCGTGACCTACAAAGGAAGATCAATTCTATTGGATTTTCACAGAAGAAGCCGACGAAAGAAAATAACAATATTCAGACAATGCTGGGACAGCTTAGAGGATTTATTTCCTATTTTCAAGTTGCGGTCAGTATTTTGGCATTTAATTATATGCAATGCAAAAATGAACGAAGAAATGAAGGGGAGGATGTTTTTTCGGTAGAATCCGCAATAAGATCTGTTCTTGCATTATTTCGGCTGAATGATGAAAGCATTGATTTCCTGACAGGGCAGATTATGATGTCTCCCCGCAAGACAAAGGATGAGGTAGAACCGGGAGAGTTTGACCTGTCATTTTATGAGCATGGTTTTCGGTATTATGCGTTTGAAAATAATACAGAACATGATATGCAGTCGCAGATCATGATGTATTCCTTTCAAAATACACCGGAAAAAATACTTCTCAGATTCTGTGAAAAAGCAAAAGTAATCGGAATATCTGCTACAGCAACCGTACCTTCTGTGGTTGGCAATTATGACATTGAATATCTTAAGAATAAAATGCAAAAGATCTATGTGGAAGTTTCGGAGGAAGAACGACAGCGTCTGGCAGATTCTTTTCATCAACAACAGGAAGGATACCAAAATATAGAAATACATACGAAGCTGTTAGGAAACGGAGCGGATTATTCGGAAAAATCCTGGACAGAAGTATTTGTCACACAGGAACTTGCGAAGGAAGCGTACCAGAAGATACAACGCTTGTTTGGAGAAAATGCAGATAATAAAGATTATAACAAAAAGAGATACTTGAGAATTGCTCTTGCTTTCAAAGAATTTGTCATTCATGAGGATATTCAGTCCTTTTTATGTGTACTAAATAAGCATCCCCGTTCGGGAGATAATGCTTTGGATAAAAATACGCTGTCTGATATTTTTCAATTTATTTCCATGGAGAATGGCTGGGAAGGATATGATAAAAGGAGAACGGTCGTATTTCTGGATGGCACGGAGTATGATGGCAAAAAGAGTGATCTGATTGAACGGTTGGGCAAAGGGGAAAAACTGTTTGTTATTTCGGTATATCAGACAATTGGCGCAGGACAGAATCTACAGTATCCGATCCCGGAGTATTTAATAGGAAGGACTGTGAAAATAAATGATCGTAGCCTGAAGAACGAGAAGGATTTTGATGCTATTTATCTGGACAAACCGACGAATCTCATTGTTCCGTTGGGGGATAATCTGGAAGAGAAAGAGTTTGTGAAATACCTTTTTCAAATGGAATTTTTGCAGGAAAATTCAGAAATATCTTCTTACGATACAGTCATTAATATTAAGAAAGCATTTAAAACTTATATGTTGGGGCATAGAAACGATGAAAACTTTAAGGATATTTATACAAAGCAGAGTGTTGTACTTTTAAGTACCAGATATATTATCCAGGCAATTGGACGTATATGCAGAACCAACCAGAAAAACAAGGATATTTACATTTATGCAGATAACAATATTGTGGATAGGATAGATGTATCTGTTATAAACGGAAGAAGCTTTAATCCGGAATTTGTTGCGTTAGTTCATCAGATTCAGCAAACGGGTGCCAAAGATCCTGAAACAATTTCTCTGGAGGATAGAGCATCTCTAAGAGCAATTCGCGTAAATAAAGAAATTAAGAATATGCTGAACAACGACTGGACGGAAGCCAAAATTAAAAAATGGAAGAAATTGAGAACATTCGTACTTGAACATCCGACAGCCTCGAAAGAAGAGGCCGGTAGTAATTTCATTATAACTAATTTTTATGTGCAGTTACCGGAGGCAGCAAATTATTATTACTATTCGCAAGAGGAAGATTTTAATAATGTTTCCGTAACATTTCGACAAGATAGAGAACATTCATTAAAGGTATCAGAAGAAGGAACAAAGCTCCGAAAATTGTTGCAAATTCCTGGAGCCAGGGAATTGTTTGAAAGAAATGGTTGGGCAACATCATTTCAGACAAATGATTATATTATGACGCCACCTCTTTGGAATAACATTTATAAAGGGGCTTTGGGCGAGGTTGTAGGTAAATTCCTTTTGGAAAAACATTTGCATGTTACTGTGAAAGAAATAGAAAACCCGGATATCTTCGAAATGTTTGATTATGAAATCGAGGGAAGTTCGGTTTATGTTGATTTTAAAAACTGGCAGGAAGGAACTACGGAGGATAAGAATACAGTTATCAAAAAGATTGCAGGTAAAGCTGCAAAATGTGGATGCAAATGTGTTGTTGTAGCAAATATTTATGCAGAGGGAAACTGGGACATTTCGGAGGTCGATATGGAAAACATTCATATCGTATCGTTGCCGTGTCTGGTAAAAGAAACGGACGGTAAACTTAGTTATGACAGAGCAGCATGGGATATTTTGAGGAGGTGCATCGATGAGTATAAAAACCAATAGCCTGGATTATGTTATCGATAAACAAAAGATCGAGGAAAAATATGATATTTTTTGTTTGGAGACCAGCGAAAAATATATAAAGCGTGGTGCTTATATTTTAGATGTATCAGTCATGTGTAATGATATTAAAGCAATAAAATTTGAATCTGGAAGAAAAATGCTGTTATTGATGTCAAAGAATTTGGATAACAAAAGGAAGTTAAAAGAACTTCTTGGAGAAGTTACGGATGGAGACAAATTTTCTGTTTTACCGGTTGCAATATCCGAGTTAAAAGATCATTTATTAATTCAACTTTTATTGAATGCATTGGGATCCTATGATTCGGAATTTTTAAAATGTAATAATCTCACAGGACATCTCTATTGTTTTCATCCCTACTGGATAAAACGGGGAAAAGAGAAGAAGGAGGATATTATCTGGCAGGTGCCCTGTTTAGAAATAACTGTTACGGAAAAACTATATGTGAATCTGGCAGTAAGAACTTTTACATCAGAGCGTTTGAAGAAAAAAATCTCGTTTACAAAACGCAAGTTTGAGGACTATCCAAAATATATTTTTTCAGCCAATAACACTCTTAGGAGAAGGTTGAAAGGAGAGGAAGAAACCTGCTTTATTCTAAGACAACTGGATGATAGAAAAACAACGCTTCCATTCTTGGAATTTCAGAGTCTTTCAAAATATGAACAATCTAAAATGGGAGTGTTGAATGCAGTAATTACTACCTTCAATGATAAATATGAAGGAATTTGCAGACTTGGATTTCGGAAGGAGCCTATTACACAGAGAGTGGATTATTCCAAAACTGTCCAGAGAGAAAACATCAAAAGAATTAAGAATGTTCTGAATGAAAAAGGGATACATATTGTGGATCAGATAAATGATGCATATTCTGATATATTCTGCGAAAATATAAGAACTTTGCTCCGGCAAAAATATGAAATAGAGACGACTCTGGGTAAGAGGGTATCCCGGGATAAGCTGAATATTGTTCTGATTCATAATGCGGAATATTACAATGGAGTTAATGACCCGCATGATAAAAATTATGAGGGAGTAGCAGTTCAACATATTACATTTGAAAACTTTTCAGATAGCAGCGAGTTTGCAATTGCGACGGTGATGCATGAAGTTATTATCAAAAAAGACCTTGAAGAAAAGAAGATATCCCTATTTGATTGGGAAAAACTGGGATTCACAGAGCCTATTTCTTTTGGCATGGAGACAGAGGGGGATGACATAAAGCACTATTTTATTATGACAGTAAGTCCGGACGGCACCTTTGAAATGAGAGAACAGGAAATGACACTTTTTGAAATGAATGAATACACAGAAATGATAGAAATCTTTGAACAGGCACGAACAGATTCGGAAATGGTGAAAGGAGTTATCCGATTCTCAGATGGAAGTATGAATGTTATCAAGGATACGGGATTGTTCACTATTCCGGAAATAGATACTATCGGAAGCTTGCTGGCAGAAGGAGATAATAAACTCCGTGGAAGGGTGAGAAGAGAAGAATTACTGGCATCTTGCCTTGATATTAAGATGTTTGAGAAAGACGAGAAAAAGTATTACTGTGTAGGGACCATTGGAGAGGGAATGCATCCCAAAATTCAACGAGGGTGTGTTATTCGAAAACTGGAAGGATTTCATGAAGCACCGGTGAAGTTCGAAAAAATGTTGCCGATGATGAATGTATCTTTTGTGCATAATGGTCAGCTGACAGTGATACCGTTCCCTTTCAAATATTTACGAGAGTACATAAACGCAATTAAAATGTGATATTATTTGCACGTTTAGACAAAGTGATATCAGTAGTGGTAATTGAGGGAGGCAACTCGCTGTGGCAACCTCCGTAAAAAAGTTTGTAAGATTCTGTCGCATATTGTCATGTATATAATAGAGGGAGCAATTTTACATAGATTGCAGTATTCCTGAAAATATGCTATGATACTTTTAAATGAGCGAAAAAAGTAAAAAGAATCAGACAATTCAATATTATAATCAAAATGCCGCCGATTTTGTGGAGAACACGCGTAATGTAGATTTTCATGTAATGCAGGATGAATTTATAGAAGGGCTTCCTGCAGGGGCGAAGATCCTGGACCTGGGCTGCGGCTCCGGAAGGGATACGAAATATTTCCTAGAGCATGGCTATCGGGTAGACGCGATAGACGGCTCCGCGGAACTGTGCGCGTTGGCATCAGAGTACACGGGGATTCCGGTGAAATGCCAGTTGTTCCAAGAGCTGGATGCATCGGAAGTGTATGACGGTATCTGGGCATGCTCATCGCTGCTGCACTTATCCTATGGGGAGCTGGATGAAGTGTTATATCGCATCGAGAAGGCGCTGAAGCCGCAGGGCATTTTGTACATGTCATTTAAGTATGGTGTATTTGAGGGGGAAAGGAACGGCAGATATTTTCTGGATTTCACAGAAGAGAAACTGGAGCAGCTGCTAAAAAAACATACGAGTTTACAGCAGCTGCGGAACTTTCTGACAGAAGATGTACGACCGGACAGGGAAGAAAGATGGTTGAATCTATTCCTGAAAAAGATCAATTCTTAATTGCATATCCGAACTATGTCCTCCGGGAGACAGTGACTTATCCGAATGGCGGTGTGAGTCGCTTTTATGATGATGGAGTGGACATGGTCATTATCGATGATGAAATCTGCTCCTGCCGCGATGGCGAGCAGATTTTTCCTTATACACTGATCACAGATAAACAAAACCACTATATGAAAATATACCGGAGAGTGTTCCGATTCCTGGGATTCGATCCGGAAACGATAGAAAAATGCCTGCAGAGAAGCCGACAGGAAGTGTTGCACTTTACCAAAAAGATCTCAGAAAGAGGAGAGCATGCGGACTCTTCACCGCTGGAGCTGCTGTTTGAACAGAATTTCACGGATGTCTACGGTATGCGGGCATTGAAATACCTGCAAAAAGAATTCCGGATATCCGATGAGGACGGCAACAATTATTTCCTCGATTATCTAGTAGATACCGCAGACAGCAGAGTGGCCATCGAGGAAAACGGAATTCATTACCACCATCCGCAGTTGATCGGAATAGAGGGTTATCGCAAACAATTGCGCAAGCAGAATACCTGCGCATTGTGGGGATTAAAGCTATACCGTTTTTCCACGGAAGATTGCCGATTCAAGGATCGTATCGAGGATGATATCCGGTCTTACCTGGGAAAAGATACCAGCGGATTCCGGGAAGCGGGATTGCTGCTGGAACGTAAAACGGAACTGTATGAGCACCAGGAGATCAGCCTTGCGCAGATAGAGGAACGGCGGGAAAAAGGGATTCGTGCATTTCTCATTGTATTACCTACTGCAGCGGGAAAATCCCGGATCGTGGAAGAAGATATTATGAAATTTGCAGCCGGAAAAGAGCAGTTCCGGGCATTGATCCTGGCACCGAATACGAATATCATTGGGGACTGGAAAGAGAGAATCGAAAATGACCTGCAGCCGTTGCAGGACCGGATCGATATTAAGACCTACAGCTATGCGGTAAGACATTACCACGAAAAAACAAGGGATTATTATTCCTATATTGTAGTGGATGAGGCGCACCACGCGGTGGCTCCGATGCTAAAGCGGGTGATTCAATACTATGCGCCGGAATTCCTGATAGGATTGACAGCGACGGATCAGCGCCCGGATAAAAAGAGACTGGAAGAAATCTTCGGAAATTATACAACAGAGCTTTCTCTGAAGGATGCAATGGAGAAGGGAGTTGTGGCGAGGGCGAATGTCTACCGGATCGAGACGAATATTGATCTGAGCCATGTCCGTTTTAACGGAAAAGATTATGTGAATGCGGATCTGGAGAAGAGTGTGCGTGTCACTTCCCGAAATGAATTGATCGTAAATGTGCTGAAGGACTATTTCACGGAGGGAGATGCCGGAAAACGTCAGGGAATTATCTTCTGTATAAACAAGGCGCATACCAAAGAAATGGCACGCCTGCTGAATGCAGCCGGTATCTCAGCGCAGGATTACAGTGGAGATACAAAACACCCGGAGAAGGTTATGCAGGAGTTCAAGGAGCATAAGATACGTTTCCTCTGTGCCTGCGATATGATCTCGGAAGGCTGGGACTATCCGGAACTCGGAATCCTCGTTATGGCGCGCCCAACCCTGTCGAAGGTGCTGTATCTTCAACAGATCGGCAGAGGTTTGCGCCGGACATCCATCAAGAAAAATGTGTTCGTCATTGATGTGGTAGATGAATACGGAGCCATGGTAAGACCCTGCAGTATGCATGCTATTTTTGGAAACTCATTGTATGTTCCGTTCGGCGATATCACCAGACAGGATTATCTGCCGGGACAGATGATCGAGATCGATGGCATCACCGAGCGCGTGGAACGGATCGTGGAAGTGGACATCCATACCTTTGAAGAAAAGTATGGGGATTACTATAGTCAGGAACAGCTGGCGAGAGAGTACTTCGTCAATACCGGAACGATCACCAGCTGGATCCGTAAGGGGAAGATTACACCAACAGTGGAGTTCCCATTCGGCAGCAAGAAGATTAGCCTGTTCAGCCCGGAGGATGTAGAGAAATACAGAAAAGAACTGAACATTCAGGAACATAACGATGACACCGTTCGGGATGACTTTTTTGCATTCCTGGAGGAAAGAGATTATTCACTGTCCTATAAAATGCCGTTTCTGCTGTCGTTTATCGATCATATGGACACGATAGGCGATGCGAAGATAGAGGATGTGCTGACGGATTACATAGCCTTTTATCAGGACAGGATCGATAAAGGACTGCCGGTGGATCGCCCCAGCTGCCCTTATAATGCCGAGACTCTGAAAGACCGGAAAATGATCAAAAGCAGCATGCTGACCAATCCCTTTGAAAAGTTCGAGAGAAAGAGATTTATGTACTACTCAAAGGACCTGGGAGTGATCTCACTGAATCATGCGCTGTTGGCGAAGATGAGCGGAGAGGATTGGGAGAGAGTGAAAGGGCAGATGAGGGAAGATTTGGAGAGGTATTATGGATAATAATATATAAAGTTATTTCGAGTTTTGTAATAAAAATAACATATTTAGAGGAGAAAAGATGAAACATTACTTAGGAATTAGCTGTGAAGAGTATCAAAATTTAGACAATATATCATTTTGCCATTCGGATTCAATTAAACTTTGTGAAACTCTTACAAAGTACTGTGATTATGATAAGCATAATTGTGAGTGTGTTACGCCTTACATAGGAGATGCTGATAATTCTGGTCCTAATTTATTAAAAAAAATAGAAACAATATGTAATATGCTAGATGCCGAAGATGTTTTCTTACTTTTTTTCGCAGGACATGGGTGTGCACATAATGGGGATGCAATATTGCTTTTACCAGATTATGATGGAACAAATGATGCTCACTTTTTGTCATTAAAAGGTGTGAGAGATATCTTTTCCAGAGCGAAAGGATTTTGCGTTGCTATTATAGATGCGTGCCATTCGGGAATGGATATAAGTTCTATAGTGCTAGAGAAGGAAGAAACGCGCGGAAAAACAGAAAATGGATGGGCAATATTGGCATCATGTACAGGAAATGAGGTTAGTTACCCTTATGTCGAAAAAGAGCAAGGAGCTTTTTCTTATTTCTTATCGGACTGTATAGAACAATGGGAATGTAAGGGAGAAATAACCGTTGAGGCTCTTAAAAGGTCTGTGTGTGAAGAAATGGATCGGTGGTGTGCTCAAACGGGTAAAATGCAGAATCCGACTATGAATTGCTCTATTGCAGGAAAACAAATTATAGCAATACGAAATTTGACAAAAAGCAAGAACCAAATAATTGCAGTAGCACCCAAGAGATTAATGAATGAGGATAAAGAAAAAATGAATGAAATTTTGATTACGGATAGTAATAAGAATACATTATGGAATGCTAATACTGGTATTGCTATTTCTAAGGATGCTGATACTTTTACTATGCTTAGTGCAAATGTTATGTTACCAGAAAAAACGATTAAAGCTTTAAAGAGGAATTATACAGAGAATGATTATGAAAGTGTTTCAGAAATTATTTGGGATAAAGCGCTTGGGATATTAAGAGAACGTATACTATCCATGGGAGTGGAGTTTGTTGGAGAAATGGTTGGATTAGATAATGAAGCGTATGTTAGAGAATTGCCTGCGTTTGAAGTAATAAATCTTGCAACAGAATTGGGATTTATTGATGCTACTGGAAAAATGAGATTAACGCAGGCAAATGAACTTGTGTTGCACTATAGAGATAATAAAGTTAACGAGGAAATGGCAAAAAATGAAATAGAAACAATTATCAGAGCATGTGTTCAATATATTCTCGCATATGATGATACGAGTACATCATATGAGTTTTCAGATTTTCGGAATAGTCTTAAAAGAGAAGTTTTTTCATCTTCACGGCTTGAAGTTTTAAAACCAATGCCTTACTTCTATAAGAAAACTACAATTCGGACACTTATCAATTTAATAAATACAACAGAAGGTGCGGAATATGAAGTGGTTGCGACTAATTTTGTTTCTGTTATAGAAGCAATTTGGGAATCATTATCGTCTGATGATAGATATATGATAGGTATAAACTATAGCCAATATGTAAATGAAGGTGATTCCATACGCACTGGAACATATAAATATGCGTTGGAGAGAGTTCGTGGATTTGATTATGTTCCAGAAAATTTGAGATCTTTATCTTTTATTTATGCAGCAAAATATTTGAAAAAAATTCATTATGGCTTTAACAATTTTTACAATGAACCAGAAGCAGTAAAAAGATTAGAAAGGCTTGGAACACAAATCCCTCGGCCAGCAATAAAAGAGTGTGTTAGTGCATGTTTGATTTGTTTATCAGGTAATGTATATGGGTGTTCTGATGGGGCAATTGACACATTAAAAAAAATATTAAATAAATTAGATAAGAATGCGTGGTTATATTATTTGGATGATTGTTTTGCATATGATGAAGATTTTTTAATAAATATTTCTAATGCTGACAATAGAACACAACGATGGTGCCAGTTAGTTAAAGAATATGAGTTGGAAAAATTAAATGTTAAAGATGGCAAGATGCAAGAAATGTTAGTAAAAGCCTATAAGCAAGATAAAGAGAATACAAAGGCATATGTGATATCTTTATTGAAGAAAATTAATAAATATTAATTGAAAAATACCACCAAGGTAGCTTATTGAATTTATATATTATTATAAAATGAATAGAGGAAAGTGTGGATGTAAAACACTAAAACAGTATTGCGGAAAGATTATATAACAATAATTTTAATGCTACTTGAAAAGTATACGTTGCTTTGTTGGTTTTAAACATCGGACTATCCACGATTTATGATTGTGAAGAAAAGCCCTAAATTTAGATGAATCGCTAAGAAAAATAAAAATATGAAAAAGTGAGTTAATAAGAGAAAAATAAAGATTATTTTGGGAGGAATAACGTATGTCGAAAGATAATAGTGATTTCTTTAAAGTAAAGAATGAATGGTCGCTTATTAAGGATAAATTACTGGGGTGTTATTTGGCACCTTATATGCAAAAAATATTAGCAACAAATAAGAGAATATGTTATGTAGATTGTTTTTCAGGTAAAGGAAAATTTGAAGATAATCAACCGGGATCGCCATTGATTGCTCTTAAAATTAGGGATGATTGTCTTAATAAGACGAAGATTGGAATCAATAAAAAACAAGCAATTGACATGACGTTTATTGATTTAAACTATGCGTCTGACTTAGAAGTTAATCTTGCGGAATATGATAACGAATATGGCAAACCGCATATAGTTAGCGGAAGATATGAAGAAAAAATAATTGATATATTGAAAACTAAAAGCGGTCAAAATGTTTTTTTATACATTGATCCATATGGAATCAGAGCTTTGGACACAGCACTGTTTGACCAATTTCAGACTTTTGGATTTAATACGTTTGAAATGCTTATTAATTTTAATTCCTTTGGTTTTTTCAGGGATGCATGTCGGGTAATGTGTGTTGAATATAAAAATGACGTGGCATTACAAGGATTAGAGGATTTAGTAGAATATGATTCATCTTCCGTAACAAATTTTGATAGACCAGATGAAAAGCTGTCTAGTATTGCTGGTGGAGATTATTGGAAATCTATAGTCAAGGATTATAAAGTAGGTTATATTGATGGCTATAAAGCGGAACAGAGATTGTCTACAGAATATAAACAAAGACTGAAACAAAGGTATAGTTATGTATTAGACATGCCGATTAAACTAAAAGCTAAGAGCAGACCCAAATATAGAATGATACATGTATGTGACCATGAGGATGGGTGCTATCTTATGGCTCAAAATATGCAAAATAGAAAAGATGAGTTATATACAAATATTCAATCAGGGGGACAAATTTCATTATTTGATTTAATAGATGGTATGTCACAGACTGCTGAGGGGGAATGGATTAGTGAGGACGATATAAAAAATAATGTAAAGACTGCCATTAAAGCGGTAGATAGAGAAATAAGAATAACTAAATTCATGTCAGCTTTTGTAAATGAAAATGGTCTTATCTGTGATTTCAAAACAGTGCAGAAAATTCTTGTTGAACTTGAAATGGAAGGAATAATTGATATAATTAGATATCCACAAATAACAAAAAATGGAAAGAAGTCAGCGTTTTGGGAAGAAAAGGATGGAAAGACAGTAACTATTAGGAGGTTGGGAACATGAAGAAGGTAGCTGGTGTCATTCAGCGTAAGACCATGCTTTATGAAACGGGTGTCGAATATGGAGATTATACTATGAATCATGTCTTAGGATGTGCACATGGTTGTAAATTTCCATGTTATGCTTATTTACAGAAGAAGAGATTTGGACAGGTGAAAGATTATGAGGATTGGTGTAAGCCATATCTTGTAGAAAATACAATAGAGTTATTACAGAAAGAGATACCAAAACTAAAAAATAGGATAGAATCTGTGCAACTTTGTTTTACAACAGACCCATTTATGTATGGATATGATGAAATCGTTAGAATGAGTCTGGATTCAATTTATCTTCTAAATTCTAGCGGAATTAAATGCACTGTATTAACAAAAGGAATACTTCCTAAAGAACTAATGAATAAAGAGCGTTATTCAGCAGACAACGAATACGGAATTACACTTGTTTCAGTGAATGAAAAATATAGAGAACAAATGGAACCTAATGCAGCCCCTTATAAAGAAAGAGTAGCAGCCATGAAGGTCTTGAGTGAGGCAGGTTGTAAAACATGGGTAAGCATGGAACCTTATCCGACGCCCAACCTTATTGAACAAAATTTACAAGCAATTTTAGAAACAGTGAAATTTGTTGACAAAATTATTTTTGGAAGAACTAATTATTGTAAAGAAATTACTCGAGGATACCCGCAACATAAGCTTTTTTATAATGAAAAAGCAAAAGAAGTAATCAATTTTTGCAAATTACATGGAATAGAATATTATATTAAAGAAAAAACAATTACAGAATAGAGTATTTGTTTGTATTGAATTAATTATAAGAAAATGGGAACGCGAATAATCGCGGAGAATATCATGTCAAACACCAACTATACACAACTGCAAGAAGGCCTAACAACTGCATACATCGATGGCACAGCCGCTGCCAATCTGGCGTACAAGCCTGCTTTCGTGTCAAACAACCCAGAAGAAGGCAAGAAAGTCATTTCCGTCATAGAAGATGAACTGATGAAGTGTGAACAATTCCAAATCAGCGTGGCATTTATTACTATGGGTGGAATTACGCCTCTCTTGCAGACCTTGAAGGAACTGGAGAAGAGGCAGATTCCGGGTCAGATCTTAACGACCAACTATCTTAACTTTAGTGAGCCTAGAGCATTGAAGAAGTTGGAGGAATTGTCCAATATTACCTTGAAAATGTATGATGTGGATCGGGCAGATCAGGGCTTCCACACCAAAGGCTACATTTTTAAAAAGGAAGAGATTTATCGTATTATCATCGGTAGCTCCAATATCACAAGTGCTGCTTTAACGAAAAATAAGGAGTGGAATACCAAAATTGTTTCCACAGAGCAGGGCGAAATTGCGATGGAGATCGTAAAAGAATTTCACCAGCTGTGGGATTCTAAGTATGCGCTTTTCTATGATGATTTCTATGAGAATTATAAGCAAAAGTATGAGATCATCAAAAAGCAGAGGGAAATAGCAAAACGGGATGAGATATCTTCCACGGAGAAGTATAAGCTGGAACCGAATTCTATGCAGGTAGGGTTTATTACGAATCTTCGTAGGATTGTGGATGCTGGAGAAAATAGAGCACTGCTGATTTCTGCCACCGGTACAGGCAAGACGTATGCGTCAGCCTTTGCCATGCGAGAGTTAGGATTTAAGCGTGTTCTGTTTTTGGTACATAGATCTACCCTCGCGAAACAGGCGTTGACATCATTCCGAAAAGTATTTGAAGATAAGAAGTCAATGGGAATTGTTGGCGCAGGCTATTCTGATTATGATGCGGATTATATCTTTGCTATGGTGGAGACGCTTCACAAAGAGGATAATCTGAGAAAGTTTGCACCGGAAGAGTTTGATTGTATTGTTTTGGATGAGGCCCATCATAGCCCGGCAAATACTTATCAGAAAGTGATGGAGTATTTCAAACCGAAATTGTTCCTTGGCATGACGGCAACGCCAGACAAGAGAGATGACGGAGAGGCTTCCAAGAATGTGTATGAGCTATTTCATTACCAGATTGCTTATGAGATCAGATTGCAACAGGCAATGGAAGAAGATTTACTGTGCCCGTTTCATTATTTTGGTATTAGCGATATTTCAGTTGTGACGGACGAACAGATGAAGACTCGAAATATTTCGGAAGAAAATTTTGGAAAGCTTACTAGTGACGAGAGAGTAAGGCATGTTATCGAGCAGGCGAAATACTATGGTTATAGTGGGGATCGAGTGAAAGGTCTCGTTTTCTGTAGTAGAAATAGAGAGTGCGAAGAATTATCGGCTAAATTTAATGCCCTTGGTTATCGGACAATAGCACTTAGCGGTGACAATAAGGATAAAGAACGCGAAAAGGCTTTTGAACGATTGGCAATGAACGAAGAGGATGCAACGGATGAGATGCAGCCTCTGGATTACATTTTTTCCGTAGATATTTTAAATGAAGGTGTTGATATTGTTGAAGTAAATCAGGTGATTATGCTTAGACCTACGCAGTCACCTATTGTATTTATTCAGCAGTTGGGTAGAGGATTGAGAAAAGCGGAAAATAAGGAATACGTGGTAATTCTTGATTTCATCGGCAATTACAATAATAATTTTATGATTCCGGTGGCGCTTTCCGGAGATAGAACTTATAATGCGGATACCATTCGGAAATATGTGATTTCGGGGAACAATACGATTCCTGGGGCATCAACAGTTCATTTTGATGAGATTGCCAAGGAGAAGATTTTCAATTCTATTGATAAAATCAAGGGAATGAGATCTATTATAAAGGAAAGTTATATTTCTCTGAAAAATCGCATTGGCCGGACTCCGTTACTGTTTGATTTTTATGAACAGGGAGAGATCGATCCACTGGTAATTATAAGAGAATATAAGACGTATTGGCAATTTCTGGAAGCGGTGGAAAAGGGCAAGTATTTCAGCAAATTAACGGATCATGAAAAGCTGATCTTAGATTACTTGTCTAAAACGATTTTAAGCGGTGTCAGACCCAGTGAGTTGTTCCTCTTGCAGAAATTACTGACAAAGAAGACATTTTCTGTGAATGAAGTACAAAAAGAACTGAAACGACTCTTGGATTATAATATAACGGATCTGGAAATGCGTGAATCAGTAAAAATTCTACAGGGATGTTTTACCAGTAAGGACGAGGAATATCAGAAGTATAAGACCATAGAGATTATGGATTATGACGAAAAGCAGGGTGTGCGTTGCTTTGCGAGCTACGCAAATTGCCTGTTGGACAATGAATTTAATACGCAGGTTAAAGATATCATAAATGTGGGACTTGCAAGATACCGGGACAAGTATGCTCATGGAAAAGTAGAGCAAACACCGTTTGTCTTATATGAGAAATATTCCAGAAGAGACGTGAGCCTTTTGATGAATTGTGGGAAAGATATGTCTTCTACAATGTATGGAATGAGTCGAATTGGTGATGATGTATTCATTTTTATTACATATCATAAGGAAGAGGCCGAAGAGGGAAAGAACTACGCGGAAGGAAAACCTGACTATGCAGATGCTTTCGAGGATAATCTGATTTTTAAATGGGATTCCCAGATCGGAAAAGATAATAGTAGCCCCTATATGCAGAAAGTACTGACAGCACCGAGAAAACATCTATTGGTGAAAAAGAGTGATGCGGAATCAAGCTTTTATTACATGGGACAATTTGATATTATAGAATCTGTAGATAGCCAGAAAGAAGACAATAGTGGTAAAATGAAACCGATCGCGAAGGTGACCATGAAGATGCATCATCCTGTGCGCGAGGATTTGTTAAGGTATTTACAGAGCAATATTTCAAAGGAGAACAAAGCAGTATGAAAACCATCCGCGTAGTCGCAGCCGTGATCTGCGATTCCATAGAGCACAAAACAAAAATATTTTCCACCGCAAGGGGTTACGGAGAATTCAAAGGTGGCTGGGAATTTCCCGGCGGGAAGATCGAAGCCGGAGAAACTCCACAGCAGGCGGTTGTCAGAGAAATCCGGGAGGAACTGGATGCTACGGTTAGAGTCGGAGACCTGATAGACACCATAGAGTACGATTATCCGACATTCCATTTATCCATGGACTGTTTCTGGTGTGAGGTCGCTTCGGGAGAGCTGAAACTTCTTGAGGCGGAAGCCGCCAGGTGGCTGGCGAAGGACGAACTGAATTCCGTACAGTGGCTTCCGGCGGATGTGACACTGATTGATAAGATCAAAAGCTGTATGTCTTGAGGATAAGAAGAATTATATATGACCAACGAAGAATTTCAACGTAGTAAAAGTTTTGAAGAGAATCTGAAAGAATGGAATCTGTTATCTCTGGAAGAGATGGGGGAATCTGTTAAGGAGGGTTCTCTTTATGTGATTGGCAACGGATTTGATATGCTGCATGGCGTCAGATCCAGCTATTACGATTTCAGCAAGACTCTGGGAAAGAGAAGCTCTGTCCGGTTTTATCTGGAAAAATATCTGAAAACCGATGACCTGTGGGCGGATTTTGAAGGGGCATTGGGGAAAATCAACATCGAGGCTATGTGCCAGCCGTACATCATAGATAATTTCCTGGATATAAATGGGGCATACGATGAGGATGCAGGTGCGGCCGAAATTTATATGTCCGCAGAAATGTCGGTGGAGCCGATCATTTCCATGTCAACGGAATTAATGGACCGGTTCCGTAAATGGATCGGCAGTCTGCATACCAATACGAATGACAGACCGTTATGCAATGTGATCAAAGACGGGAAGGTATTAAATTTTAATTATACGGAATTCGTGGAAGACTTGTATGGCGTGGATGCCGGGAATATTTGCTATATCCATGGCTGTCGGAAGAAGACTGACAGGGGACGGCAAAGGTTGATTCTGGGGCATATTCCGGGAGCCAATGATGCGGCCTATGAATTTGAAGATGATTACTCTGCAATCGATAATCTGGATGAGCATGCCCAGCTATTATACGATGTGCAGCAGATCGCTTTGCAGATGGTTGTGGAGGCTGATGATACATTGACGAAAAAATGTAAGGAGATCATTCAGAGCAATCAGCCTTTTTTTGATGGATTAGCGGATATCCGGCAGATAGTCACCATAGGGCATTCGCTGTATCCGGTGGACTGGGATTATTTTGCAGAGATCATAAAGTGTAATAAAGACAGGAACCGGATGCAATGGTTCTTTGGCTGTTATGGAAATGGAGATCTGGAGCGGGTACAGACTTTTATCAATACCTTTGGGATAAATAAAGATCAAGTCGCAATTTTTCGGACGGATACGATTCCTGTAACATTATTGGCGGATAATAAGAGGGAAAAGTCCAAGGCAAATGTTAAGCATCGGAAGGTATTGGCTTCCTCTGAGGATGGAAAGTGGCAGGTTGTCCGCGAGGGCAGGAAGGTCAATATTATTGATAGAACAGCAAACAGTTGCAGCTGTTCCAGAATGTTTTTGACATACATGAGCGGGGCTGTTTTTGATTGCAGCGGTATGGTGTTACTTTTGGTGGCAAGAGGACTGGGGGCCGGGGTATTTTTGTTTCGGTTCGCCAACGGAGAGTGGCAATATAGAGGGGAATTGGAACCCATTCCACATCAGGGAGTGATTACCAAACGCTTGCAAAAAATATTGCTGAGGGACAACCGGCTGATTTTCGTATATAACAGCAGAATCCGAAAATATGATGTCGAAACGGGGAAACTGGTATATAATAAGGCCGTAAGGCATGCTTTCGAGTCAGAAGGCGAAGATTTGACACAAAAGTTTAAAGGGATATACAGAACAGGGTTTTATTAAGTTTTTCTGGAATAAAAGTGTGAATTTCAGGAGTATGGAGATGGCATTATGACCCACGAACAATTTGAACAGGCAGCTCAATATTGGAACAAGAAGGAAAAGATCACCATGCCGGAGAAGGCACTGAAGCAGGCGGTAGAAAAATATATTCACGAGAACAACACCTGTGCGCTTGCCACGGGAAGCGGTGATTATGTCAGGTGCACGCCGATAGAGTATAGTTACCACGATGAGAAATTCTGGATATTTTCCGAAGGCGGCGAGAAATTCATAGGTCTGGAGAAGAATGCAAATGTAAGTCTGGCCATTTTTGACAAGTATGATGGATTTGGTAATCTGGAAAGCCTGCAGATCATGGGCCGGGCAGAGATCATAGAACCGTTTTCAGACAGCTACAATGCCCACGCGGAATACAAGAAGATTCCACTGGAGGCACTGAAAAAATTAGAGCATCCCATGAACCTGATCTGCGTGACACCGGCCAGGATAGATGCGCTGTTTTCTGATTTGAAAAAGGACGGATACAGTATCAGACAGACATTAGAGTTTGAGAAAAATAACATAATCGAGCGGAGGTATACAAAGTGAGTATATTTGAGTATGACAAAGAAAAAGAAGAAAAGAAGCTCCGCAAGGCTTAACGGGAGTGTGGACGGGAAGAGGGTTTACAACAGGGGTTACAGGAAGGTCTAAAGGAATGGCTGCAGCAGGGACGCATGGAGGAGAGAAAGTCACTGCTGGCATTGATTGCAAAAATGAGTGCCGGAGGAGATGCGGACCAGATTGCAACGCTGGATGATCCGGAAGTAATGAATGCAATGCAGGAGAAGTATGGAATAAGATAGCAGGAGATTCAAATGAACATCCAGATTTTTGGCACGAAAAAATGTAACGACACCAAGAAGGCCGAGCGTTTTTTCAAGGAGCGCGGCATCAAATATCAGTTCATAGATATGAAAGAAAAAGGCATGAGCAAGGGAGAGTTTACTTCCGTTGCGCAGGCGAACGGCGGCCTGGAGAACATGGTCAACTGGGAGGGGAAAGATCAGGATACGCTGGCTCTCATCCGGTACATTGCGGAGGAGGACAAGCTGGCAAAGGTGCTGGAAAATCCATCGGTGATCCGCACACCGATTGTCAGAAACGGGAAACAGTCTACCATCGGTTATCAGCCGGAGGTATGGAAGGGCTGGAACTGAGGAAACGTGAAGGAATGGGACAATGATTAAAACAATTATGAGAGATCCGATGTTTTTAGCACAAAAATCCGAGAATGCCACGGAGGTGGACGCACAGGTAGTGACAGATCTGCTGGATACTCTGAGAGCGAATCTGGATCATTGTGTCGGAATGGCGGCAAATATGATAGGGGTTCGGAAAAATATTATTGCAGTGGCAGCAGGCCCGTTTCAGTTTGCCATGATCAATCCGGTGATCACGAAAAAGCTGCGTCCGTACCAGACAGAGGAAGGATGTCTGTCACTGGAAGGTGTGAGACCCTGCACGAGATACGAAGAGATTGAAGTGGATTACCTGGATAGCAATTTCAGGAAACAGCATGGCAAATACACCGGCTGGACAGCCCAGATCATCCAGCATGAAGTAGATCATTGTTGTGGTGTGGTGATATAACATTGGCAAGTCAGGTATGGAAGTTTATCACACACAATGATTGGAATAACTCCTGTAAACTTTACCTGAAACAGTATTTCTTTCCATGCAGTATGCTAATATTATCCTACAGCAAGGAGAGAGCAAGAGAGCCCATAGGATGAGGAACAAAAATGCAGGTACGTGAAGTGATTTGTCCTTCCTGCAGCCATCGTTTCATGTGGATGGATGTCGAAGAGGGACCGACGATCAAAAAATACCGGTCTGTAGAGACCGGAGAGACATTCCATACGGCAGTATGCCCTCAGTGCGGGAAACGCGTGATATTGTTACCGGACAGGATATGCGCAGTGTTGCCCGGAACGGAAGATAACCTGGAAATGATGTGGGAGAGAGGACTATGAAATTATGGCTGGATGACCTTCGCCCGGTGCCCTACGGGTACGAAGGTGCAAGATCGGTAAACGAGGCAAAACAGTTGATCCTGGAAGCGGAGCACAATGGGATCGAAATAGAGGCTCTGGATCTGGATCATGATCTGGGAGATTATGCGGATCAGGGCGGCGATGCCATCCGGCTGCTGGACTGTGCTGGGCGAAGGATAAAACCTTTGAGTATTATTGTAAAAATTTTGCGGAGAAGCCCTACACGATTCTGTGGGTATAGGGGAACCATGAGAATTATGATATGATCGGGGAATATCCGCTGGAAGAATGGCATGGCGGGAAAGCTGGTGGCCCCAGGAGCTGCCGACAGAGGGAGAACTGCAGGAGGGCCTGCGCAATCTGGAACGATATCACTACGAGGTAGATTATGTGATCACACACTGCTGTGCCAGCACGTTGCAGGACTTGATCAATGCCGGGACGGGACGCTCCTGTGCTCCGGATCTGCTGACGGACTATCTGGGGACTTTGGAACAGAAGCTGCATTACAGGCATTGGTATTTCGGCCATTATCACCGGGACTGTCAGCCGGATGACAAGCACACGCTGGTATACTATGCGATACTGCCGCTGGAACAGAAGGAAAGTGCAGTTGCAGTGCCGGTACCGGGACAGACAGAAGGAGAAACGAATCATGGCAAGAGATGAGAATGTAAAAATTTTTCAGGATACAGAAGAAAGGGTAAAGAAAGATCTCGGACTGCAGGAGGCAGTGAAACATTCCGTGGCGGAGCAGGTGCTGATCCCGGAGATGATGGAAGTCACGGACCTGATGCCGGAGCTTGCACAGAATCGTGACAGATATGAGAAGGATGCGGAAATCATAGTGTCGAAGAAGCGAAGCTATGAGGCAGCTGCCGGGTATCCGGGAGAAAGGGTATGTGTTCACAATTTTGCATCAGCGACGAATCCCGGAGGTGGTGTGACCAAGGGAAGCTCTGCCCAGGAGGAATGCCTGTGCCGTTGTTCCACCCTGTATTTTTGTCTGAATACGAAGGAAATGTGGGCAGGCTTTTATTCTCCACACAGATATGCGCAGGATCCGATCCACAATGATGACTGCATCTATACGCCGGAAGTCATTGTATTCAAATCCGATACTGCGACACCGGCACCGCTTCCGGAAAAAGACTGGTACTCCGTTAATGTGATCACCTGTGCAGCACCGAATCTGCGTCTGCTCCCGGCCAATGGGATGAATCCCGGAGACGGTAATAAGACCGTGAAGATGACGAGAGCGCAGCAACAGGCTCTGCATGAGAAACGTTTGACCAGGATCCTGGATGTGGCTGTGGCGGGAGGCAATGAAGTGGTTATTCTGGGAGCGTTCGGATGCGGAGCTTTTGAGAATGATCCGGAGGCTGTGGCAGCTGCGTTTTCCAATGTGATCGCTCGTTACAGAAGGTGTTTCAAGACGATAGAGCTGGCCATTTATTGTTCCCCCCGGGATGAGCAAAATTACAATATTTTCAAACATGAGATATCCACGAGACTGTGTTGACAAATGACAAGAAAACTAGTACCATGGTACTAGATAGTACGTTGGATATTGAGGAAAGTAATGGAGAAGGAACAGGGAAAGCTTATTATAATTGTATCAGTCGTATTTGCTATGGTGCTTCTGTGCATGATCTGCACCTCAGACAGTGTGCCGGAGGTAAAGTCATTACAGGAGTGTACGCCGGACGCAGTCAGCGTCTTGGATGACGGCAGGGAGCTGTACGATTTTAAATTGGATCAAAACGATGATGAGACGAACTCGATCGTGTTTTATTCGACACATCAGGAGATTGTGGTGTATGCAGATGGGAAGCTGATCTATCAGCTGGATGCTGTACCCGGCATATGGGGAAATACTCCGGGCTGGACCTGGAATATTGTCAGGTTTTCAAGTAATGTGAGCAGCTTGCAGGTACAGTTCACCCCTTGTTATCCGGAAACGGCAGGCCAGCAGAAGACGTTTTATATCGGTGGCGGCTATAATAGCTATCGTTGGGTGATGCGCCGGGCAATGCCTGCCTTTCTCATCAGCATGATGGTGATACTGATAGGATTGTATATTAGTATTTATTGGATCGTTATCCGCTGCGGAAGCCGGATCGACGGAACCTTATTGTATCTGGGTATTTTTTCGATCCTGCTGGGAACATGGTCGGCCAATGAGACGGATGTGGCAACGCTGCTCCTGACCAACAGGCAGGGATGCTCTTATCTGGCATTTGCTACGCTCATGCTGTTGCCGATGTCCTTTATCCTGTTTGTGAAGAGCTTTCTGGAGATCAGGGATGACCGGTTTTGTAGAATTATCTGTAATGCTAATCTGGCATTGATCGTCCTGACGCATATACTGAATGCAACAGAGATATATGAGTTCCGGAGAAGCCTGTGGATGACGCATGCGTTGATCATTCTGATGATTCTATACCTGCTGGTGGTCATCTGTAGCAAAATTGCCAGAAGGCAGCTGGATCAGAGGCTGAAGGCATGTGTAGGGGCACTGCTGCTTGTATTTTTTGCTACCATTGTAGATGTGAGTGGTTATTATAAAACCAGCAATGATGTAGGTGTCTTTGGCAGAATCTCTTTCTTGATCTTTATTGTGGTGCTGGGAATAGAATCCGCCAGACAGACGGTTGCCCGGCTGAAAAAAGGTCGCAGGGTGGAGGAGCTGGAACAGTTTGCCCTGAATGATTCCATGACCGGCATGTACAATCGAAATGCTTATGATTATTTTGTGAAAAATGAGAAGGATTTTGAAGGGTATGTCATAGTGACCTTTGACCTGAATAATCTTAAGCAGTGTAACGATCAATATGGCCATAGGGTAGGGGATGAGTATATTATCAACGCGGCACATATCATAGAGGACAATTTTGAACGCTATGGGAAATGTTATCGCATTGGCGGAGATGAATTCTGCTGTATCATTCCGAAGGGAAGATATTTTAAGATAGAACGTGTGATGCATAAGATCGATCAGGATGTAGAGATCTTGAATCATAAGAACATCATTCCCGTTCCTGTGGGAATTGCCTATGGGTATGCTGTATTCACGGCGGATGATACGGATCCGGAGAAGGTGCGTGAGCGTGCAGATGAGGATATGTACCGGAATAAGAAGGCGATGAAGCAGTCCTGACCAGAGAATCCATTTAATTGTTAACCATATTATAAAAAGGTTGACAATTGAAAAACACCATGCTATTCTAACAGAGGTTTTTACAAAAGACATCTGACAGAAAGGCATGGTTTTTTATTATGACAACACAGACAACAACTCGTAGCAAGACTTATGACATGGTGTACATTGCGGTATTTGCGGTTCTGATCGCGATCTGCTCCTGGATCTCCATCCCGATGACGGTTCCTTTTACATTACAGACCTTCGCAGTATTCCTGGCAGTCGGCGTACTGGGTGGTAAGAGAGGAAGCCTTGCGGTATTGATCTATATTTTACTGGGTGCAGTAGGTATTCCTGTATTCGCCGGGTTCTCTGGTGGTATCGGTGTTCTGCTGGGCAACACCGGCGGTTACATTATCGGATTTTTATTCTCCGCACTGCTGATGTGGCTGATCGAGAAGCTGTTCGGACGTAAGACATGGGTGCTGGGTATCTCCATGGTACTGGGCTTGATCGTGTGCTATGCTATCGGAACGGTGTGGTTCATGGTTGTATATGCGCAGAATTCCGGAGCTGTCGGTCTGGCTACCGTACTGGGTTGGTGTGTAATTCCTTTCATCATTCCAGA
>OGZH01000180.1_pt1 | contig 45292 bp, 73 predicted proteins | sample 1576741 | NCBI WGS metagenome assembly OGZH01 (sample SAMEA3541560, study PRJEB24748) | human gut metagenome | biome: human gut; feature: human-associated habitat; material: faeces | place: China | collected 2012 | reverse complement strand
GCTGAATTTAAATAAATAGTACGCTCTTTGTTTCCTTTACCAATAACATTAAGCTAACCGAGATGTAACCGTACTAATTCGTGTAAACCATTGATTTTACAGGTAGGTAACCGAGTAACCGAGTAACCCTGACTTTCTCATATAGGGAAACTTTTATACTCAATATGCACATATAAATACTCATATATATATATGCAGAATCAAAGGTTACCTAGGTTACCCGGTTACCTTTTGGACGAATTGTTTATCAATCAAACACAATATCGTCCGTAATCTCAAAATTATCATTGCAATTCACGAATCCTTTTGGAATTTCGTCTACAATTTTCAAGAACACGCATTTAGTGACAATTCCATCCAGTTTCTTCGCCTTGGTCGGATAACCTCTGCTGTCGGTTTCCACAAGCCCCTTCTTAACAGCCCATGACAAGAATGCCTTTCTGGAGAATCTTCCAATTTTGCACAGATCATCAAACGCTGCGCTATAAATTATTGCGGTTGATGTCTTCTCTACCGGATCATTGTCAATAATTCCCCATCTTTCTGTTTTGATATCTGGGTTATCATCGAACTTAATTCCGTTCATAGCAATCTTGTCAACCACGAACCAGTAAGCGCGTTCATTTTCAGACACCATTTCTTTCTCTGTCAGGAGACTCTTTGCAGTTTCAATGTCAATGTACTGACCATCATGGAATAGCTGATCTGTTGCAATCTTATCTGCTGCCAGAATGATACTCATAGATATACTCTGCTTCTGCATCTTGTCATCGTCCTGTATAAGCCCCTGATAGTGCTTTTGCAGGGCTTTTATATCATCAATGGACATTTCCTTGACTGCGTTCACAAAGTCGATTCCTGCATATCCGTAGTTCTTTTTAAGAGTATCTGCGGTAAGCTGTGGATCATCAAATATCTTTTCAGAACACTCGACCTCAATAATTCGGTTAATTGCTCCGCCTTGGCTGACGTATCCAGCAAGCGGACGCTCACCATTGGTCAGAATGCAGTTCTGCCAGCGGTTCTCCCGGCTCACGCCCAGTTCTTTATTAGAACGGCTTTTTCCTTTTCCTGAGCACAAATCGTATACAATCCCTTCAAAGTTATCCCTGATCTTGGCAGATACCTTGGAAGTATCATCCAGAATTAATGGAAGATTGTTGAGCATATCAGACTTTGCTTCCAGAGCCACATCTGTTGTCTTGAAGTCTCCTATGTATCGTGATTCGCCTGGATTCGCCCAGACAGAAGCCCCTAACATAAGTGTTACGGTCTTGCCGCCCTCAGTTTCTCCCCATAGGTCCACAAAAAATGGAAGGGCACCAACAAGCTTAATCAGAATACTGGCGAAGCTTGCAGCTAACATGATTTTGGGCTCTATTCTTCCAGTAGCACGAACCTTCTTCACGTGTTCATACCATTCTGTTCTGCTGCCGCCTACACTGATACTTTCATACAGTTGTCGGAACCGCATATCTCCATCGAACACAATATCCTTGTCATATGGAAGAAAATAATCCCTGATCCACCCGATTTTGCTAGAGGAATACTGAATGTTGATATAATCGTCATTTGCATTCTCAACGTCTGACAGATACCGTACAAGAAACTTCGCATTCTCTGAAGTTACTGAAATCCCAAGTGCAGATAATCCAACGATTTTAGTAGATGATGCAACCATGGTTTTCGGCACAATAACCTCGGACCATTTATTATTCCTCTTATAGATTAACTTTATCTGTTCTTCTCCGGTCTCCAGATTCTTCATTCGTTCAATCGGAAGTATAGGATGATAACAGGCTATAATGTCCGGCGATCCTGGATTTGTATTTGATATTCTGATTCCATCATCATCCGCCACCCAGTTGAGACATTTCATTCTGTCATATTCACAATCAGAGAAATTAGTCCACTGGTCCAGCATAGACAACGTCCTATTGCTTTTCTCTTCCTTAATCATCTGCTTCTGTACTTTTGTGTAAGCTTTAAGCAAATCCTCAAATTTTTTCTTTACGCCAAGCTCCTTGGCTCTGTCCAGAAGAGTCAGCGTAAGACGTGCCTTGTATATCTCGTCTTCCTGACTGAATATCTTGTCAAACACTTCTTCGTCCAGAATAGAATCCTTCGTGAGCTTGTTTATCATTTCCACTTTTAATCACCTTCTTCCAGCCCTGTTATGAATCCATGGTGATATAGTTCAAGTTGTAACCTGTTCCACGCCTCACACCATCCGTCAGACAATGGTTTCACCCTGTCAAGGATAGCCCGGTAGAAATCTATATCAGACAAGCATTCTTGCAGCTCAACCTTTTTCTTCTGTTCTTCCTTCTGCCGCATTTCCATCTGCTTCTGATGGTGATATATTGCCATTCTGGAAGAGAAATTTGGCTTCTGGTAAGTTCCCCCAAGTACGGTAAAAGCTGTCTTAAAATCGCAATTATCCATGTTCTGGACGAATGTAAATATGTCACCTGTTGCACCACAACCGAAACAATAATAGCTGTCTTTGTAGATTTTCATGGATGCAGTACGGTCACCACTATGAAAAGGGCACTTTATAAATCCTGCTCTGTTTGGAACCATGCCATATCTGTTCAGAACGTCCCTCATGCTATTCTGCTGTTTAATTGTTTCTTTATCCATTTGACAGAATCTCCAAAATTCTTTTGCCGGTGTCTTTCTTGTCGCAAAACAGAAATTCAACACCATACTTGCGCTGCATCGTGCAAAGAATCTTATATAGGACATCTCCATGCATAACTTTCTGTTCCTGTTCTACCCAGATACCATTCTTTTTAACTCTTTTCTTTGTCCGGGAATTCTCCCACCAGAGAACATCATCCAGTTTTTCAATTCCTTTTCCGTGCTCACACAGGAACACAAGTTTTATTCCTGCTTCGTTTGCCCGGATGATCTCGGCACGAAATCTTTCATGCTGCTGGCACACATTGCCACATAATTCAGAGAGATTTTGCTTTCGGTCAACAACCAGTCGAGGGTTGTCATAATTCATGTAATCCCCAACATAGAGCTTCGACACAAACCATTTTTCTCCTGCTGCATCAAATGCTTTCTTAATGCCATCAATAACTTTTTGATGTTCTCTACTGTCAATTTGTATCATGCGAACGGCATCTCCTCGTCAATTCCATCTGGAATGCTCATAAATCCGTCTGGGTCTGTTTCTGGATGTGGCGTCTCTGACTTCTGCTGACTCTGATTAGAACCTTTGCTTTCACCAAACTCAATTTCTTCCACAACAATGTCCGTTGTGTACACCTTCTGTCCGTCACGATTGGTGTAACTGCCGGTCTGGATTCTTCCAGATAAGTCCGCTTTCATTCCTTTAGAAAAATATTTCTCGATAAATTCTGCCGACTTTCCGAAAGCGATACAATTCAGAAAATCTGCTTTCTGATCAGAACCCTCTTTCACGAATCTTCTGTTTACTGCAATAGAAAACCTTGCAATAGATGTTCCATCATTGGTGTACTTGATTTCTGGATCACGTGTAAATCTTCCTGTAAGAATTACTTTATTCATGCTGTTGCTCCTTTTTCTGTATGCTGTTTGTCATAGTCAATTAACATCTTCAGACATTTCTGACCCTTTTCCTTGGTAAGAGACTTAATATCGTTTACCTTAAAACGAGTTTTAATCTGTTCCAAAAGCTTAGCTTCCGGGTACTTGTCAATAATATTTTTAATTGACATAGTAGTCTCGGAACTAATCATCTCGGTTTCTTTTGCCGATTCTGCTTTCCTGCCGGACGTTTTTTCTTTCTCTCCTGTATTAGTGGAATCACTGTCTTTGTTATCATCAATGCAGAACAGTCCATTCAAAGCGTATTTTCTGGCATAAGATGAAGCTGCACCTGTCACCTGTGAAGAATCCATGCCTTTCTTAGACTCTTCTTCCCTTGCATAAGCAACGGTTGTAATCTCGCCGGTATCTTCGCAGTCGTTCAGATGAGCTTCTGCTCTGACATATATTCTGTCTCCGACAACTTCCATCCGATCTGTGACACTTAACACAGTCTTTGTTTCTGCCAGAAGTGGCTTTACAGCTTCCAGAATATCCTCACAGCTCCTGTATTTGTATTTCCCGAAGGAATTGTACTGCCTTTTAGGGGCTCTCAGTTTTGACTGAATAATCCCTAACTTCTCATATATATTCACTTCTATTCCTCCTTGTCATAAACCACATGTTTGCTGCCCTCAATAATCAGCAAGCTTGCAATATCTTTCATTGATAAGGTTGATTCGTTATAGATTTCAACCAGTGCATTGTAAGCACCTGTTGATACTTTCACAACCGGGTTATCCTTATCGGTTGCCGGTTGCTTCTTCCTTGCCGGAATACGGATTTCAAATTCGCTCATTAGCGTCCTCCTCTTCTGATAAAGCGAATAACGCATCTAAGCGTTCGCCCATATTCATTTCTGAACCAAAATAAACTAAATCATTGTATTTCTCTTCATTTTCCAATGTTATCTTCATGCCAATTATTTCTATTATTGTTTTGCTGATTTTGGGGCTGATATCACATATTACTGGCACTTCCTCAAAATCTTCATCTTCTCTACAATTTTCAGGACAAAATGAAAGCTCGATTTTTATTCCATTGTAAACATTACTAACTGTAAAATTCTTTCTTGAAGAAAATTCATTATAGGCTTTCATAGCTGAATCTTCTGCTTCTAAAAGCATTCTGACAATCTTTCTCTTATCCATTGATACTTTCCTCCTTATACGATTTCTGAGTCGTTAAAAGCCCATTTAGAGCCTGTACATAGTTCGCCAATGTTCTTGCCTTGTATGATTCTTCAATGGGATTATCCGGGACTGTGGCAAGTTGTATGTCGATTAATCTCAACACTTCCTGAATGCGTTCATCCATACTTACACCGCCTTAAAAAAGCAATAAAGGTTATCTGATGCATCTCCGAACTTCTCTCCGTCGATATCTTCGGCTTTGTGGTATTCCACATGGTCAAGAGACATATCGCAGTTTTCATAATCCAATATGTGATCCCCTCTGGACTGAAGCTCTCTGAGCAATTCGTTAATACATCCTGCTATCTCCAGACTGGGAAGAAGTTTCATAATTGCTATCTGTTTACTCATTTGGACACTTCCCATCTATCAGAAGTTCCAGTAAGAATGCTTTGATTACTTTGAGGCTTTCGCGGCTTGCGTTCTCATAAAATGGGTTAAAAGATACGCTTTGGTACAAATCCCATTTAAATTTGTCTTTGAGAAGGAGAACATCTTCTTCCCTTTTAACCCCTCTTACTCCCAAACCGTAGCCCGAAAAATCAAAGGTGATATTTGCTGTCGGAACTTCGTTCACAACTCTTTTACAAAGTTCATAAATTTCATCAATCTCTTTCTCGAACATCTTCTTATCCTCCTTATTTCCTACTGCCAGTCTGCTTTCATCTGGCGCACCGCCCATGCTGCCGAGATGCCAAAAAAGATGTTCAGCCAAATAGGTATATCCACATATTTCCCGGCAAGCATACAAACAGCAATCAACATATACTCTTTCATTTCATTTCTCCCATAATCCACGCCAGATTGCTTGCTACCAGCGCGGCGGCTGTCACAACCCATGCAGTGAACCATCTTCTTGATTTCTTTTTACTTTTTTCGACAATTTCTGTCGCAAGAATGAACTCAAGTTCGTCCCATGTCGGAACATTTTCACATTTATTTGTGCTATTTCTGCTCATATCGTGCTAATTTCTCCTTTTTGGTATTTACAATTAGCAGATACGAAGTTATAATTAACCTGTACCTACTAAGCGTAGATTAGTAAGTGCAACGCTCCGGTTGGTGGGGCTTCACCGCCGGGGCACTATCACTTTAATGCTTCTTTCCCTCTCCAGACATATCCTGTTTCTTCCCAGAGCTTTCTTGGAGAGATAACAAATTCTATTCTTCCAGAACCTTCTCTGTCGTGAATCACTTTATTCCCACGATACGCCGTACCGATAGGGAACCATCCATAGATGATTCCTGCTCTGACAGATGGCGTAGGAATGCCTGTCATTTTGCTCACGTCTGATACTGTCAGTCGTTCATTTGAGAACTCTGGCATCTGCGGGATACCTGATATGATTCTTGCCACTTCTGCGGCAAACTGATGAACCTGTGCATTCTGCTCTACGTAATTATCAACTGCACTCATATAAACCTCTTTTCTAACTGATACTCATTTGAGCGTTACAGTCACGTATCATCATTACTGTATTGGTGCATGGATGCCAATTTCTGACATATTCCATAGCTTCTTCAAATCTCAGCTTAGGGATGTTATTACGGGCATTTACTGCGAAGTAAATCTTTATATCCCTGTTGCATTCAGCAAATACTTTCTTGCCAATTTCCTTGTAAGCATTTGACTCTTTCCCACCAAGGTGAGCAATTACGACACTTGACACTAAGTCTCTAATAGATTCCTGCTGTGCGTAGTCAATAGTCATGGTATTTTCAAGCCTGTTAAGCCGCTCTTCGTGGTCTAAGAATCCTGTCGCAATAACCTGTATCTGTTCAACTGTCGTCAGTGGCTTCTGGTATGAGCCTGTCTTTCTGATTGTCGGAAGAACTTCATCCATAACCCATGATTCAAATTTCTCTGCCGATGGAAGTTTCGATTTCATAATCAATCGGTACAAATCTCCCTCATTTATGTATGACATTGACTGAATACCACTAGATGTAGGGGTGTCGCGTTTCACGACTCCCTTGCAATGCCTTGATACGGCATCTCTGGGATTGTTATATCCAAGAGCTTTGGCAACATCAGTGCCAACAAAGTACGGTTTACCGTCAATTTCTGCTGTTCGGATGTCCCCGAACTCTTCTGAATTAAAAATCTGTAATTCGTTCATGTTTCTCCTTTCTAATTTGAATTAACTACTTCTTTCTTATCTGATTTTTTCTCCAGATTATTCTCGGAAAAGCTTTCCGTCTTACCGAGAATATATCCTTTGTCAAATTCTGACATATTAGGAATCGCTTCTTTCAGCTTTTCAACGATTCTTTTTTCTTTTTCTGACATATACGCACCTCTTTTCTTGTGATATACTCCCAGTGGACGGGAGGTGATATTGTGTATCTCAATAAAGAACAATTTAATTTCTTGAAATATCTTTCAAGCAAAGAAAAAATTGAATATTCTTCTCTTTCGGAAAATGAAATCAAAATTTCCAGTTTTCTCGAAGAAGAAAAATTGATTTCTGTTAATAGAGAATCTTTTCCTAGAATCAATCAAGACGGTCAGGTCAGATATGTAAAAGGAAAAACTCTCTCCATTACGATTTCCGAACAGGGGAAATCTTATATTGCTGAAAGAAAACATGAATTTAAAAAGTTGTTATTGAAAGATGTGGCTATTCCGATTATTGTTTCGATTCTTACCACCCTAGCACTAAACGGATTAAAACTGTTGCCACACTTGCTACAATTGCTGGAATCACATATTCCATAATCGGATGGCGTTTCATGTTTTTACTCCTTTCGCTCTGGCATCTTTAAATCACCTTTTTCACCTGTCAGAACTGCTTTCTTGATTTTGTTTGTCTGGTCTTGCAAATCCCAGATACGATTCCACAGGTCAGAAATTGTTTTGTCGATTTCTTTTTTCTTGCGCTTCACTGTTTTTTTTCACCTCCTTTGTTGTACTTTGTACACTCTTAATATAATACTATGTACAACTTTTGTCAAGCACTATTTTTGTACATTGTACAATTTTTAATATTTACTTTTTTAATTATGTGGTGTATAATCTTATTTGAAAGGAGGTGTACGAATTGAAAAACAGAATAAAGCAAATAAGAAATTCTAATCCTAATTGGAAGAGTCAAGATTTATTTGCAAGCTTTTTGGGAATACCAAAGGCAAATTTATCCAGTTATGAAACTGGAAGAAGAACTCCTACAGACGCAGTAATTCAATTAATCTGTGAGAAATGTTCTGTAAACGAAGAATGGCTAAGAAATGGAACTGGAGAAATGTTTCAGCCAGAGAATAAAAACGATGAAATTTCTAAGTTGTTCGGAAATGTTCTAAAGTCTAGTGATGATGATTTTAAATACCGTCTCATCAATGCTCTAGCAAAGCTAGATGATTCTGGATGGGATAACTTAGAAAAACTCCTAGACACGATTTACGAAAAGAAATGAGAAAATAGCCAAGGGCAATGCGCAAACCCTTGGCTTTTCTTTTTAACCGATTAATGTTTTTATGAAAATGTATATTGACCTCAGCCAACATCTGTTTTCTATCTTTTGTATCATTTCAATAATTTCTTTCTTATAATCCATAATAGCCCTCCCTGTCGCAACTACCGCCTACATTACAGTATATGCCCGGCTGTGGGAAATAGAACCGAACATTCGTTCTCTTTTGCTATTATACCACCTATTCCGACTCTTGGCAACTGCCAATGATATACATGAACTCTCACTATTTTATAGAAAAAAACATTTCTTTTTCATTTAAATCACTCTATTTCGTTCTAAATCTTTACAATATGCTCTTAAAATGATAAAATAAAAATACCACATATAACCGTACTTTACATAATATTGCAAAATCAGCGGTACAAAATACATAATCCGCATGAAAAGTGCGAAGTGTGGCGAATAAAGCTATTAGGAGGAGCAATTCTATGAGTAAGAAAAAGGGCGGAAAACTTAAATGGGTAGTTTTAGCAGTTGTCGCTGTTGGTATTATTGGTGCCGTTGGTGGAAATTCGGATTCAAACACCACGTCTTCTTCCAGTACATCCGCAAAGACGGAATCTGCAAAAGAAGTTGATACGCCTACACCAATTGAATACACAGCCGTATCAGTCAATGATATGATGTCCGATCTTGACAGCAATGCAATGGGTGCATCTGATAAATACAAAGGCAAATATCTTGAGATCACCGGAAAGCTCAGCAACATTGATGCAGCCGGAAAATATATTGACCTTATGGCTGATGGAGATTTTGAGATTATCGGAGTCCAGTGTTATATCAAAAACGACGACCAAAAATCCAAAATAGCATCCATGTCAAAGGGAGACACCGTTACTTTAAAAGGAAAATGCACAGACGTTGGAGAAGTTCTTGGATATTCTCTTGACATTGAAGAAATAGAATAAAATAAAAAACCGCCCCGGCATTGGCGTACCGGGACGGCGTTTATACATCTCCGAAGAGATGCTATACTCTGGTCAAAACATATTGTATCATCTTCGGAGCAGTCGAACAAGACAGAAAATTTGTTCGGCTGTTATTTTTATACCTAAAACAGCTATAAAGAAAAGAGGAATAAAAATGGCGAAGAAAAGAAAGAAATATCCAAAATTGCCGAATAACTTTGGCTCTATCCGGTATCTTGGCAAGAACCGGAGAAATTGTTTTGCGGTACATCCGCCAGCTACACTGGACGCAACAGGGAAAGCAGTTCGACCGCCCGCGATCTGCTACGTAGACGACTGGATTAAAGGATTTACTGTACTGACCGCATACAAAGCCGGCACGTATCAACCCGGGATGGAACGGGATCTTGAGGTATCCCCTACAACCGACATAGATGCTCTTATAAGCCGCTTGATTGCTGACTACAATACAATCAAGGGTGTCGAGGATAAACACCCGGAAATCAAGAAATTGACGTTCTCAGAGGTATATGAGAAGTTTTACGTATGGAAGTTTCCGGAGGGTTCAAAACTTTCTTATAGTTCAAAGATAGCTTACCAGACCGCTTACTCAAATTGCACAGCTTTGTATAACCGTATCTTTGAGGATTTAAAAGCGCCTGATCTGCAAAAGGTAATTGATGACTGCCCGTTAAAGCGTCAGAGTCTTATGGCAATTCTTACACTGTTCAAGCAGATGTATAAATATGCCGTTTACTCAGAAATTGTAACGGAAAACAAGGCGTTATATGTCCATGTCAATGCTGATAATGACACCGAACATGGAACTCCCTTTTCTGATCAGGAAATGCAAGTGCTGTGGAATAATGCCAACGATCCAGAAGTGCAGCTCATTCTTATTATGTGTTACTCCGGCTGGAGAATCGGTGAAGTGTTAAAACTTACAACCAACTTAGAAGAAGGATACTTTCAAGGCGGCATCAAAACAAAAGCCGGTAAAAACAGAATTGTCCCGATACATCCCGCTATATACCATTTTGTCGAACAGAAAGTGCTGACACAAGATGGAAAACTATGCGTATATACTCAGCAGCATCACAGAAAAGCGCTGTTCTATCCTACACTGGAACGCTTAGGAATCGTCGGTAATCCGAAACACACGCCGCATGACTGCCGACACACCTTTTCTGCGCTGTGCGAAAAATACGGCGTCCGGGAGAACGATCGTAAGAGAATGCTCGGCCATTCATTCGGCGGTGATGTTACAAATGCCGTTTACGGTCACCGGACATTGGAAGAACTCCGTACAGAGATTGAGAAAATAAAAGTCCCATTTGTGACTAACTGTGACTAACGGAATCTTATTTTATCAATTTTATTCATCACAATTCAGAACATAAAAACGCGTGAAACCCTTGTAAAATCAACATTTTCAGCGATTTTACAAGGAATTCACTCATTTTATTTTCATTATTCTAATTGTATTCAATCAGGATATTAATTAGAACTATGCAAATGTCAGAAAGTCCTTTAAATACAGTACTTTAGAGGATATTTAATTAGGAAACGATTTTTTTGTTTGTGACTAACGTGTGTCCAACGAACTAATAGGATTTATAAAACGAAATGATACAATATGTTATAAGAAGCATGATTCCCGGGGGTACTATCCCCGGGAATTTTTATTTATGAATTTCTGAAATTCTGGTAAATACACCTTTTGGTACAAACTCAAACACGAATCCCTCGTCGTTCGGATATGGGATTCTGACAAAATACCATTTCAATCCCGAACTGTCAGTTTCTGTGTACTTCATTACCTCTACAACTGCACCTTTTTTCAGCTTTGGAAACAGTTTAGATGGGCTATTTTTGTTTGATTTTGCATAACATTTTGTATCTTTTTTAATCTGTGCAATGTAGGCTCTGGTGTTCTGTTTTTTGACTGTATCCGAGTCTGAAACTGGCGTTGTATCTTTGACTAAACTGTAGTTTGGAGTGCAGAATTTTGTTCCAGGCATCTGACTGTTAAGATAACTCTTTGCGCAGACACCGCCACCATTTGCAATAATTCCAGATGCACCAGAAGTATTTCCCTCGATAGTATAGAACCTGTCTCCAATCACGGCTGTTACTATACCGGTATGAGTAAATGTTCCGTTACGGTAAAAGATTACGATATCACCAATCTTTGGATTAGCATTCTTTGTAAACAGATTGCCAAGTGTCGGACAGTACACATAAGGCCAGTGTTTTAAGAGTTCCTTTGCTTTCTCCTGTCCAAAAGCTTTCATGAAGCACCAACTCACAAAGCCGGCACACCATGGCTGTCCTTGATAAGATGGCTTTACATCTCTCCAGTATTTTGTATAATTATTTTCTCCGGCGTTTGCCGTCTTGCTATCAAGTTGGCTATTGCTTGCCTTTTCGAGATATCCAATTTCATTCTTTGCGATCTGGATTAATTTGTCAATTGCGTTCATACCTGTTTCCCCACTTTCTGGAAAATATGTCTTTAATGCGTTATAAACAAACTTCTGTCTACTCTTATATGCCCCGACCTGGTTCCCTGTATCGGTCTGGCAGGCTGCATAGAGATTGTCGAGTGTATATGGTTTCTTAGTCTTTGCCAGAATCCTCGTTACTGCCCATAGTCCACCTTGATGCCTAAAGTTCACACACATAGCTTGTCCTCTAGCGTCCGTAACGCCCTGTTTAAAGGCTTCATCTACATAGGTGGCTAATTGTTCGTCCATAAGGCTATCTTGGCATTTAACACCGGTTTTGGACGATATGAGCCGTACGATTAAATTTGCAAACTGGCTGTTTCTGGAAATGTTAAAACAAGACCAGTCTGCCTCCTGCACCTGCTCCCATAATCCGATACTGTCCAGTCTGTCCCATTGTGCCGTATCTGCGTCATGAATCCGTTTCAAAAGCGTTTGTGCTTCGGTTGCGTACCACTGTCCCGCCCCGATTGTGATTGCGTGTTCTTCAGAAGAATTGGTGTAGGCTTCCGTGAAGTCCGAATAATCCTGCTGTCCGTAAACCTGTTCGCCAGTTTCGACCGCATAAATAATTTTCCTGAGAACTACTTTTTGATTATTTGTCATACAAAAATCCTCTCAAATTTTTCCTGCGTGCATAACGTTTACTGTAGTGAACCTGCTCTTTCTACCGTCCCATCCTCATTCAGCACATAGTCATCTTTTTTCAACTTTTCAATCACCTTTGCATTCCACAGCTCAGGAACATCTGTCCATTTTTTCAGCCCATTGATTACTCGTTCTTCGAAAAATTTAACCATTGTTTCCACCTCCAATGCCTGCAACTAAAGTAGCCAGTTCATCAAGTGCCGAATCATGCGTTGATACAAGTTCAGCCAGACTGTCAATACCATCACCATTAATTAGAATTTTACGATTAGATTCCGCATTAAGCATCTGCATCACCGAGTCAAGCTTTTCAGACATCTCATTCAGCCTGTTTGAAACCCGATTGATTGCTTTATAAATATTTGCAATTTCCTTTTTATCCATATGCACCTCCTGTTCTTAGCCATTCAGCTATAAATAATTCATTAATTTACTAGGATTTTAGAAACATAAGCAAGGGGCGAGGCTCCTTTCTTGACTGGCATCGGCGATGTTCGTATTCCCTGCCTCATTCACAACACAGAAGGACTCATTGGCACTGCGGCAAGGCGAACGCTCCCACCAAATCCCAGACGCATAATAATTGCTAGCTCGTGGGCTTTTATACCTGTTTGCGGTCGCATTCTTAAAGTATTGATACTGTGTTCCTTCACCTCCAAAAGAATATGGAATGTTACCAAAAATTTCGATTTCAGATAGTAAGAACGCATAATCGTTTGAAGTCTTGATTGTACTACTCTGACCTCCCACAGATGTCAGCTTTTTAACCTGTTTCATCATGCTTTGGACATAAGCAGGTAAACATTTCTTGTACACATTATTACACCATGTACGTCTTTCACAACCTTCCCAACCGCCGCTATTCATATCTGAGCTATTCATATAACCACATTCATGAGATGCATTGAGAGAATTGTTATATTCTGTCGTAGTGTCTAAATACAGCAGGCGTTCCGTCTGAATTGTAATAGCGGCTTTGGCCTTGCCATTGATAGCAGTTACCAAGTCGTCATGTTCAATTCCGATGATCACATAAGCATAATCATTTGCTTTGTGTGACTCACTCACGCCTGTTGCATCCATAGCATTGTGATGGATGGTTCTCTTGTCGCCAACCGCCCAATATTCGCCAATATTGATTTTACCTGCGTAGTGCGCTTTAATCATCCTTGCTATTTCAGCATCCGTTCCGTCAGCGAATGTGACAATCTTCAATTCCCCTGGTTCACCGAGAAGTCTGTTTCCTGTATCGTAGTTGTATACGCCATCAGTGTTGTATGGGAACAGCACGAAGTAATATTGTTTGTCGCTTGTTAACCCTGTGACTGTATAGCCTGTGGTTTTGTATTTATCTCGAACCGTATTATCAACCACAAGCGTTCCGTCATCTGGATTTGCAGGATAGCCCGTTTCTTTCATTACAAGTTTTGTGCCAGCCCATGTAGAAAATGTTGAGCCACTGATTACCGTGTTTTCAGGGTCTTGCCATTTAATTGTGACAGATGTGTTTGCATTTTCAATTGTTGGGTTGTTTACGGGTTTAGGGGTAACGGTCACGCCTCCGCCTTTTGCGTGGAGTGTTCCGTCTTCGTCTATGAATGTTGTCTTACCGTCGGGCTTAACCTTGCCAAGAGTTTCAGTTGTAGCAATCGGGACAGTCGCATCACTTCCCCTGTCTCCTTTTGGCCCTTTTATGTTGACTGTTTCGGGATTGGTGATTCCATCTGTGTTGCTCCAGCTTATATTTCCATCGGTGTCCACACTTGGGACGAATGTAGTGCCCTTGTCTCCTTTAGGCCCGGCATCCCCAGCCTCTCCCTTTTCTCCTCGCGGCCCAGTATCTCCTTTTGCGCCCGTATCGCCTTGTGGCCCGGTAATATTTACTGTCTGGGGGTTTTTAAGCCCTCCGTCATTACTCCAACTTATATTCCCTTTGCTGTCTACAACAGGAGTGAATGTGATTCCTCGCGCACCAGTATCTCCTTGCTCGCCTTTTGGACCAACTGGGCCTTGCTCGCCTTGCGGCCCGGTATCGCCTTTTAGACCTTGTGCCCCCTGCTCTCCTTTTTTTCCAGGGTCTCCTTTTACGCCTTGCGGTCCCGGGTCACCCTTTGGGCCTTGTGGACCAATTGGTCCCTGCGGTCCTTGTGGCCCTTGAATCTTGCCGGCATTGTTCCAATTTGTGCCGTCAAAAACCCACATTTCTCCATTTATTAAATACGCGTCGTTCTTCTCTGCGCTCAAGGGGAGGTCTGCCTCAGATTCTTTTGTACCAAGAATATTGAGAGATGTTCCGTCATTTCCTTGTTCGCCCTTTTCTCCTTGTGGACCTTGCGGACCAACTGGGCCAACATCTCCTTTATCACCTTTTGGACCCGGCACTCCTTGAGGCCCTATAACATTCCCAACATTTTCGCTATCACCATCTGAAAATGTTATTGTCAAATTTCCATCTACGTCGATACTGACCGCTGTGACAGAGATACCTCTTAGTGATTCTTTCTGCTCAGGTGTTAGCGATTCAAATGCTACGGTGCCATCCGCGCCCCTTTCTCCCGGATCGCCCTTATCTCCTTTTTCACCTTTGGGACCCTGCGGGCCAGCAGGACCCTCTGCGCCTTTCTCTCCTTTATCTCCTTTTTCGCCTTTTGGACCCTGCGGGCCAACAAATTCTCCGGCATTGACCATCTCTGAAATATCCTCAATGGAACACAATCGTCTTACATCATTAGCCGCAAATGCAATGTATAAGGCTTTGCCAGATGGAACGGACGGGTCATTGCCAAGAATCGCAACAGGCTCTCCGGGGCGAATTTTCGACGTATCAAAATCGGCGTACATACCGCGCCGGAATTGTATTGTATATGTATCGGCCATATTAGACTTACCTCCTTATAAAAGGAAATTATTCCTTATGTAATTCTTTACAGAATCAAGATTTTTCTGCACGCTGTCATCCATCACGAGAAAATTGCCTTTATTGTTCTGACTGATGATACTTCCTGTGCTTTCGTCTACTTCTGAATAGGTATAAGCAATTCGACTTCCTTCTCCAGTGCTAAGATTCATAAAACTTGTTAAAATCTTCTTCATGATATTACCTCCATCTGATTGATAATGCTTAATCTGTCGTTAGTAAGTTCTGATTCATAATCTGGTTCCGAGACCTCTGTTTCTTCTGATTCATAATCTGGTTCCGAGATTTCTATATCTCTTGCGTCTGTATAAGCCGTATCTCCCGGGTCAGTAAATCGCATATGCTCATATTCAGCTTGTCTTGCTTTGATTTCGAACGAAAATTTAAGTCCCGGAGTTCCTTTTACAACAAAATAATTCTGCTCTTTCTCAGCTATCCAGCAGTCGCCCTCTCCTTCTCTTTGCAAGAACACATAATATTTAATGCCGACATTCGCAGATTCCTGAAAGATATCATCTATGTCAATCATACAAGTCCCGTCATCCGATATTACAGATTCACCGATATCTCCAAAGAATGGGGTTGACATTTCATAGCAGTAAAAGAGTTGCTCATCATAGTCTACCGTCGAAACTGATCTTGATTTTGTCCCGCTTACTTTCAACTTCCCTCTGATAGAAGCATCTGCAAGGTCCGTTCCCGTTCCGATGCTATAGAAATGACCACTGGCTTCTACGTGTGTGCCTGCTTTAACTTTTCCTGATGCTGAAACACTGCTCGCTGAAACGCTGCTCGCCGAAACGCTAGTATTAAACGAGGCTGAGCTTGCGTGTACGGTTCCTGTATAAAGATTGATTCCTCTGATTCGCGTTCCATACAACGTCCCGTACCCCGGCACATATACTCCTGTATTCGTCTCTGAATAGATCTCTCCAGTTGAAGCATCTAGTATTACTTCTCCATACGTGCCACTTGCTGAAAGCTTTTTAATTCCAACTTTCCATCCTGCTAATTCGCCTGTGTTAATATAATCGGCATTCATGTACACATTGCCATTTGATAGATACAGACCTTTATTACTACTGTTATCGCTTAGCACATCAATAATCTCTTGTTTAGACATTTTTCCTATGTCGAGATCACTAAGTGCCTTGTCTGTATAGCGATTTGCATTAGATAGTGCTGTCGAAGCTTTATCTTCAGCAACGCTATATATTGTATCACCGTTTGTTAACGCGAATGTGTTAGGTCTGAGCGTAACATTTCCGTAGTTATCAATCGCAAATGTTGATATTCCAGAACTGTTTGTAACATTAATGTTTTTCAAGCTAATCAAATCGGCTGAAATCTGGCCAGACTTAATATAGGAAGCATTTATATACAGATGTCCGTTCTGCATATAAATTCCCTCTTGCTTACCGCTATCCGTTAAAGCGTTAAAAACTCTTTCAAAATTGACAATTTTTTCAGCATCCAGTTCCCGCCAAGCGCCATCAGTCCCAGAAAACATATATACCTGGCTTGTAGAGAAGTTCATGAAAATCGAGCCGTCATGCTTTTTATATTCTTCACTTTTCCACTCAGATGCCGGATAGTTCTGCAATGTTGGTGTATACGTGCCATAATAGTTCGGGATAGTCACATTGCTTTGAACTGTCTCATCCACAACATCCTTGGCAATTTGTTCAATAGTTCTGCTTTTCAGGGTAAAGCTTTCAACTTCTAACGTAACAGCACCCGTGTCAGCATCTATTCTTAATGTCGTATTCCCGTTATTGTCTTTCGCTGTGAAACCTCTTGTATTAATCCACTCTGATTGAATGCCAATGGCGTAAAGAATATTCAGGACAGCATCCCCATTACTGTCAAAGCCCGCTTTCCAAGTCTGGCCTCCGTCCACTGACAAGAAGAATCCATCGGCACTTGTCTTATAGATTACTTTAGAATCAGCAAGTGTAGACTTATCATGCCGGTACGTAATTACGGAACCATCTTCTTGTACTTCCTCTGTATAGAAGAAACCCAGCGTGTTCGCTGCAAGCTCGTTCATTTGTTTGAGCTTTACGTCATAGGCAGATAGTTTCTTCTCTATATCTTTTTTTGACTGCTCTACCGCTGCTTGCTGACCACCAATAAACTCACTTACATCTTCTTCGGCACTCTTTGCACTACAGCTCCATGTTGTTGAGCCACCGAACACAAATTCTACATTAGTTGCAAATGATCTAAAAACACGATTTTTAGTGTCGATAAATTCGACTGAATCGCCGAAAGTGGCGTATCCGTTGGCAATTCCATCACATGAAAAAGGACGCATTCGCAAACCGATTAATTGTTTTCCAATAGCTTCAACGCCTGCCTGCGCATTTCCTGACAGCAGCTGGTTATCAATAGTAATTACATAGCCGTCCTGACCCGACATATATTCGGTTTCATCTTCTACATATTTGACGCCTGTTACAATAACATCGTCTACGTCATATTGTAGATTCTGGATTGAAAATAACGCGTGATAATCATTATTACTTAACGTACCACCATCAATTACAGTCCCTGTCGTCCACGGTTTAAGCGTGCCGCCATCCAGATTATCGCCACCTGTCCAATTTTTTACTGCTCCACCATCGTAAATAGTCGTATTGGTAAATGTCTTATCAAACGTAATAATCCTAAGTAAGTCATTTTCGTCGATTCTTGCATTTCCACCAGCTATCCCGGCACACATTCCGATTACTGTACGGTATGTCGCATTAGATGGCGCTTTCTGAATCTGAAAGTCCGCATTTGGAAACATTGCATCTCCAAGAGTGATTCCACATTGCTGACAGCATTCTGAGAGCAGCTCTTTGACTGTACAAGGAAAAGACAGGTTAGAATCATATGTCTTATCGGCGTTGTGCATTTTATCTAAGAGAGAAAGACTTATTTCACTCGCTGTTGCAGGCTTTTTCGATACAATATAAGTACCTCTCTTTATAGTTTCTATCCTGTCGGATAACTGCACATTGAGAAAGATAACAAACCTTGCGGCATTAAAATTATATCCGTCAAAGTGCCCGTCATCATTTACTAATGATAAGCTTGCCGTTTTTTCGATTGCCACGCCCACTGGGAAGTCCCCAGAATCTGCTGAATCTACGAGACTATTTCCAGACAAGTAAAAGTCTTTTTTGCCTAATTTAAGAGTTGTACCATTTGACAATGTAACATTTGCTGTCACGTAATAATTTCTGTTTATAAGAGATTCTTTTTTTAACTGAGTAGATACATTTATCAAATCGGCTCAATCCTCCTTACATTAATAGACAAATCCGTCCACTTTTCTTCCCCATCTTTCAGAGTTTGCGCAGCCATGTTGAAATTTGATGCGTAGAATGTTCTGTCTACCCATCTTCCCGGAATAGTTGGGTCTTTGTGGTGGAATGTGAATTGACTTTTGTTAAGTACAGTATTTAGTATGATTGCTATTTCAGCCCACGTAAGTTCACCCCATTGCATGTCATACCCGCCAATTGTCCCCATTGGTGTATTATGCATAATCAAATCCTGACTTCTTTTAGAGTCTTCCGTAGAAGTGGTTGCGAACACCGGCTTATAACTGTCCGGTGCTCTTATAACAACATTGTCTATTTTAAACTGTTCCTGCGCCATATTCTTCTCCTTATGCTAACTCAAATGGGTTCTTCCCGTTCCGGTTTCTTCTCATTTCAGCTTCACTGATAATAATATCTAACAGTTTTCTGCCAGATGCATTAACTGTAACATTGTAGGTATTTCCATCTCCCTGCCCTTTTCCTGACTCTTCCCGGACGATCTGCCGTAATAAGCTTTCCGGTGCTTCCAGGTTATTTCCTTTCTTTTGATCTCCTAATACCGCAAGGAATTCTGACCTTGGTGGAATAACTGCACCACTGGCCAGATACGGGATAGTTCCGATACGCGGAAATGTTGCATGAAATCCGATAGTCTTTGAGCCAAACGGTGTTGGAACAGTCCAGGGTCCAAAGGAAAATGCAGATTCAATTCCGCCAATTGCATTATTAATCATCCCAACTGCATTATTAACAATGCTGATTGCCTGATTAATCGGCCTTTTAATAAAATTCACAATGCCTTCAAATGCAGATTTGACTGCATCTCTGGCAGCATTAAACTTATTAGTGATAGTATCTTTTATTGCTCCTACTTTGGCAAATATAAACGTGGCGGCATTCTTCAATGTTTGAGTTGCCTCACTCCACGTGCTCTTCCATGTATGTGTAACCTTAGCCCTGATTGCATTAACTACTGTGCCGACTGTAGATTTAATAGAATTTAAAATGCTAAAAAGGGTCTTTTTAATCGCATTCCAAACCGTTGATGTTACTGCTTTAATCGCATTCCAAGTAACATTGATAATGCTCTTAATTATGCTCAACGCGCCTTTTGTTACGGCTTTAATTGCGTCCCATGTGCCAGTTACAATATCCTTAATAAGACTCCATGCTCCATCCGCAATCTCTTTTATTCCCTGCCAAGCAAGCTCCCAATCTCCTGTAAAAACTCCCACAAGAAAGTCAATAATTCCGCTCAGTGTATCTGCTACATCACCAATTATTTTAATCAATGATTTTATAACTTTTATTGCTGTGGTTCCTACAACGTCAATTATCTTTGCCACAACCGGAAGCAAATTCGCAATTATCCAGTTGATTAAAGGTACTAATACCGATTCCCACAGAAGCTTCAGAGAATCAATGAGCTTACCGAGAAATGCTTCTATTTTTAGGATAGCATCCCCCAACGGTCCCTCTAACAGCCCTTTGATTTGTTCCGCCAGTCCTTGTAGCACTGGAAGAATGTATGTGTTATATCCAGTTATTAGAGTTTCAAGTATACTTGATAGTCCGTCTGCTATAGAATCAAAGAACGGTTTTACATGTTCATCGTATAATCTTGATACTGCGTCACTAAGGTTTTGAACAACTGTTAAGACCCCACTTGTTACGGTTTCTATTACTCCGAGGCTACCCTCGATTGCTGACTTTAAAATGTCCTTGTTGTCGATAAAAGGCTGTGCAATCATGTTAAGGATATCTCTGCCAAGTTTTGCAGCCGTTTCTGTGACGGTCATTCCAATTTCAGCAAAAATCCCAATTAAATCTGCTGTGATCTGCTGCGCGGTTTCTCCACCAAAAACTGAGAAAACATCTGCGAAAGCAACTGCAAGATTTCCTGCGATTTGTGAAATTTCAGCACCGATGTTGAACATATCTATCAGATAGTTCTTTATTCTTTGCGTGTTCTGCTTTAAAAATTTTTCAATTCCGCCTATAATGTTTTGCGCAATTGTCAATCCGATTCTGGCAAATGAGCCAGCAACTTGTCCAATTGCATATGCAAATGAATCTAAGAACTTATTTGCCGCCTTAACAACTTCTGGATCAGTGAAGATATCCTTTAAAGATTTCCATATGGAATCAAGATCCTTTTTTATTCCGTCAAAAATCGGCTCGTAATCTCCTAATCCATCCCAGAATCCTTTTGCAATTAACTTAGCCAGCTGTTTAAATCTGTCGATTATCTTTTTTAGCGGTTTTGACATTTTATCAAGAACTGTCTCGCCCTCTGCCAACTTTCCGTAATCAACATTTTGCACAACATCTTTCATTTGATCTAAAAGGCCGCCAGTTGCGCTCGGTGCTTTTGAAGATGAATCCGTACTTTTGTCCGTTGAATAATTATTTATTTCATCTAAAGGACTAAGATATCCCTTTGCTGCCTTAGTGGCTTTCTTAGTTGTATCCGCTGTGTCATTTGTTGCGCCTGCCAGCTTTTCAGCATTATCGGCAGCTTCTCCGTATTGATCGGCTGTGTCGGCTATTGCATCCGTTCCGGCAAGGCCTGCGCCACTCGCGCCTGTTTGTCCAGAAGACTTCTTTCCGGTGATTAACTCCGTAAATGACTTGAAGGCATTTGCCAGAGTTGCTAACTTACCGAGTAAGATATTGATAACTTTCAGAACAGGAGTAAAGAGGTTGATTAATCCCTGTCCGACTGTTGCTTTGAGAGATTGCAGCTGTAACTGCATCACTCGCACCTGGTTCGCCCAGCTGTCAGAAGTACGAATAAAGTCACCAGATGCAGCAGACAACTGTTTCTGCACAAAAGCCAGACGCAGAGCTACTTTCTCCTGCTCGGTCATGGCGGATGTGGTTTTTCCATAGCCGTTTGCCAGTGCGTACTGGTCTAGTGCTGACTGGGTCATTACCACGCCGAGGTCCTTGAGTGTTTCCGTTTCTCCCGTAAACACTGATTTCAGCTTAATATAAGCCAAGTCTTGACTGATGTTATAAAATGATGCCACATCACCAGTTAGCTGTGTCAGAGCCGTTGACATATCGTAAGCCTGCTGCTCTGAGAATCCGAACGACTTAGACATTGCTCCGAACGTACCAACATATTGTTTTGCCATCGTCTCTGACAGCCCGGCTGAGGTCATAGCGTTCTTTGCGAATTCATTAACCTTATCCGACATGGTGGTAAATGTGACATCGACCACGTTCTGCACTTCTGACAGATTAGAACCAAGTTCTACGCACTCTTTCCCAAACTGGGCCAGTTTCCCAATTGCAAATGCTCCGCCAATCAATACGCCTATTTTTTTTACTACGCTGCCAAGTCCGTTAAAAGACTGTCTGATTGCTGATACGCCGTTTTGCACGCCTGATGTGTCCATTCTGGTATCAATAATGACTGAGCCATCAGCAGCCATGTGTCCACCTCCTAACTATTTGAGGTTCAACATCTCATTCAGCTTATCTTTATAAGCTTGCTCCTCATCGCTGAGACGTGTTTTTATATCAATAATGTTCTTATTCTCCTGATAGAATTTCTTTTCCCATTTATCGAGCTTTTCACCCTTTGCTTTTTTTGAACGGATTCCAACGACCGTATTAAATAAGCATTCACCGGATTCCATAAAGTATCCGAAAAACGTCCACCAGTGCATGTATGGCACTGCTCTGATTTCTTTACCAGCAACCTTGTTTACTGCTGGAACAATCATGTCTCCATCCTGTTCCCAGTCCATCAAACGTGGTTTAGGCTTATTCGGACTATCGTCAACTTGACCACAATCAATAAACTCACAAGCTTTCTGACAAGCTTCAGATAAGTGTTCCGGCGGTATACTCTGCCAATCCTCGAACAGAATCTGCAACATAACAACTGCTTTTGCCTGCTCGTCTAATTCCGGGTCGTTCATGGCAATTAGAATGTCAATAATCGCGCGAAAATCTGTTCTGATAGAAAAATCCACCTCACCGATTTTTAGTGAGGTGGGTAACTCATAGGCGGTCATTTTATATACTTCTCCGTGTACTTATTAGCTGCTGCCTGCATTTTCTTCTTTCTCTTTTCAATTACCGGTGCAATTGTTTCTGCAATCTTATCCAGAACAATGTAAGCGAAAATCTGACCATTTCCAAATACAGTAGTTGCTGTGATTGGCTCTTTGAACAGGTCTCTGGACGCTTCATATCCGAGTAGATAGTTGATTTTGTCTTCGATCTGTTTGTTCAGCTCCGCCATTTCTTTACCTGATGTGGCTTTCTGAATAGAATCTTCGAACTGTTTAAAGTATTCTATTACTTCTTCCGCACGTGCTACGACATTGATATCGGTTGGATTAAGCTTGAAAGAAGAAAAAACTTCGTCTTCGTTATTCGTGAATGTGAAATTAAGAATTCCATCATCAATATTTGTGTTAATTGTCTTTGCCATTTTCTACGCCCTCCTAAAGATTATTCGCTGTCAGCTGTAAATGAGCCGGAAGTAATGTCAAATTTACCTTTGACGCGCTCTCCAACGTAATTAACTGTGAACGGAATCTGATAGCCGGATGTATCACCGCCGTAGGAAGTCGGCACAACATGACAATCCTGCTTGTATGCTTCGTATTTACCGGCTGTTGCTTCTTTCCAGAGATGTACTTCAACTGCACTTGTTTTCAAATTATCGTCTTTAAGACGTTCATCAACGATCTGCTGAAGCTTTTCGAACAGGTCTGATGTGGCATCTGCATAGAATGGATCAGCATCAGAAGAAGCTTCGTAGCCATTGTGCTTAAATGTGGATTCTCCGAGAATGTTTTTAGATGTTTCAGTATCTGGATTGAGGTCGATATTGTACTCTTCCAGATCTTTTCCGAGACGCTCATATTTTGGTGTCAGTCCTCCACAAAGAGAACCAGAATCAATGTAATGAGCCATATATTTACGATCAATTTTTCCTGTAACTGGCATAGAAATGTCCTTTCTGCCTATAACTTTTAAAGGCTGTGTAGGTTAGCGACTATCTCCGATTGATAGCCGGTTGTTACTTGTTATATTACTTCGTAATTATTTTCGTAGCGTACTGATAATGGCAATAGCCAATCCTGCACACCGCTCTCCTGTGGTTCTAAACCATAAGAGTTGTCACGAGTGATACGTTTTATTACTCTTCCTTGCGAAAGCTTAGGAAACGCATTTAAGTGTGTCTCAGAGCCATTTATAATAACTGGTTCTCGACATATCCATTTACCGAGATTGTCCAGAAACTTCTGAACAGATAACTTCTGCCGTTCTTTGTCGGATGCTGTTCGGTACACTACATAAAATGGGTACTGGCATACCTGATGCATTACTCCACATACATCTTCTTTTTCCGAATAGACTAAAGCTCCGTTGTCTGCTGAGAAAGCGATTCCGGATTCTTTACCGAGTTCCTCAAATTTGATTGTTTCATTTTCGTATAGCCCTGGATACTGGTTCAAAAGTGCTTTCATGGCATCTGTCAGAATCTCATATCCAGTTGCATCTTTTCCGATAGGTTTATCCGCCATGTCTGCCACCTCCTGCCTGTGCTTTTACTTTACGAATCCATGTGCTACCGTATTGTCGTTTAGCAGCATCAAACCACTTTGCCTGCGCCTGTGGGTGAGCTTGTTTGGTGTATTCAAGATTTTCCTTTGCAGCTGTCTGACCAGAAAACTGACTAACAAGAACTTTCTTTGCGTACTGTCGAGCATAAGGACTTCCAGTCAGTTCATCCACCATCGTTTTTCCCATATAGAGGAATCTACCGTAAGGTGCCGCCGCCGCACAAACAAATCCTGTGCCTTGCATAGATGAACTTTTTGCCCTTGTCTCGTTAATGAAATCTCCTGAAATCATCGGCATAAACGGTACCATACTGTCCATAACCATCCCATCAAGGAGATACTGGGCTTCTTGATACTGTCTGGAGAACCTGTCCATATTTAGTTTGATTTTCATATCTCCATCGACTACGGAGAATCCTTTGAAATGATGAATTTTACTCATATTACTTACCCAGAATCTCAAAGTGTGGAATCAGCGTATACGGACCGCCTACACTGGTAATCTTAAACACGTTGTCCTTGTTCTCATTCATGTACTGGTAGAATCCGTTTCGGTAATCACTGTCAATTACCGTTCCGCCAGTCCACTCACCCTCCCAGAAGAATGATTCATCCGAGAATGTAATAGTGTCCTCCAGAGCGTTGTTAATCTGCCTTTTCCACTCTTTAGGCGGCACCCATGGAAGAATCTTGCCGTCTTTGTCAGTAATGGTTATATCGCCGTTCTGGACGGTATATCGGATGTGTAACTGTGCGTTGTCAGTTGCGTCTGGCCCGTACTTTTTAAGGATTGCTCCTTTGTCCGTAATCAGGTCAACGCCAGATAAAACATGAGGATACCAGTACGCATCTCCTGTCGTGGCTGATTCATAATAATCAAAAATCGTCACAGTTTTGCTATACATGATACCCTCTCCTTAATCATTCTTTCTGTACTGTCTGCTTAATAACCTGATTTACTCCGGTTGCTGACAATCCGTTAAACATACCAACCGCAACTGCCGTTATATAGTCCGTTGCCGGGAAATCCGGGATAACTCCCATTCCGACAGCTCCAAGAATTCCGCCAATAACCGCCATGATTACTGGAATCCATTCATCAGAGATTCTTCTTGATGCTTTGCAGCCCATTCCTACGATGTAGCAAATCATAACGATTGCTATGCATGAGCCTAATGTTGAAATGTCCATATAATCACACCCCCGCATATAAAATTGGTATTCCATCATCCGTCCTTACTCCCATCAGAAGCGGTAAAGCTGTCTTTAAGAGTAAATCATTCGTTTTCTGTACATCTCCGGCGGCGGCATACACTGCACTCCACTCTTTTGCACTTGCCCCGATCTGCTGAGGTGTGGCGTAAGAAATGGATTCACTGCCAGAAGATACAGATGTTACAATGCCTGTTGAGATGTTCCCGACATTTATGTCGGTTGCACTTGCTGACGCCTGATTAATAGCATTCTTCTCAGCAAGTTCAATCTGATACATTAATTCAGCCAATGAACAGACCGCCTTTTTAATACGCTTCTGAGAACGTTCGTTCGTTGGCAGTCCGTCCACAAGCCTGTCAAACGTTATTGTATCCACAAAATCACTGGCTCTTTCTGCCAGTCGTGGGAAGTCAGTCCCTGGCACGACTGAACCAAAATATGAAGTTTTATAAAATTCATAATCTGCATAAGCCATGCCAGTTACCTCCCGCGTTTATTATTTTGCTGTTACGCTCGCACTTCCGGCATTCAGTGCCTTGTATGTTCCATCACACTCAACCACTGTGATCTTCTGTCCGGTTGCTGCCCCAATTTCACCTTCTCCGCCCCATGTAGTCCAGTTCCTGAGGTTCTGTCCATACTCAACAGTTACTGCGTTTGATGCAACTTTGTATTTATATACGTTGTTGACATTTTCTTTATCTGGTTTTACGGTAATTTTTGTTTTTCCGGTTGCTGTTCCAGCCGTGGAATTTACTGTCAGAGTACCAAGCACTGGTGTCTCATCAATGGTGATTACTGCAATTGCATCAATGTACTCCGCAAAAAGAGTAAGTCCCATAACTGCAAACGCTTCGGACACTGCTGTGTGGTAGTTGCCCTGTGTATGGAATCCGATCAGGTTTGTCTCGCCAGATACAGTGTATACAAGTCCTGCTCTTGCAAAGTCAGATTCGTTCGGGTCTACATAATACAGAACAATGTTCTCAACAGGAGTAGCAATAACCTGTCCACGTGGGATCTCACTGTCAGATAACAGGAAGATAGTATTGAATCCCATGAAATCTTTCATATACTGAAATCCGAACTGGTTCTGAATAGAAATCTCAGCTGCTCCGAGGTATTCATATACGTCCAGAATGTTCACAAATCCAACAACGCCAGTCACATTTCTGTGCATCTGTTTGAATTTGTTCTCTACACGGCCTTTAGCCATTGCCAGAGCCATCTGGAATGTTGTTTCTGTGGAAGTAAGCGTACCAGTTTTCAGATAGTCGTAAAATCTGCCGGTAACATCAGTCTGAAGCTGGAAAAGGAATTCATCATCGGTCATCTGAACAGCGTTCTCGTAACCGTGATCCTTAATCGCTTCGATAGATACAGCCTTTGCGTACTTCTCGATAGTCATTTCCGCATAGGGTTTTTCTTTTACAACGAATTTGCTGTAAGGGATTTCCTCACCCTCTGCCACTTTTCCACTCTGCAAAGTACCCTCTGCATATTTGGACTTGAGTACAGCACCCGGCTGTTTTTTGATAGGTCTCATGATACCCAGGATATCACGTAAGTGCTGCCAGTTTCTTTCAAATCTGGTGACGAAATCAATCTCACGTGCTGTGACCTGAATATCATTACTCATAATAAGATTAGCTTTTGCTGCCATATAAAGATCCTTTCTACCCATAATTGTTAAGGTATTGGGTTAGCGGCTATACTCTGGTGTATAGTCGGTGTAAAAAATCACTGGAATAACTGGATATTCTGAGCAATTGCAGCCTGTCTCTCGGACGGGTCTTTGATCGCTTCGATATCTTTTTTAGTCATGCTTCCCGGTGTCTGCTGCTGTCCAACGTGAGTGGTAAATCTTGCCTGATTCTGCTGAGCCTGCTGCTGAGATTCATCCACAAAAGCAGATGCGTCAGACTGCTTCATCTGCTCGATCAGATCGTTCAGGCCAAGGATTTTACCGTCTTTCAGTTTAAGACCTGCTTCTTTGATGTCTGCCATGACTGATTTCTTTGCCGCTTCGCTGGAAAACTTAACGTCATCGAGTGCCGCTTTCAGAGCATCCGAGAAATCACGGTCGTAGATTTTTGCATTGAATTCTTTCTCTGCATCTGCCGCTTTCTGTTTCCAAGTCTCTAACTCGCTTTTAATATTTGCCGGGTCGATACCGTCAAAACTTTTTAAGGTTTCTTCTGCTGTCTCAGCACGTACTTTCCAGTCATCACGTTCTCCCTCGACTTTTGACAGAGTTTTTGCAACTTCCTTTGCATTCTTGTAATTCTCAGAGAGTACTTTCTTTACATCTGCCTGTTTATCCTCCGGGATTTCAATTCCAAACGATTTTAAAGTGTCAATAAGTTTCTGCATAACATCCTCCTGGTCGTGTTTATTGACCTGCCGCCGCAGGTAAATGGATTAAGCCAGTTAGACCACTGGCAAGGTAATCGGAAAGGCAGGAATCGAACCTGCGACCTCACATTTACAGTGCGATCTACCACTGAGCTACATTCCATGCCGCCTATAACGGCCAACCCTCTAAAAAGAAACTGGGGTGAATTTCACTTCTTTCGCTATAGCGTAAATCCACCTGAGACATAGACCACCTGTATACAAACAGCTTAACTCTAAGCGGATTAAAGCGGAGCGCCCGGAATCGAACCGGAGACCAGAGTGCGACTCTGTCAGTTTTCCACTAGCGTACATTCCACACAACCCGGATTCCCGGGTTAGCAAGGTGTTTAACGTGTCATGCCTGCCACGAGTTGTTTCGGATATTTATTTCTTTTTTAAAAGAAAAGTATGAATAACAAAAACCTTAATCAAGGAGGTGAGCCATCTTGCGTGCCAGATGGCAAATACGCACGACAGGATTCGAACCTGTTCAACTTTCCGTTAAAGCGTGCGTACCAGCTACTAAATTAAAGGAAGGAGGATTAAAACGAAAATGTCAAAAACAACCGTTTTACTTGTGCTTCCTGCTGCACAATTACATTATAACAGATTTCTTTTAACTACCTCTCTACCACTTTTGTGTTTTTAGAGCATATCACGGAGTTTTTCTACGTATCTCTTGACAAGATCACGTTCTTCCCGGCACTCTGCATCCTTGGACATATCACTCATTTCTGTTGTAAGTTCGTCCAGATGTTCTTCCAATGCGGCGAGCATCTTTCTTTTGCAGTCTTCAGACTTGCCGGAACGATAGCTCTGTTTCTGTGTCATATAGTCGTCATAAGCATCTCGTCCGTCAGAGCGGCTGTAATGTCCTCTAACATAATGCTCACCACGTCTGGCATAAGAGTTACCACGGTCGTAATCTGGCATCATTCTGCCGTCATTTGAGCTGTATCTCCCCATGCTGTCGCGCTTTCTTCCGCGCTCGCTGTAATCGTCATTGTATCCACCACGCATCTCATCAAGGACAGTGTTGTAATACTCCACCTTTTTGTCCCAGTACTGAGTGTTCTTTATGTCTTTGTACATATCAATCAGTTTGTATGTCATTTCCAGATTTCCAGTGGTCAGCCCATTATCAGCAATTTTGGACAGCTCGTCTTCGATTCTTGCGCATAAGTCTTTAATATCTCTCATAATCACACCTCCTACGCTTCTCTGGTCACAACAATGTTCGCGTTCGCAACAGAAATAGCCTGATCGCTTGTGTTTTCTACCGCGATATTAACGCAGTATCCGCGAGGCACATCAATATAGATGCCAGAGGACACATTATTGTACTGATTTACTGCTGCCGGTGTGGAAATCATCTGGGAAGAAAGAACCGGCTCACCAGAGATTGCAATTGCCAGAGAAATAGCTCCGACAGTACCGCCTGTTGGAATTGCGATATTACCAGAAAAATCCACGAAGAATCTCGCTTTACACTGGTTAGTCAGTCCTCTTAGAGTGATGATTCCGCTTCCCTCTCTGTGCTGAATGCAGTTAGAACCCTTAACTGCTGTATTTGAAAATACTACGTTTCCATTTGCTGCTACAGTCTGAGCAGCTACACTTGTAAATTCTGCCATAATTTTTACCCCTTTCATATCACAAAAGGACAGGTCTCAGCCTGCCCCTCTGTGTAATACGGCATAAGCCGACATTCGAATCAATCGAAAGATACTCTCGATATGAAGTTATCAGCAATTGCATCCGGTGTTGCATCCGCATCCACATCCGTAATATGTGTTCGGGTTAGGAACCTGATATGCCGGAATCGGTGCTGGATTGATTGCATTAATGAGCTGCTGTGTCTGAGAAGCCATTGCAGTTGTGAGAAGTGCGCTCTGGCGATCCTGAGATGCAGCACGTCTGAGATCATTATTCTCAGCCTGCAGACTAGAAATCTTTTCATTGCAAAGATAATCTAAAACGGCTCTCGCATTTGCATTCTGGTTATCAATGATGTCTCTTGTGTTACTGTTCATGGTGTTCTGCAATGCACAGGTGTTCTGTGCCATATTGTAGTTCACGCCCTGGATAGCTTCCCGGGTCTCGCAGCAACAGTTCGCAAGCTGAGCCTGTAAAGCATTTGTATTCTGCATGTTTGCTACAGTATCAGCATTGATTGCCTGCTGGATTCCAAAGCCGGTCTGCATGATGTTTGTATTGATTCCGTTAAAACCGGTAAGCATACCGTTATTCATGGCATAGAATCCATCACACAGGCCACTATTGATTCCGTCAAGTTTGCTGATTACTGCGGAATTGTCAAATCCTCTCTGAATGTCTGCCTGAGTAGCTGCTGTGGCTGCATATCCACCGCCATTGCCGTTATTACCCCAGCCGTTGTTTCCCCATCCAAAGAAAGCAAAAATGAATAAAACAATAATCCACCAGCTACCATCTCCGCCAAACATGCCGTCATTATTTCTACCGTTTCCAGTAGCAGCGGCAATATCTGCTAAGCTATAATTTCCATCCATAATATAATCTCCTTTTTGTGTATTTACATCAATCTGGCCAGATTGTAATGTACTATTTCATTCCTTTCAACATGTGTTGAAACTGTCCTGCCATCTGCTGAACCTGATTAAGCTGCTGCTGAGAAATCTTTCCAGACTGCAACATTTTCTCAACTTCTGCTTTCGGGTCTCCCTTAAAATTCTGTTTAAACTGCATAAACTGCTGCATCATCTGCATTGGCCCGTTTCCCTGTGGCATCCCACCACCGAGGGCATTGAATAATGGATTACTCATCTGCGTTTCCTCCCTTGACTGCTGATTCCTGCACGGTATTAGCCCTAACAGGTTCAGAAAAAGAATTTAATCGGTTTATGATAGCTTCGTATTTACCCTTTAAATCGTCGTATTCCTGTCTGGTGACATATTTACTGTCCATGTTCTGAACAGGCTGCTTAGGTGGCATCTGAGTGCCTACTTCATGGTATTCAAACGTCCGTAATGGTTGTGGCATACCAGAAGCGTCTGTAGATTTTATGTAGAACTTTTCGCTCTCTGAATCCATCAGTAAAACACTTGTCCCAGGTGCTACTAGATAGGATTTTGCACCGACTTCGCCAGATACCCACAGGATACCATTGTTATTCTGTTGCGGTTGTTGCGCTGGTTGAACTGGCATCTGGACAGGCTGTTGCTGGAACTGGTTCATCTGTCCCGGAACACCAAAACTATATTGATAAGGATTGTTATATAATGCCATCTTATGCACCGCCTTTCTGATTATATTTTTGCATAGATGTATCAATCTAAAAAGTTCAAAAAAGTATCGAAAAAGTATTGACACACCACCAAATTGGTGGTATTATATAATCATCAAAGGAACGGAGGAAAACAAAATGAAAAAATATAACTTATCAAACATTATGAAAAGAGCATGGGAACTGGTTAAAAAGTCAGCATTAACTATATCCTCCGGTCTTAAGAAAGCATGGGAGGAAGCGAAAACAATGGAACAAAAATTAGTTGAACTCGTCGGAAGTCCAAAACAGATTGCATGGGCTGAAGATATAAGAAAAAACATGATTTCATATTTATCTGCTCTCGTTAGAAAATACGAAGCCGAAGACAGACCTGCTCGTGCAGAAAAAAGAGCTAAAGATATGGAGATTCTTAGCAACATCAAAGAAGCTTCATGGTTTATCAAAAATCGCAGTTATGCCGTATATTCTACAAATTATGATTCAAACGATTTAAGCGAATTAATGGCGAACCGAAATGAAATGAATTTATATGAGCGTATACATAAATATGTCAAAGAGCATTGATAGAAATGAGGACGAAATGTATGTATAGATATAATCAATCTGAATTTGAATCCATGATGGATGAATTAATGCATGATTTCAAGAAAGGCTGTGGAAAATCTGAAGCCGAACTTGATGTAGCTTACAAAATCTTAAATCCCTCTCCTGTCGGTGGGTTTGTCGACAGCCTCGTTAAAATGGATAAAGATTATAGCACGAATCTATGGGAGATCAAGCGAAAACAGATCAAAAGTTTTATACCTGAATGCGACGGATACCAGTTAGACGATATCGTGGCCTATTGCCGTGCGAAATTCTTTAAAGAAGAAGTCGATCGTATCATATATGATAATTCTATTGCTGAAGAATGTGATGTTTGTGTATATGCGGACGGTACTATATTAAGTCCGGAATGGCCATATTTATGTGCAAAGGTGTATGTCAGCATTACATGGATCGACGAAGGCAAAACCAGTTATACCCGTATTTTCCCATCCGCGGTAGGATTCATGTCTTACAAAACAAAAGGATCTATGGAAGATGATCTGAAGCAAAAAGAAAATATGTCCACTATGGAAATGCGTGAACACTTAAAGATATCCCGAGCAGAATTCTCAAGGAGGTACAACATACCGGTTAGAACGCTCGAAAACTGGGAATCCGGAAAAAGCAAATGTCCGGATTATGTGAGACAGCTGTTAGAGCGAGCTGTCTTGGAAGATTGTGAGAAATAAAAAAGGAGAGGGTAGAAATATCCTCTCCATATTTTTAACACACTTTAATTATTTTATTATTCACCCTCCGGCTTAATCGTTTCGCCGTAGATATGCTCACGTTCATTTTCTCAGCACAATATTCAAGCGTATATTCCTTACATCTCAGCCGGAACAGTCTTTCTTCGTCCGGTGTAAAATTACACTCTGCCAAGAACCTGTCTATATCTTTCTTTGTGAACACATATAATTTCATGAGCATACCCCTTACTAATGCTAACGCTGATTCTGTGCAAGATAATTTGTAAGCTTCTGTTTTGTTTTTTTTAATTCCTCGACGTTATGCCCACTGATCTGGCTGTCCAACATGGTCGACAACACTTCCAGAATTAATGAATCTCGTTCTGCGATTCTCCGAAGGCTTTCATAGTCTCGTCTATCATGTTCTTCCAGTGTCTCTACTCGTTTATTAAGTCGAAACGCCGGTGTAATCCATTTAAAGATTACGGCTGCCGCTCCTCCAATAATAGACACTCCTCCGCAGATAGAGAGGAATATTTGTACAAATTCTGATATGCTCATTTAGTTACTCCTTTTCCCAGTAATATACTGGGATCTCATTACCGCTATTCCATGTATCAAAATATTTTCCCTCTTGTACTGTCACTACATGGCCATCTATGCAGAGAATATATGTACCTGTCGGATGGTCTGTACAAAAGTCATTGACTGTATAGATATATCGCTCTGACTGTTCTATCAGTTTGCGCCTGTATCCATGCTTATAAAGGTACGCGCCCCAGACATAATTTGCACTTGGCATATCTGACAGAGCACACGCCTGTATCATTAATCCGGCGAATACTGTTTCCCAGTCGAAGCCAGTTGCTTTACATATTGCCCGGACAACGCAATCTCCTGTTCTCTTATCCTTAACAGGATTTGGATTGAAATATTCCCATCTATCCATCAGTCAATCCCCTTTGCTGTTTTATAACGTTTTGCCGCTCCTCTGGCTTTAGCAGCGTTCTGACGGTTCCACTTAGCAATCATGAGCCGGTCTTGCAGTTCTCTCAAGTCGTTCTGCTTGCAGTAATCTTTATATGCAGTATTTTGTTTCTGCAAAAGATAAGACTTCCGGTCAAGGTCTTGTTGGAGGGCGAATTTCGCCTTTTCATTCGGTGCATTATCGACTCCTGCTTGCAGTCCAAGAACCTCACGCTTTGTTTTGCGGATTCTTCGCTCGTAAGTACGTTGCCGCTGTTCTTTTTCGTACTGTTTTCCCTTATCGGCTTTATCCTGTGCTGATAGTTCTGCATAAGGATTAAATTCCCCGTCACTTGCCCCAAAGCTATGCCGACAGTTAACTCCTGATAGTCCGCTTGCCGTTCCATATCCGGTCAATGAGAACGGCGGAAATTTCTTGCTCTTGCCAGAACGAGAGTATATCTTTCCTTGCCACCATGAGTGATTGCCTGGATTCTCACCGCCGTCACCTGTTCTCGCTCCGATGTGTGCACTGACCAGAACTAAATCCCAATCCATTTCTTCCATGCGTTTTAGGGATATATCTCCCGTAGCCTGAGCCACACCGGTTCTGACAGAGCGCGCAACCGCTGTTTCAATTGTATCTTTTCTGCCGGATGGATATGTTACTGTAACGCCATTGCTTACAACATTGTTAACTGCTTCTCTAATCGCTTGCGTATACCCAACTGCTCCAGTCATCACATGGTTATATGCAAGGTCACATTGCTCAATATAGAGCCTCTGAGCGGCACTTGCAGTTGTTCGTGTAAAGTTCTTCCACTCTCCCATAGTCGCAAGCATATTTCGCTCCATGAGTCTTATCATAGCTGGCGACTGTTCGAGCGGTACAGGGCTTAATCCTGCCGCCTTGTATATCTTATCATCGTAATTCATTGCAGTGATTCCGGCATCTTCAAACGCTTCAAGAAGTTCCTGTTGTTCGCGTTTGGTATATTTGGATAATTCTGCCAGAATGTCCTCTAGTAGTTCACCGGATTCCTGTAGCGTTCTGATTCTCCACGCATCAGCATTGGTTAGAATATAACCTCTGCCGATTCTTGCCATCATCCGTGACACAATCTCAGAGATGATATACTGATGCAGTTCTTCAGCAATCTGTTCACTGCCCTCTGTTATCCGGTGCAAATATTCTGGACTAAGCATAGTATATCACCTCTTTCAATAAATGTTGTGGTACATGTTTCGAATTTTACTGGTTAACTAAATTCGCCTTTAGTTAATTAACTGTTGTTGTCAACATACACATTTGGAACATCATTATTATTGATGCTCAACATATGGATATTATTGGCTCTTATATTCAAATCACCAGTATTGCCTTTGATAGTTACATTCTTTGCCATTTTTGTTAAAGGACTACCAGACGAATTAACATACATACTAGATGTATCTAATACTGGGAACGCATCTATAAACATTTCGTCAGAATCTACACTACAACTAAGAATATTATCGAGAATACTGATATTCATACAATTATATCGTTGTTTATCAGAAATACCGTTAAACGTTGCCCATGTAGCAGTATTACCCCATCTTACACTTCCACATTTTATTATTCCATCAATTATTTCCGTCTCCTGTTTGAAAATATTCCCCTTTACTGATACATTTCTTGCACAAGAAACTTCTATCGCCCGTCCTAAAACATTGTGGAAAATGTTGTTTTCGATTTTTATATTATCGTACCAGTCAACCACATTATTAATCAAAGTTCCACCAAAATGTATTCCTACTGGTCTGTATAAGTAACAATTATCTTTGCCACTTGGCTCAAACACGCAATCTTTTATAACAACATTTTTTGTACACTCGTTATGTCCGTTTTCTGTACAAATAGATAGATTAATTCCACTTGCTAAATCAATTTGTATCATTTCGAAATTTCCGTATTTATTCGGCTTTTGCGATGGATTAAAAAATGTACCTCTAAATGTACAACCTTGTATTAATATATTTTGTGTTCCTGATATATCAAATAGGTGATTTCTCTGCATTAATTCTTCGAAAGTAGCATTTATAATAGTCACGCCACCCATTTTTGTTAATTGAAAACCTGTGCTTATACTGTCTCCAGAAACATCAAAAGGTCTTGTAGTTGTCCAATGACCGCCGATTATTTTAAATGTGCCTAAAGAATAAGGTGGAATATCCGCCCCAGATATGTTAAATGTTGTATAAACCGGACTGGAATTAATAATCATTTCTACACCATCTGCACATCTAAAAGTCACATTTCCTTTTTTATGATTGATAGTATTAGAAAAGAGATACTTTCCTTTTGGGAAATAAATCTCAACATCGTCCGCTTCCAATTTATTTATAAGCATTTGCACATCCCTAGACACGTCTGTATTCCCGGTATTGTCAACAAGCAATGAATGTATATTTTTTTGTGTAAACCCATCAATAACACTTAATATTGTTAAACTCATTTTTTTTATATAACATACATCCGTCGTTTTTTCCGCATACATACGGAGATATGCATATTTTTTTCCAAACTTAGGATATTCAACTGTACTATAATGATCTTTGACTGCAACAGTAATATTCTGTACGGCAACCTTGCTTTCGTCACATAAATATGTTTGATACGAGCCATCTGATAGTGTCGGGAAATAAAACAACATTGTGTCACCTTGGCTATATAAATTAAGTGGAATGAACCAAGTATGCTTTGCATAGTATAATTCGGTTTTGACAGTCTCAAGTGTTTTTAAAAATTTGTCGCCATATATTGTTTCTGTTACATAAGTTATATTTTCCTTTAACGAACCAGTTTCTTCCTTCAATGCAGCAACGTCTGTCTTGTTCTGATCAATCTGCTGTGCCTGTTCTGTCGTGGCACCTGGGAGAACTGGATTCTTTTCGAGATACTCATTTACTGCATTCTTGATTTCTTCCGGCGAAATCTCACCGCCTATTCCTTTCAAACATAATTCGTATAAATACTTTTCTTTTCTCGTAATTGGCTTCGGGATTTCTCCCGTGTAATCACCTGTCAAGTACGCAAGATACTTTTCTTCTCTTGTCACTGGATTATCTGCCATCTTTTTACTCCTCTCCAAATAATGTTGGTTCGTCTGGCTGAGCTTCTTTGACCATCGCCTTAGCTTCTTCCTCAGTCATTCCCTCGAATTTCACGAAATACATCCAAGCCGGTACTTTATTTGTAGTCACATACTGCCACCATCTTGCACGGTCGTTTTCGCGCACATACAGAATGTCTCCAAAATCATAATTGACTTCATAAGCCCCAACCGGTGCAAGTCCGTACAGGTCGGCGTAGACGTTCAATGCGTAAATAACTTCATCTAGGCAAGACTCTAACTTATCCCTCACATCTTTGATGAATTGGACTGTCCTCTGCTGTTCCGCTTCTACTCCCGTAGCTGTCTGAATGCCGCTAGATTCGTTAAAAACAAAGTATCCGTTAGAAAATCCAATCTTGTACCCTAACTGGCTTAAAAGGGCATTTATGCCACTTATACGGGTATCTGTGTTGAGCTGTGGATTGATTTCTTGATAGAACTCTTTTTCGTCCTGTCCGAATACATTCTTGACAAAATGCGGTAAGCTCATCTCATTACGTCTGTTCTCCATGCCCTGTGGCGACATGGCTGATACAGGCGCGCCGCTTGGCATCAGCAGTCTATCATCTGCCAGAACTATCTTCTGAGAATCAAATATCTCTCCGGCATTTCTGCTGTATGCAATATCGAGGTCTTTTAACTCTTCAATGGCTTCGGCAAATATTGGCAAGCCCAATGGTGCGTTAATATCCACGTTATTTGCCTGCGGTGTCCGCAGTACTCCGTACAGAGGTCCGTCCAACTTCTCGCCGTTTGCCTTGAGTATCGGCGGCGTATCTGCCATTAGGTCAGCCCATTTGGTCTGTTTAAGGTCGATTTTATCGCCGATTGACTGAGGGGATTTTGATACATAGGCTCTGTTAGAAACGTAGTACGGGTAGGCCGTTACGCCGTTCACTGTTGTCTCAACAAATCTATGATATTCAAGCCGTGTATAGTATTTTCTACCAACAGTATAAGAGTCCTTGAATATAATCCCTTTGATTTCCTGATTATCGTAATCTACAATCATCACATCTGCCGGAGTAAATACGTCAAGGCTCTCGCCATTCGGCTTAATGAACACGGTTCCGTAAGCGCATCCATATTCCACCCAGTGCCGAATCTGGAAATATACTTTATCTATTTGCTCCTGTAGCCATGTAGCCCTTGCGGAACCGTCTATCTGAATGCCGATTGCCAGCGTTGCGAGCCGTGCTGTTTCTGAGCAGACGGATTTCGCGAAATTAATCGTCTTGATGTTATTCTTGTCATCTAGCCATTCCGGTACTCCCCTATAGATGTTCGCGCACCGGTTAATCAGTGATTCCATTTCTGGAAATTCTGCCGCCTGGATGTTAAAGTCCTCTTCGGCTTGTTTTTTGAATATCATGTTAAACCACCTTTTTAGTGTTGTTATAAGTCCCATTTAGTCACCATTTTTCTTTTAGCTGATTTATTGGTGTTCCGGCAACTCCGGCACTCTCTCCGCTATCTGTTGCTTTGAAAAATGCATTCGGAATCTGTGGATACATAAATTCAAACATGAGATAATTTGCTGCATCGCAAAGATATTCTGTGTTTCCAGTTTCTTTATATTTTTTAATGCACATATCGTGTGATTCAAGTGCATCTACTAATTTCATTCCAAAGTTGTCTGCTGCTGTGCCATATTTGTAAAAGCTGACTTCTACTCGATTCTGGCGTAATTTGTCAAATCTGTCCGAATACTCTTTCGGTAGTTCTATTCCTATTTTACTCATTATGCACTATGTCCTCTTCTCATCGACAATGGACTTGTGGCGTATCTAAGGGCGTCTATATAATGATCGTTGCCATCTGGATAATCTGCAATCACTTCTCCATTGTTATCTACTTCATGCTCGTAATTGATAATTTCCTTGTATGCTCTAGGCGTTCGTGCCGGATCAATAACTAATGTTCGGCACTGTAACCACTCAAAAGTATATTTGCGGCTTCCCGGTGTAACAATGGCCCTACGTGCTGGAAGCCCTGCATCTCGAAAGTCAATAATACTTTCTTCTTCATCAACTCCGCAAGATATTGAATAATCATCATATCCTTTTTTCTTTATCTGGTTAGCCATTTCCTTGTTTCTTATCTTGGGACCTCCAAGTTCGTCTAATAAAAAAACTTTTTCCTGATTAGGGACATAAGCTACACGGAGAAATGCTTTAGGATCTGGATACCACCCCCAGTCCTGTCCCTGGTAAATGCTTTGATACTTCTGAATCTCTTCATCTGTTATTGTCCGAATCTCCAACAGCTCAAAAATATTTGTTCCAAGTCCAACCGGAAGTCCTAAATATTCATGGTCGTAAGCTCTCTGATTTGTCTTTCTCAAATGCTCCGCATCATCAATAAATTGCTGTCCAAGCCATTCAACAGGAACTGATCTGTAATCGCTCTTATGCCTGTAGCTGTCGTCTCGTGGCTCTTCTACATACACATTCGCCCAGTTACTCCGGCTAATTGGCGGATTGAATGTCTTAAATACAACAAACTTACTGCCGCCTCGAAGGACTGACTGCTGCACTGTACGAATTTCTTCAATGCCCGAAAATTCGTCAAGTTCCTCGAACCAGAGATACTTGAAATATCCCTTGCTTGCTTTAATAGATTTAGTCTTTTTTGCCTTGTCCAGTCCTCTGAATATGATTTTCTGTCCAGTAGGCTTATAAGTGTACTGCATAGGGCTTACACTGGTGTCCCATAGTTCATTGACTCCGAGTGCGTCAATTCCCCATGCTATCTGTTCATAAACGGATTCTCGAAGTGTGTTTCCAACTTTACGGAAGATAACAGCATTTGACATTATACCGTTCTCTGCGTCCTGCATCATCAGGAAAGGAATCATTACACCTACAAAAGATGATTTAGTAGATCCGCGCCCACCATACAAATCATAATAGGTGTGTTTTCCGTCCAAAATGTCCCAGAACACATTGTAAAAGGCAGGAGCTATAATTTCATCCAGATTAATCGGATTCTCATTCATTCTGTTTCTCCGGCCTTGGAATGTTATTCACAATCGTAATCTTTCCATCTCCAGAATCATCATTTTTCTTATCAGCATCCCATCCCTTAAAATTATTTCTCAAGCTGAACTGAGCGCCATTTGAACCATCACGATCAAATAGCCTTTCCTCTGCGTACTGTTCTACTCTGGCTTTCGCGCGCGTAATCGTGTCATTAAACTCTGGTTTTGTTTGATAATTCAAAAGCGCCTGTCTGCTTGCAAATCCAAGTGCCAATGCCAATCCTGTAATCGTTGGAGGATGAACGTCTGCAAAAACTGGTGAGCCAAATTTATTAAATACCTGCTTGCCTTTGCTATCAGTCAAAGGATATCCTTTACAATCCTCAAAATATTTTTCGATTTTTTTTTCAATTTCATCCACCGTTTTATACATGGGCGGTTTTCCCATTGGCATTCCCACATTCTCACCTCCAAACATAAAACACCCTAGCATAGTTATAGTTATATATACTATAATACCATACTAGGGCGTACGTAGCTCTCTACCACTTTTATAATTTTTTAAGTTTTTTTAAAGTCTGCCAATCAATTTGGCCAGATGATAGTATTCCGCCATGACCTTACGTTTATAACCGTAGAAGTCAGTCTCCGTTGCAGGAACCGTTCTGATCTTCTCCATTGTCCGATAGCCGATGCTGTTCACGATGCTGTCATAGATTTGTGATTCGATTCCGGGTGCATATTTGATAGATACCTGCAGCAGATTGTATTTATCGCTTTCGCTAAGATTCCGCAAGTGACTTTGTAATGTTGGTATATCGTCCGGCGGCACTCCGTAATCAATCAACGTCGCATTTCTCAACTTCATTTATTTCACCTTCTTCATTCAAGTTCCAGTCACATGGCATGCCTCGAAAACATTCTGGACAGTGTTCGTAGAATCCGCAGCCTTTGCAATCCGCTGGCTGTCCAGTACAATATTGCTGTAGTACGTGGTATGCTGATATAGCAAGGTTTAGCGTTATGTCTGGTGCAGGTTTGTTTGACATAGTTATCACTCCTCCACTCCAAACATTTTTCTCAAATTATGCTGACAACCTTTTGCCACCTTTTCGAGGTTTTCATAACATGGTCTCAGTGTGCATCTTTCTTTATATCCATCGCATTTAGCACCGAATAAGATATAGTTTCTACATATACCATCTTGACTAGCACAACATTTATTCATTTTGAATCTCCTCCAACTTCTTCTTAGCTTCTTCACGGGTGAGGAATACGGTTTTACCAAATTGGTTAGCATAAAAGCTTACATTTATAGACGAAAGACAAGTTGGACGCACATAATATTCTTTTTTACTATCACATTCGTATTCACATCCACTACAACTGTATTCATCAAATCTTGATCCACATTTCGAACAAATCGTCCATCTGGAAGATATGAGGTATATTTCTGCGTTCTTATTAGCTGGCAGTCTCACAAGCAATCCCTGTTCTTCTAAGTCTTCATAAACAGCAAGTTTCGTAAGAATTTTATCCGCAAACGGTTTTAATAATCCATCCGTAATTTCTTCTTTTGCAACTCCTGTACCATCAACATTTCTTTCTCTTTCTGTTAATCTCTCCATCTACTTCACCTCTTCCATCTGACTTTCTACAGTATCTGCAAGCAACTTCAAGGACTCAATAAATGGTTCCGTCAATGCTGTTCTGTCTGGGTATTTAGTGAATGTTCTGACAAGTTTTACTGCATCCTTGATTTTTTCTTCATCTTTGACGATTTCGGACGCTTCGCACAATATCCTTTCATTGTCTCTGCAAGTGACCATCTTGCTACTATAAAAATTCAATATGTTTGGAATTGGAATTTCGACAGGGTTTAAATGGTTTACTCTCGCCCATGTGAATCCCTGAAGCTTTGCCATTTTCAGAACACTCAAATATTCTTCCTGTGTCTTTACAAACACGATTTTTCCAGTTAAAATAATCATTTCTCCACCTCTTATCGCTTACTTTTTATCGCTTGTTTTCATCGCTTGTTTCTGTAATTTCTCTCAAGCAGGCATTCCAACCAACCGCAATAATATCTTTTTGTGATTCTACATTGTCATTCGGAACGATATACTCTTTTTTCTCCGGCAATGGTTTCAATGGACACCATTCAGGTCTTGATTTGCTTTCGCAATCATAATGTTCTTCTGTCATCAGAATTACATCATAGTCTAAACAGTCAGCTAATTCACAATAACCCACATATTCAAGTTCACCGCAGTATGAAGTTCCGAACGGGCAATCATAATAATTGTTGGTGTATCAATCACTAATACTGATTTACTCATCTTCTCCTACCTCTTTTCTGTAAGAATGCTCCGTACTGTGCAGGACTGATAACATCAATTTTTCTTCTGTCAGCCTGATAATATCCAGCTCTTCCATTCTTTTTATTTTCTTCTCTTGTGAACATAGTGGAAATGTCTTTGCCTTTACTCATTTAATTCCACCACCTTTCACAATTTCATCAATTGTTGTATCTCCTTCTATGCAATATTTTTCAAATAAATAATTCTCCATCTGCTCAATAACCTTATCCACATCAAAAGCTGTCGACTGCTCGTCAATAACTGCACCTATTGCAAAATCCATATCCGAACCTCCAAGAGAATCAATTATTTTGTCTGCATCAATTAACCGCATTTTTATTCCTCCCACACTCCCAACAACCTCATCCGCTCATACAGTACAGCGACGGTCTTGCGCCTGTATCCGTAGAAATCCTTCGGGTTCATTGGGATATATCTTTCTTTGCTGATTTTCCTGTAACTTTTCCGGTGCAAGATATTCTCAACAACCATATCCGCTATCACCGTGTTCTTAGGGCAAGCTGACAAGGCGGCGCTGGTAAGCAGGTATCCGTACTCTGCCGGAAAGTCTTTCAGCATCGTATTCAGTTTTTCAATGTCCTCTGTTGGAATACCGTAGTCTTTCAGTTTCTTGTCCCTTGTCAGCATACCGTTCTCCTTTCTAATCGTCCGGGTGATTTTTGTTGTATGTAATCGCAAAACACACAACCCCGGCAGCACCGGTTATAACACCGATCAAAAAACCTAATGTGAAATTAATCATTTCTTCTTTCCCCGTTTCTTTCTCTTATCTATTGGTTCTCCTTTTTCATAAACGGTACAACCCAGTACCGGACATCCTCTGCTATGCCCCACCTGTGAAAGATAATCACATCCCCCGACACTCTTGCGAAGATCTCGGTATTTACAAGCCCCACAGTGCTTTTTTGGTGCTGTTTTCTTAATTTTTCTCAGATCATGCTTCCGGATCCAGTTCCCTACAGTTGAAGTACTCACACCGAATCTTCTTGCTATGTCTTCGTCAATCATTCCTGCAAGTATGTATTTCTTCAGCAACTCTATATTACAGGCACTCCTTTTCCCGGGTCTGACTTGTATTCCATACAGTTTTAAGTGTCTGCTTACGGTCTGCTGGCTTATATATAACCGGTTTGCAATTTCCGTCTGCGTCAGTCCATCGGATACATACTTTGCAAGGAGTTCCCTGTCTAATTGCATTTTATCCATGATGATGCCTCTGTTCTTTCCTCATCTCATTTAGTCCTCCTTATATGGTTCTGGATATTCCATCCATGCAACTACCGTTCCGCCTAAAACTTCGTTATCCGTTCTCCAAATTCCATCAGTAGTATGTGCCTGCTCTACTAATACTGCTCCATCGTCAAATATAACTGTAGCAATCACATATTTAGATGTTTTTTCGAACATTCCTCTTTTCCAGTTATCTGTTCCTTTAAACTTTGCAAATATAGAATCGTATTCTTCCGGCAATCTCTCACTGACTGGAATCCAGTTTTTAGCTTTTAAACGCTCAATAACTTTCTTCTGTTCTTCTTCTGTCTCGCAATGTATTACAACGTCGTAGCTATCATCGTATGCACTAAATGCGCCGTCTTCATTCTGTACAAATGTCATTCCATCACTCATTCTTCCACCTCTTCATAAGTTTTTTTGAATATATCTGGCTTACACGGATAAAATTCGCCGTAAACACCGCGGATGATATAATCACCAATATTCGCCAGATGTTCGCCCTCAAGTGTCTTAATAACCAGTCCACCCGGAACCTTCCAATGGTCAATATAGAAATTCTTACCTTCTGCTGACATGTACTGGTCTGTACACTGATAGTCTGTCAGGAAATCGAACATTTCTCGATGATTTGTACCAGTCCACTGTACTGCATCAATTACAACTGGTTTCTTTCTGTACCTCATACTTACACCTCGCTATCCTCTGGCATCTGAAAGACCATTTTGTTCATAAGTACTTTTCCAATAGCTTCAGCCAGAAGTTCATTTTCTTTTCTGGCATTTTCATCGTATTCGTAAAACTTTTCGCCTTTTCCATGTTCTTCATATATATCTGTTTCAATCTTGGTTCTTTTTGGAGTGATTCTTGTAATCTTAACCGGAATAATTTTTCTATGTCGGAACGTCGATAGCCACCCGCAATTCACCGTTCTGGCAATTCCGACGGTATCTCCTACCTTTAAATCGTCTCTGCTGATTTCTTTTAACTTAATATTCATTTCTCATCCTACTTTCATTTATCCAAACGCTACCTGTCCGTTATTCTCCGGGATTCTTTAATACAATCCCTAACTCTTCTTTAATAGCGTCTACATAATCAATCCATTCTGCCAGACCATCATTGATATAATCAGCAGCCCGGTCAAGGCCATTTCTAAATCTCTGACAGCGCTTCTCGCCAAAACCGAAATCATCATGCAGAACGGCGATTGACAATATTACAAATGAATCCGCTATAACCTCTTTTATCTTTTCTGACGCTTTATCAAGGTCTTTTACTGCCAGAGAGGTATGTATCCCGGTCGCACCCCGGAACTTGCATTCCTGTTCGAGGGCTTCAATCCCGCCCTGTTTAACAATTCGTCTGGCAAGGTCAAGCCCGTCCTCCCTGCCCCGTTCATATTCACGCATTTTATTCATTGTGTTAGACCTCCACGCTTTTTTTTAGTATTCCCATCCAACAGCCCTCATTATCTTCTGAGTCAGAATGTCAAACTGTAAGAATAATTCCCTGTCCTTACATTTCCTTGCTTTTATGTCACAGTCATAATCATTTATCTGATATTTCCCTTCTAACAGATCGCCATTATCCAGATATCTTTGAAAGACTCCTTTAGAAATCCCGAACCGTTCCAAAATCTCTATTCTGCTCATACTGTCGACGAATGTACCATCTGCTGCAACAATGTCATAAAGTTTCATCTTGTCTCCTTACTTATCTTTCTTATTCCGTACCCAACCGGAGTATATGCCCTGTCGGTACTGGGATGGTTCGTCTTGAGCAAACCATCATCAACCAGATTATTGATATGTTTCCAGACCGTAGCTCTCCCGGCATCCACCCTTTCAGAAATCTCTGTAATTGACGGTGCATATCCAACCAGTTTGATATAACTGATGATATACATATAAATTTCTTTTCTGAGAGCCTGTCCCTGCTCATATCTGTTCTTTGTGTTGTGCATTCTTTATCAATCCTCTCTGTTTAGAATCTAATAGCTTATTAAAAGCAACTAGACAATTCTTAATAAACTGTTTATCATTATTATCAGGGCACATTTCCACATACTCTCCAAGTTCTATCAGACGATCAGTGGCCTGCCTGGAATATTCGTCTGTAAGTTCAACTAAATAGAAATCTTTTATAGCTTTCCAGAATTCAGTCATGAATTTTTGAATATACGGAATATCCTTTGCTTCTACTTTTATTTTTACCGTCTCCTTTGAATATTGTATACAATATACTGTATACGCTCTATTTAATTTTATTTTATAAATATAATAT
>OGZH01000174.1_pt1 | contig 46097 bp, 40 predicted proteins | sample 1576741 | NCBI WGS metagenome assembly OGZH01 (sample SAMEA3541560, study PRJEB24748) | human gut metagenome | biome: human gut; feature: human-associated habitat; material: faeces | place: China | collected 2012 | reverse complement strand
TCGTGGGAAACGTAAAATATGATAAAACCGTACAACCGGCCCATGTCCTGGGAAATGCAACTCATCCGCCCCGTACACTAACTTATGAGACATTTGTGGTGCTACCGCTGATGTCCTTTCCTATTTACTGCACCCCTTTCGTCGCCTAACGGCGCCACTTCCCTCCGTCGGGGGCAGCTTCACGAGGAATAAAAGAAAGAGCTCGACTCTTATTTGTTTGAAACCTTTCGTAATCTTATCCCGACCTTCTCTTCCAGAGCAAGGTCAAAGGCAATTAGCTCCCCCTACGGGGTGAGCTCTGACACCCTTAAACCGAACTACGTTCGATGGAAAACCATGAGGCCTCGTGCCGCTCTCTGAAAAATCACAATCAAAAACCCCGGGCCTTTCGGCTTTCCGGGGTTTCTTTTTATTTCTTATTTAATATAGGCGGTGGCTTTGAGGAGGAACATGTTGTCCATCTTCTTGCCGCCCATGTCCTGGGCGTTGAAGCCGTAGTTGGCTTCGATGATGAGGCCTTTCATTGGAACGTAGGCTGCTTTGGCGAGGAAGAATTTCGCGCCGCCGTAGTTTCTGTTCGGGTTGTCGGTGCCATCGAGAACTGCGTCCATCTTGTCGGCGAAGTAAGCCGGGACGTTGCTTCTGCCTCTCCAGTCTTTGTAGACATGGCCCATGTACTGGTCGGCGATGTCATTGGTAGATCCGCCGAAGTAGGTGCCTGCCTGGCTGTAGATGTAGTCAAGGCCGATGGAGTAGGACTTGGCTTTCAGTACATCAGCTGTGCCGTAAGCGACGCCGTAGTTGAAGGAGTACGGGCGCTCGTTGTTCAGCGGAAGCTTTCTCATGTTCTTGACGTATTCAGCGTGGACGTTCCACATCGGGGTGACGTAGTACTGTCCTGCAAGGCCGTAAGCAGCGACGATGTGGCTGACTGGTCCGACGGCTCTCATGCCGTAGACATGGAATTCATACTGCTGCGGTTTCTTGTAGATGTAGGATGCGTAAGCAATCGGTACATCTTCATCTTCGCCCCATGCCATCTGGACCTTATCGCCCATCGGGTAAAGAGTGAGAGCGATATTGCCGTCAGCGGTAGCTACGAGGTCATTGGCCATGGATGCCAGATCAGAGCCGCTGGCTGCAATCATGCCTTTTATCGTTGCAGCTGCGGTTGCTCTTGTCTGAGCGTCGTTGCTGTAAAGTTGAGAAGTTATGGCTGCAACCTTTTGTTGAGCTTGTGAAATGACTGCTGCGGTCTGCTGACTGTTAAGGCCAGCAGCAACGGCCTGATTGTAGGCAGTTAGAGTTGCCATTTTGTTAGCGAGATCGGTAACTTCATCATTCGTTATTCCAAATCCATGCATCATTGGCGCCGTGTAGTCGACGTTGATGTTTGTTGCGCGGCCGTATGCGAGCGTGAAGTGGCCGCCTTCTCTGTAATCGCCAAGGGTAAGGAATGCACCCTTGAATTCGCCATCATAGGTGTAGCCAGTGACGCCCATCTTGACGGGGAACTGGCCGATACCGATGAGGTTCTTGGACGGTCCGAATGGAAGCCCTGTCGTATCCTGCTTCGGTCCGAACTGGTAGGTCGTCCATAAGCGGTTCAGATGGACTTCACCTTCGCCGTAGCCATTATTCTGATAGCGGGAGCCATCAGAGTTATAGCTGTACTTGTTGACACTGTACACATCATTTCCAGAGAAACCGAGGAAGGTTTCGAGCTGTCCGTAAACGGTGCTTCTGTCATTGACGGTGGTGATCGTATTCAGGCGGACGCGGGCGCTGAGCTCATTGTCCTTTTCCGTATGGCCTTTGAAAATGTTGCCATAGCGGTCGACATCCTGAATGCGGAGTTCAGTGATGAGTTCTGTGTGACCGGTCTTCTTTTCAAGTTCAGTGACGCGGACGCCAAGATTGGCGAGGTCGTCTCTATAAGATTGAGCGAGCTTGTCGACGGTAGCCTGCTGATCAGCAGTCAGGCTGTCCTTTCTTGCGACAAGGCGCGCAATAATCTGTGCAACTTCATAACGGGAAATATTCTTTTCCCCGCGGAACGTGCCGTCCGGATATCCTTCGACGACGTTTTCAGCGGACAGCTTGGAAACTGCCTGGTAAGCCCAGGAGTTCGTATCGACGTCCGTGAACGGATTGGCTGCCTGTACATGGAACGCGGCGCACGTAAATACGACGGCGGCCGCGGCTTTCAGTAGACGGTGCTTCATAAAATTCCCCTCTTTTCCAGGGATTTCCCTCCCAGTGGAAACTCCCTTATCAATCCTTCCCAGGATTATTTTTATACAAAACACTCACTTTGAGTGATAAAATACTTTAGAAACTAAAACATTATACATTTTATTTTAGAGGGGTGTCAATAGCAGTTAACAGCAGGTGCTAAAACTTTGACTCATAGTCAGAGCACGAAAAAACCGCAGAAAATCGAAGCTTTCTGCGGGGAAAATATACGCTAAGCATGAGATTTTATTATTATAAATAATAGTTTATAGAGACTTATAAATAAAGATGTTATCTGTTTTTGAGTAATTCTGTTTGAATTAAGCGAGCACTTTTTAAAACACAGAAAGCGATGACGCAGCCGGCGCCGCAGGAAATGGAGAAGAGGGACACATAGAAGAGCGCACCCTTCGAAGAACCCATGAGAAGAGCGGCAATCGGATAGGAAACCAGGCCGCCGATAATCGAAGTCCCGACGAATTCACCAAGCACAGCGCACCAGAGCTTCTGCGTCTTGCTGTAAAGATAACCAGAAAGGAAAGCACCGATCATGGAACCCGGGAAAGCCAGGAGGCTGCCCGTGCCAAGAATATTCCGGATCAAAGCCGTCCCGAACGCAGCCGACGTACTGAACCTTGTCCCGCAAAGAACCGCGAGGAAAATATTAATCATATGCTGCAAAGGAAAAGCCCTCGTCACACCCAGAGGGAAAGAAAAAAGCGGAGAAAGCAGCACCCCCGCCGCCACCAAAAGCGCCGAGAAAATCCACTTCCGAAGAGAATCCTGTCTATCCATAACTCCTCCTTGAAGAAAAAATCCTGAAATCTTGATTCATTAATAAAGTAATATATTTTACCTATTATAGAATCATGCAGGAACAATTTGCAAATGAAGAACAATCAAAACAAAAAATGGGGTATTGATTGAAAATGAGGAGTGACGGTTAGGGACGATTACCAGGGCCGTAGGCCGGTCTTGACCTTGCCCTGGGAAGGGAAGGTGTAAACGGATAGAGCATTTCTCCAGCCATCAGGCTGGTTGTCCGGTTTACTCTCTCTTTGCTATCGGGTCTTACCATGTTCCCCCACAAAAAGGGAATGTGGCAAAATCCGTTAAAACTCTGCTTTTTCCTTTTCTCGAACGAAGTTCGGTTTAAGGGTGTTAACCTTGCTCCGAAAGGAGAAGGTGTCGCCGGAGGCGACGGATACAGTAGTTCTCGAGCGCAGCGAGGTTTTGAGGTTTTCAGATAGACCCAATAAATACATTTGTTAGATAATCCTTTACTGGAATATTCCAATAAAAAAAGGGACTGTGACGAAATGATTACACATTTTGTCACAGCCCTCTCCTTTTTCTATTTCCTTATGCAGTCTTTTCTTTAGACGGCGACATGTGGGCGATGATGAGGCCTACGATGTAGCCAGCGGCGCAGAAGGTAACCCATGCGAGGCCGTAGTGTGCGAACGGAAGGTTCGACATGACGTTGTCGAGTGTGGTGATCTGGAGGCCTGCGGTGTGGATGCCGTCGTAGAGGGACGGGATCAGGGTGAAGAGGGTAGCGCAGGCATAGACAGCTCTGTGGCCGTGGAAGAGTTTATCCGTGAAGGTGAGGATCATGAGGGAGATCGTCAGCGGATAGAGGAACATCAGGACCGGAATAGCGGCATGGATGATGGTGGTCAGGCCGAAGAGTGCAACGCAGAAGGAAGCTGCTGCGAAGACGGTTACCCAGATTTTGTAAGAGAGGACCGGGATCAGGCGGCCGAAGTATTCAGCACATGCTGTGATGAGGCCGACGCTTGTTGTGAGGCAGGCGAGGAGGACGATGACGCCCATGACGAGACTGCCGTAAGAACCGAAGTAGTGAAGTGCAACGCCTACGAGGACTTCAGCACCGTTTTCCAGATGTCCCAGTTCAGAGACAGAGGAGGCGCCGATGAAGCAGAGGAATACGTAAATAATGCCGAGGCAGAGGCCTGCGATGAGACCGGAACGCAGGGTCATGAATGCGATTTCTTCATTTGTCGTGGCGCCGTACTGGCGGACGGAATTGACGACGATGATGCCGAATACGAAAGCGGCGAGGGCATCCATGGTGCCGTAGCCGTCAAGGAAGCCCTGGGAAAGAGCTTTCATCGGATCGATGTAGTCCTTCGAAGCAGCCTGCCAGGGTCCGATCGGAGCGATCGTTGCAAAGATGAAGAGCAGGGCAAGGAATGCCAGAAGAACCGGAGTGATGACTTTGCCGATACGGTCGACCAGTTTCGACGGGGTGACGGAGAGCCACCAAGAAACGGCGAAGAAGACGAAAGCGAAGCCATAGAGAGCCATCTGACGGCTTTCTTCCGAGAAGAGCGGAGCGAAGGCGATTTCAAAAGATGTCGTAGCCGTACGGGGGATAGCGAAGGCCGGCCCGATGGTCAGGTACAGGGCGACGGTGAAGAAAATGGCGTACGGTGTGCAGATACGGGAAGCCAGCTTCTGCAGGTCGTCCCCGGAGTAACCGATGGCTGCAATGCCAAGGATTGGAAGCCCCACGCCTGTGAGCAGAAAGCCGATCGTAGCGGGAATCGTTTCCACACCTGAATTCTGCCCCATGAATACCGGGAAGATCAGGTTGCCGGCGCCGAAGAACAGCGCGAACAGCATCAGCCCGATGGCGATGAAGGAATTCTTAGATTTCTCCATAATAACATCTCCTTTTCCGAAGGACTCGCCTTCTACTTCCGGTGGGTACAAAAAAGCCCCGCCGGAAAAACTCCGACAGGGCACATATGCTGTGAGGTACCACCTTGTCCAATTACTCAATTCGCTGCTAACGGGGCTCCCGCCTTTCCCTGCCTCCAATCGGAGTACGAAAAAGGAACTCACGGGTGACGCGGCTGATTCAACTTCAGCGATTTGCACCATCCATCGCCTCTCTGAGAAGATCCCCAGCCTGATTCCGATCATTGTCTCTAGTGATTTAGAGATATTCTAGCATGAGGAAATGAGAATGTCAAAGGGAATATTGTATATATTTTAGAAAAATTTTAGAAACTTGAAAAAGTATACACTTAATTGAATTCTGCTGTGGCAGGCGCCTTGTCAGCGGCCTTGTGCCAGATGAATCCGAGGACGAAGCCTGTGATGAAGAAGAGTGTCCATGCCATGTCGTATTCAGCAAGCGGCAGGGAATGCATGAACTGATCCATGGCAGGGGTCGTGAGCTTCAGCATCTTGAGTCCGTCATAAAGAGCCGGAACGAAGGTGCAAGCCGTTGCTAGTGCATAGACCTTCTGGCTTCCGTCGAAACGCTTGTCGAGGAATGTCAGGATGATCAGGGAAACAGCCAGCGGGTACAGGAAAAGCAGTACCGGGATAGCGCCCTTGATGATGGCAGAAAGACCGAAGAGAGCGATCAGGAAAGAGAAGCCTGCAAAGAGAGCAGCCCAGGTCTGACGATGCAGCATCGGGAAGAGCTGATGGAAATAAGCAGCGCAGGAAGCAATCAGGCCGATGGAAGTCGTGAGGCATGCCAGGATGACGATGAGTCCCAGAAGGACAGCACCGGAAGTGCCGAAGTAGTAAGCAGAAGCGCCGGAAAGAACCGGAGCGCCTGTTTCCATATGGCCCAGAACACTGATGGAATCAGCGCCCAGAACGACCAGGGATGCATAGATGATGAACATGAAGAATGTGGAAATGAGGCCGGACTTCATAGCAGAACGAGCCACTTCCTCATTCGTCTTTACGCCGAAGAAACGAATCGATTCCACGACAATGACGCCGAAGACAAGACCAGCCAGGCAGTCCATCGTGTTGTAGCCTTCAACCAGTGCATTCGTGAAAGCCTTCAACGGAGCCGAATAAGCAGCGGAAGGTTCCATCCATGGTCCCATCGGGAAGAGGATAGAAGAACCGATCAGAATGAAGAGGAAAAGAAGCAGCATCGGCGTGATGACCTTGCCGATACGCGGAACAAGCTTGGAAGGAGTGACAGCCAGCCACCAGGACAGAAGGAAGAAAATGAAAACGAAGACATACAGCCCGATTGTTTTCTGTGCATCCGTCAGGAATGGAGCCGCCGCAATTTCAAAAGAAACCGTAGCCGTACGGGGAATCGCGAAGAACGGTCCGATCGTCAGGTACAGAAGAGAGCTGAACAGCACACCGTACACCGGATGGACACGCGAAGCCAGCTCCTTAAGACCTGCGCCCGAATAACAAATCGCAAGCACAGCCGCAAAAGGAAGGCCGACACCCGTAATCAGGAAGCCGATCGTAGCCCAGGGCGTATTCCAGCCAGCATTTTGGCCCAAGAATACCGGGAAAATCAGATTCCCTGCGCCGAAAAACAGCGCGAAAAGCATGAGCCCGATCGAGATAAACTCTCGGGAAGATTCCTGTGATGATTTTTTCATAAGCGATACCCCATCTTTACTGCAGAGTGAAACGTATTTTATGCTATTTTATCATAGATTAAAGAAATGTAAATCGAAAAAAAGTATAAAACACTAAATTATATGATTAAAATAAATAAAGAAATGTTATGAAAGAGCAATGAACCTATAAAAAGAGAAGAATGGAAGTGCATGTTTTCCTCGAACGGAGTTCGGTTTAAGGGTGTTAACCTTGCTCCGAAAGGAGAAGGTGTCAGCGTAGCTGACGAATGAGATGTAGTTCCGCGAGCGCAGCGAGGTTTTGAGGTTTTCCCCGATGCGTTAGCCTTGGTTTAAGGGTGTCAGAGCTCGCCCCGTAGGGGGAGCTGGCGCCGGAGGCGACTGAGGAGGTTGATTACCAGGGCCGTAGGCCGGTCTTGACCTTGCCCTAAAAGGGAAGGTGGCGGCGGAGCCGACGGATGAGTTGCATTTCCTCAGCCGCAGGCTGGTTTTATGGTTTTTATGAGTAGATTCATTTTCCACAGATAAAGTTTGGCTGTACGGTTTCCTTCTTTCCATTGATTTGCAGCGGTCTAATCGCTCCATTTCCTTCCTCCCTGCTGACGAGAAACACTCCACATGTTAAAATAAAGGGTAAATGCATGATTGAAAGATACAGGAGACAAAGGAAGATGGAAGAAACTTTAACGGAACGTTTGAGACGAATGGCGGACAGGTTGATCTCGGAAAGACCCTCTGACCGCGTCCTGAATTTTACACTGGACGACCAGAAGTACTGGATCAAAAGAAAGCTGGGGAATGGAAGAAACCAGCTTGTGAAGTACTCTGTCGAAAAGGAATTTTATTATGAAATCGCCCGCATGACGATTGCCGGGAGAAATAATCCTGACCTCGTTCCGGAAATCGAAGTCCTGACACCAAATTACATGGTAACAAAGGACGGCGGTCCTACCGTAAAGAACTGGCTCGACTCGGACAAGTCCGAAGCAGAGAAGGAACTCATCCTGGAAGAGGCGGGTGCAGCGCTCGCTGCCCTCCACAAGAACGGCATCGTCCATGGCCGTCCGGCTCTCCGCGATATCACATGGAACGACGGAGTGATTCATTTCCTTGACTGGGAAAACCGCATGTACTCCCAGGACCCGGCTACGCAGAAAGCGCTTGATTTCATCCTTCTTCTTCAGGGAATCTACCGCGAAAACTATCCCGAAGCCCGCGAAAGAGCGGACGCCCTCGAACGGGGCTACGTCAAAAACGGCGGCGAAGAGACGAGAGAGGAAGCGCGCCGTTTCCTGATGAAGCATTCTATCGTCGGATCCCTGACACGCCAGCTCGCGCCCTTCAAGATGAAGGACATCGAATCCGTCAGAAAAATTTACGACCATCTTCTGACCTGACAGGCCTCCTGCTATTGCCCGCAGGGCTCGCGCCTTATATACTTAAAGATAGAAACAGATAACAATAACCGTCCCTTCCGGCACTTTTCCGGGAGGACAGGGGAGTGAACATAATGAACTTCTGGGAGCAGGAGCAGGAAAAACTCAAGCTTTGGTGGGAAGGTGTCTCGAAACGCGAAATCGGGACGTACTTTTTTGGTACCATTTTTCTCCTGTTCCTCGTTTTCGTTTACTATTTTGCCCTCGGAATCACCGGCCTTTTTGACTGGTACCGCTTCCAGAGGAGCATGGGGGAATGCTTCATTCTCCTTTTCCTGACACAATTCATGACAAGGAAGAGCCTTCTCCATCCGTTCTGGCGGATCGGCTACATTCCTTTCTTCTCATGGATACTCATATTTCCTTACGTACTCCTGCATGCGGTGAACGGGCTGAAGGACGCCTCCTTCAACCACCTGAGCCCGTACTTCCTGACGGCAATCGCGATCCTGCTCCTGATTTTCTTCATCATGAACGTCATCTGCCGCGTCGTCATGGGACGGAAACTGGCGGTTCTCATCTGCCTCTTAGCCGTGTGTTTCTTTTCCTTCAGCGCCTTCATTTTCCTAACTCATTACGCATACATGGGAATCATGATGACGCCAAGGGAAATGTTCTTCGCGCTGTACAGCCCGGGCAAGTGGTTCTCCCACGTCGTCCTGACGCACATCGGGGGAATGAGCCTCATCCTGATGAACCTCGGGATCCTGGCCTTCGTCATCCTCTATGCCCGCTGGATTTACCAGAGCGCGTACAATCTGGACAAGAAATGGATCAGGAAGGACACAGCGTCCTATTCCGCCATTCACAGGACACTCCAGTTCCTCGTATTCTTCGGCTGCGCATGGCTCCTCATCCGCTGGGTGAGCGAATGCTTCCCGCTCCACGACTACGAACAGGCAAGGCAGTACCAGGAGTATTTCGATATCATCAGGAATACGCCGCTCTAAGGCAGCGCATCCCGTTAGGGGTTATCAGAGGTGATGCCTTTTGTATAAGAAATCAGATAAAGCAGAGCTGACCGTCAGGGACAAGATGCAGCTCATCCTCGACATCGGACAGCTCATGATGGAAAACGGCGCCAGCAGCAAGCGTGTCGTCAGAGACATGCTCCGTGCCGCCGCTTACCTTGGCATTTATTGGGAAAACGTCCAGATCCACATCACATACAGCACCATCATGATCAATGTGGACGACGGCGTCACGTCGGAAACCATGTTCCGCAAATGCTACAAGCACGGTGTCAACATGATGACGACGCTTCTTGCCAACCAGCTCAGCTGGGACGCACTGAAGAGCAATGAATCCTACCTCATCTACCGGAATCAGATGATGACCATCCAGCAGATGGCAAGGAAAAGACTCTATCCCCAGTGGCTGACACTCTTCTGCATCGGCATGGCATCCAGCGCCTTCTGCCTCCTCTTTGGCGGGCACTGGTACGAAGCCCTCTACACATTCATCGCCGCTGTCGTGGGTGCCTACGTCAAGACACTCTGCGAACGCTTCGGTGTCAATATTTACATCGGCATCGCCGCCAGCGCCTTCTTTGCGACCGCGACAGCCTACCTCACACTCTACATACCGGGGCCGCCCTGCTCGTGGCTGCCCGTCGTCGCCTGTGCGCTGACACTTATACCAGGCGTCCCGCTGATCAACTGCGTCGATGACTTCCTGTCGAACTATCTGAACTCAGGCATGACACGATTTACGCAGACCATCCTTGTCATGACCGCCATGACATTCGGCCTCTCCGCCGTCGCCGTCATGACAAGCGTCCCGAACTTCACCGGCGTCCGCATCGCCCCTGAAAGCCTCTACATCGCGCAGGCCCTCGCCGCCGCCATGGCAGCCGCCGGCTTCTGCGTCATGTTCAACATCCCGAAACGATATATACCGCTCGCATGCTTAGGTGCCATCATCACCGTCGACATGAGAAACATCCTCATGGTCGACTTCGGAACAGGCATGGCCACCGCTTCTTTCATAGGTGCTGCCACACTGTCACTCTTCCTCTTGATCGTCGCACGCAACCTGCATGCCCCGGTATTCGTCCTGACCACACCGGCCATCATCCCACTCATCCCCGGCGTCCTCCTCTACCGCTTCCTCTTCGCCGTCATCCGTATCCATACACTGACCACCGATGAATTCATGTTCGCCATGCAAAACGGCGTCGAAGCCGCCCTCGTCATCCTGGGCATAGCCCTCGGAGCCACACTCCCCGACGTCATAGCCCACCAGTTCATCGACCGCTCCAAGAGAGAACGCTTGAGAAAAATCCTCGAAGAAAGAGATGGCCAGGAAGCCGACATAGAAGACGCCGCCAACCTCGACCACGCAAGCGAGAGAAGATAAAAATTAGTGAAATAAAAAACTGTGAAATCAGAAATCCTGGTTTCACAGTTTTTATTATGATTCTATTTTTCGTTCACCATGCAGCGTGCGGACATTGTCCTTCGTCCTGTCATAGGCTGGATTTCCAAGCGTGAGATTCGGCTCATTAATCGGAAGACTTTGGATACCCATGATTTCCGTCATGAAATTATAAACAAGATCATTGGTCCAGTAATCATTTTCCTGACCCTTCAGCGTTTCAAATAAGGCAGGATTGGCAGACCGGTAAGAATCAGAGAAATGAACAACAAATGGGATGCGGCTCATCTGATTCGTGAACTTTGTACTTTCATGGCCTTTTCCAAGATCAGGTTCCTCACCATGGTCAGAAAAATACACAAGCCCTTGGAAATGAGGATTGTCCTTGACCAGATCATAAATCCTGCTCAGAACAAAGTCCGTATAAAGGACCGCATTGTCATACTCATCTCGCTTCGTACCGGCCTCGTCAAATTTCTGATATACAGCAGGATAACGGTCTGCATAGGTCGTATGCTCTCCCATTAAATGAAAGACAACTAACGCATTGTCCACATTTTTAAGATCAGGTGTCTTTATTGGCAATTCCTCATCAAGATAAGCTGTCTTTATGTTCGTGCCGACTTCACCATTCAGCCATACCTGATGCTTGGCCGTGGAAGCAATTTCTGCAACCGGCGTATCCCATGCACCATAACGTTCCTGGTTGCTGATCCAGTAAGTATCGAATCCGGCTGCATTGGCGATTTCAATCAGCGAATACGCTTTAGCCAGCGGCACCTGATTGTACTGATTCTTTTCACTCAAAGCATATGTCAGTACAGGAACCGTATGAGTATGGTTCGAATACGGATTTTTGAAAAGGAGAGTTCCCGGCTCCTTGGCAAACTGAGTCAGCCAGGGCGTCGTTTCACGCTGGTAACCGTAAGCAGACATATGGTTCCTCGTTTCGGATTCCCCGATGACAAGGACATAAATGCCTTTATGACCGGGCAGGACAGGGAGAGTACCTAACGCATTGAGCCGCTGAATACGCTTTTCCTTATTTTGCGCAAACATCGTATAACTCTTAACCGAATCACGGACAGAAAGAACGATATGAGCCGGTTCATATTCTTTGGCTGCATAGGTTGTTTTTAAACCAAGCGCAAGCAGGACAATCATCGGAAGAATACCAAGCCATCCGTGCGGCGTCGAGGCAAAAGAAGGACGGTCCGTCACGCATACTGTGTATGCTGCTTTGAAAATCAGGACAGAAATAAGAAGGAAAGCGGCGACGGCTAATCCTATGTAGAAAGGATTCTGGCTCATCAGATAAGCAATGGCCTCATCCTTATTTGTCTGGTAAATCGTCATGACGATATCCGGACGCAGGTAGTGCTGACTTAATGCAAAATAACCCCAGAAAACCAAGTTCGGCACTGCAAGAATTGCCAGGCTGATAAAAAGCCACGCACTGGATATGATACGGCCAGCCTTTATCTTTCCCGTAAGGGCAGTGGCATTCTCTATGCAAAGCCATACAAGGAGAATCGATCCCCAGATCGTACTCGCCAGAGAAATGTTCCCAAGGAATTCTCCTCCGCCTACCGCAACATGATCGATCAGCTTGATGATAAGTCCGGCAGACAGGAACAGCATCATGCCTGCGTAAATGGCAAGGAATCTTTTCCTGTAATTCCAAAAATGCCCGGCAAGAGCGAAAATGACACCTCCGGATAAAATCCCTTTTAGTCCATGGAGATAAAGCCCTTCCTTTAAAAGAGAAACAAGACAGATGTTGATACACGCGTAAAGCGCCACAAATAAAGCGGCCTTCCCAAAATCCGCTTTTCTGCGACTAATAAATTGAACCATTATGCATACTCCCTGTGCATATAATTTTATGCAGTATATGTATACCTTCCCAATTGCATACATACACTGTATATGAATAGCACAATTATACAATATTTGTACAGTACTGGATATCGTAGCACTACGTTTGGTTATTGTCAATTTGCCAATAACGCAAAAGATACGGGGCAATATAAGTAGATGTATTCATATTGAAATAAATGTAGCATTTCTATTATATGAAAGTACTGTGACAATCCAGTGTCCGGCTCAATTTGAAGTGGAGTTTTTTGTATAGATTTATATGCAAAAATTGATATTAAAGAAAAAACGCCAGCGAAAGCTGGCGGGGAGAATTTTGCTGCGCTTATTTCTTTGATTTTTCTTTTTTTGCTTCTTTACGGAGTGCGTGATGCTGAGATTTCTGGCGGAACCTTTCGAATGTATTTTTCCAGCGATCCAGTTTCTGATGGAAACGTAAAGAGCGGAGAGCAGAGGAAGAGTCCGGAGCAAAAACAGCTTCATCCCAAATGTCTGGATGCTCTGTAAGAAAAGCACGGATGGTAATCGGTTTCTTTAGTCGATTCAGTTCTTCTTGGATTTGCCCGATGCTTGATGGACTTCCGTTCATTTCCCAGGATACATCATCATCCGAGCCATAAGTCCATGCAGAAATCTTGGGCTTTTCACCAGGCCAAACGGTCCAGTCATAAGCAAAGTTTCCATCGGCAAGAATATGGATCATTGAGGTAGTATCTTCTTCTTCATAGAGCTCAAGTTCTGTGAGACCGGGAGTGAATCCTCCTGCTTCATTGATGGTAAATTCCACCCAGTCTACAGATTTCTGCACTTCGATAGAAAAGTCATTAGGGAGGCCGTTTTTCCGGAATGGTCCTGTGTGGAATTCATATCCTGTACTGAACCGAAGTGTACCGTCAAGGATGCGGCTTTCCGTATCGATGTTCCCATAGAGAACCGCTTCGCGGATGGTCACCGGATGGGTAAATGTAAGGCGGCAGGTTTTTATTTTGTCATCTTCGGAAGGCGCCCAGAGGCAGTCATCCATCGGCATGGCGGGTTTTGCTAAGTCTGAACTGCCCAGAAGGAGAAAGTCATTGAGATAATTGATATTTCCAGAGGACGCGGAAACAGCAGCCTGCATGGAAAGATTATCCGTGCGGCGTTTCCAGAAGACCTGATCGCCATTGGCGACCTTGGCTGCATAACGGTAACCTTTTTGTGATACGTGACAGCAAAAAGCTTTATGAATGAGATTGTCAGAAAGTAGAGGTCTTCTGCATTCCTCGGGAACAGGAAGCCTGATTCTCTCATCCCATGCATAGGCAGGATTTGACGTTTCCCAGGAAGGTTCGGGAAGATTATCCCGTGCGAAAACGGTGGACAGCATGTGAGGCGCATAGAAATCCGGTACGGATTCAAAAGCGGTCTTATAAGCAAATCCTTTGAAAATGACAGGGAAATATTTATTTCCCGGGCGCTGAAGGATTCTTCCTATAGCCGTTTCGAAGGCAGCCGAACAGGCACGGTGATCCGGATGGACGTCATAATCAATGCAGAGAATGGCATCCGGCTTATGAGCAAGGACGACATCTTCCATATCCTGAATCATGCCTTCCCGCGTGAAAGGACGGTGGAATCCATGTGCTGCCATACAGAAATCAGGAGCAGCTTTTGTCCCGTACGTTTCATGGCGGCCGCGAACCGTAAAGTTATCGCTGTCTCCATGAATATAGACGGCATTTTCACCATGAACTCCTCCATCCGGGTAGCCAAGGAATATGATGTCATGTTCTTTAACACCGAGTGTACTGAGTGATTTTACGGCTTCTCTTCTGCGGATATCCGGGGTATACGAGTTATCTCCCCAAGTTGAAAAAACACAAATAACATGGATTCCCTCAAGAATTGAACCATGTATTGTAGAACCGGCTATATTGATTTCATCGTCTTCATGAGGAATGATGACCATCAATGTTTTTCCTTTGAAGAGAGATGAATATGAAAATGAACTGTCAGCCATACTAACCTCCTGAAATATGGAGTGGACATTATATTTTCCCACAATATTTTTATTATAGCAAAGAATGGCTAATTAAAAGGAACGAACATAGTTATGCGCGTTCCTTTTTGCGAGTATCATAATATTTGTTTATCTGTTCCTTTAACTAATGACATTAAAAGGGATTCCCATTGATCATAGATTCTTACTGGCGAATATTGTTTCATGGATTCTTTCGCATAGGCTCCCATGGACTTACGTAAAGCGTCATTGCTCATAAGTTTTGCCAGAGCTTCTGCTACACTCTCGGCAGAAGTATCTGTTAGAAATCCATTTTTTCCATTCTGAATCAAGTCACTGATACCGTGGCAATTTGAAAGTCCGACAGCAGGAATACCTGCCGCCATGGCTTCAGCAGCAGAAAGACCGAAACCCTCTGCCAGGCTTGTCGTGGCAAAAATATCACTTCTGCTGTAAGAGTCTTCGAGGACATGCTCAGTTCGTCCCTTTAGGAGAATGCGGTCTTCCAATTTTGCAGCCACTATGTCTTTTTTTACGTCTTGGGCATAGCCTTTGTTAACAAATCCCCAGAGCTCCAGTGTCCAGTCAGGGAAATGATCAGCCAGCAATCGGAATGCAGCAACAAGGAGACGTTGATTTTTTCCAGTACTGAATGTTCCTACAGAGGTAATGATCGGATGTCTTGGATCACGATGAGGAGTGTATTCAGGGATTTCTACAGAGTTTCCAATTACTTTTATTGGCAGATTTGGGAAATACTGTTTTGCTGTTGGAATACCACTAGGAAGGAGGATCTGCATGGTAGAAGAGAGGGCAGCCGCTTTCAATTCACTTTTTGATAGTGGAGGAAATTGTACTTCAGGATGAGAGTGGATCATGGTCACAAGAGGACCGGTATATCCTGCATTCATTAAAATGTATTCAGTTGATGGAATCGAGGTTGATACGATGATATCCGGATGAATATACGCAAGACGTCTTTTAATTGCCTCACCATATTGCTTTCCCTTGTATTCTGCATTGATTCCCTGAGCATAATTTTGTCCGAAGATGCGGGCAATTTCTCTTGCCATTCGATAAAGTGGAGGGAGTTTGTCTGAGATAACCTTTTTACCGTTTTCAAATAGGATATTATCAACCGGAATAGATTCATCCAAAGGGAAATAAGGTGGGCCCTCACGTCCATCTCTGTAAAGGATGGTAACTTTATGACCTCTTTCACGTAAGGCATTTGCTAATTGGCAGGTAGACTTTTCTACGCCACCAGGGTTATCGACCCAGTGCGTATTGAAGTGGGCAATGACGATGTTCATCGGATATGTGGTTTGGGCTATTTTTGTGATGCTTTCCATTTTTTTAATTTTCTCCTTGCATAGAGACGGCAGAGTGAAAGATGATTGTTTTTAATTGCCCATGCGAGGAGTTTATCCCTATATCTTCCATGGATTGGATAAGAGCTTAAATTATCAAGTGCGTTTCTTATATAAATCCGGCCTTCATCTGTGAGGTTGTGTGTGACCGTATCCAAAGCAAATGATTTTACGAATCCGCTCATTGCTCTGGCAGAGCATATATTTACGTTTTCCTTATAGTACTTTTCAGATAGTTTAAGACGGTAATACCAAAGGAATGAGTTTCCCAAATAGCGGATGGCCGTAAATGTATGACGAATGGAAGATGGGCTGTCATCACGATATGAATATAAAATATCCGGAATGGCTGTGATTGTTTTTGCCTTATCAAAGATACGGATGGTCATGTAACCGTCAGCGGCGGACCTTGCTACCTGAAATGGAGCGACCTCACCATCCCAGAAGGACCGTTTTGTCCCATAGGTCCAAAGCGTAGAAATCAATGCGTTAAGGGTATCTTTTTTCCAATCAGCTGTAGTTCTGTTCAGAGCTCTGATTCTTTTTTCTTCGATACTCCCATCCGGCCTAAATGAATTGACACCGTATACGACAACATCATTTCCCGCTTCCAATGGGGGAAGTGCTTTTTCAAGAAGCTTTTCATCGGCATAATCATCGGCATCAATCCAGAAGATATAAGTGCCAAGAGCAGCAGCGGCAGCATTCTCTCTTGTTCTGGTAATACACTGGTTTTTCTGGTGGATGGTACGGATGTTTTTATGTAATTTAGCGTAGTCATCCAAAATATGAGAAGTGCTGTCAGTGGATCCATCATCCATGAGCAGTATTTCATACGGCTCTTTTGTCGTTTGGTTGACAGCGCTGTCAACAGCACGATGGATGGTAGTCTCAGCATTATAGGCAGGAATAATGATCGTTGCCTTATATTTCTCTTTAATTGGATTCATTTCTTCTTTTGCGTTAGAGTTCATGCTTCGCTCCGAGTTTGTTTAATTGTATTTGTTAAAAGTGTTTCCCATGTATCCCAAACCTTCTCAGGAGAATAGACTTTCATGGCTTCGTGCGCAGCTTTGCCCATGGAAATGCGAAGCTCTCTGTTGTCCATCAGTTTAGCCATGCCTTCTGCCAGTGGGTCAATCCCATCATCAACAAGAAGACCGTCCTTCCCGTTTTCAACGATTTCATTGACAGCACTGCAGGAGCGATAAGCTACAACAGGAAGGCCGCAGCTCATGCCTTCAGCCATGGAGAGGGCAAATCCTTCATGATGGCTTGGAAAAGCAATGAGATCAGAGTCTAAATATTCCTTTGTGACATCATGTGTTATTCCGCAAAGGTGGATTCTGTCTTCTAGTCCGAAGTCCTTAACCTTTTTATTCAATAAGTCTTTGTAGTCTTCTCGGCCATCTCCCCAGAAAAACAGCTGCCAGTTTGGAAAATCTTTTGCGATTTTAGCGAAGGCGTCTATAAGAAGATGCTGCCGCTTGACGTCTTTATTCAGCCGGGCTACATAAAGGATTTTGTAAATTTCTTTTTCAACAGCAAGATTGGCTGTTCTGTCAGACTGAGGAACGCTGTTTGGAATACAAACGATGTTTCCATCCGGTATTCTTTTTCGTATCATAGGTACGAAGTTTGGGGTCAAGCATTGAATTACATTACTTTCAGAAATCCCCTGAAATTCTCTAGTGCTCATTTTAGGGAACAGGAAATCAGGAATATTATGGAACATCGTAATGACAGGAATATTTCCGTGGGTTTCTTTTACAAATCCACTGGTTGTGTAGAAATAGACAATGATGACATCAGGATGGATCTCATCAAAGAACTTTCTTGCATCAGGAAGGATATAAGGATCTCGATAAGCTTCATACCATGCCGCCAGGGAAGGCTCTCCTTTGGAACGAGCCCATTCACGGCTGATCTTCTTAAAAAAGGGAACTTTAATGGGTTCTTTCCCCTTGCGCCGAAGGTTGTGTACTTTAACGTTTTTTTCTAAAGGGAAATAGGGGATTCCTGTTTCTGATGTATCATAAGTCAGAATATGGACGTCATGACCGCGTTTAGACATTTCATTTGAAAAGTTGCAAAGTACGCGTTCAAGCCCTCCGCTGACGCCAGAGATATCACGAAAATGTGCCATTACGATTTTCATAGAGAATTTCCTCTTTGCTAATAAAGTCAAAATCATTAAATAGGCTTATGCTAAATCATTCTATCATAAACGGAAGACTTCTTTAAGAAAATCACCATTTTTAGATTAAGTTTAAGTATTTATTGATGGGTCTTCAGATATTTTCCGCTCTTTCCAAACTGATAAGGCTTCGGAGGAAGGCAAGTCATAGGATGATGATGAGATATCGAATCTTGCATCATAATCACTATTTGGAGCTTTCAGCAATCCGCTCATGGTATCAAAGAGAAGATCATTCGTGAAAATTTTCTTTTCATTAGAACGAAGAATTCGGGCAGTATCCGGATATTCCTGCTCGTATGCAGGAGACAAATAAATGAAAAAGGGTATATGGAGCATTTGCCAGGTAATGTGGCCGCCACCGTGCCCATATGTCATATCTTCGCCATGATCTGAGAGGTAAACCATAGCTGCCAAGTGGAGGTTATCTTTAGAATAATTGTAGAATTCCTTCAAAACGTGATCTGTATAAGCGACTGTATTAGCGTATTCAATTTCATTTTGAGTTTTTCCGGGGACTGTAATCTTATGGAAGGAAGAGGGAATCCGATTCGTATATTTAGTATGGCTGCCCATAATATGCAGTACTACAAAATGGTTTCCGTCTTTAGGAACTTGTTGTAAAAGAGAAAGCATTGATTCATCTGGACTTTCCGCAGGTTTTGTCCATAAATCATGATCGGCAGTATCTGATACAAGCTCAACTCCTGAGTTGCTCCCGCCCATTTGGTTATGATTACTGATCCACCAGGTATCGTAACCTGCTTTTTTTGCAACATCCATTAAATTTGCTACTTCATTGATTTGTTTCCAGTTATATTGATTTACGCCTGTTAGTGCCATTGTCAGAGCTCTTGCAGTAGCAGGGAAGTTTGTATAAGCGTTGTCAAAAAGAAAAAAGTTCGGACTGGATTTCTGATTGCTCAGCCAGGGGGTTGTATCTACGGGATAGGATGGGGTGAAGGCATGCATGATGTCTTTTGTTTCACTTTCTCCAATAATGAGAAGTACTGTACCCGGAACGCGATTTGCCAAAGTTTCAAATGCAGGATTTGTTAACGTGAGATTTGCAGCATTACGTGCATGAGCATCTTTTGCAATCTGTATGCTGTGGATATACTTTTGAGATACACGGTAATCATAGGCGGGGAAACACCTTGGAATCCAACGGCCGGCGAGTAATATACCAGTGATAAGAAAAAGGAGTTCAATAATAAGGAAAAGTCTTCTTTGAGGAGTATGATTACTGTTGTGATTGAGGTAACCAGAATAGACTAGAGAAATTGAAGGGATAAACAGAAGTCCAAGCAGTACGATACCGAGTATCAAGGTCTTTATGCTAATGAAAGCAGAGATGAAACCCATCGCTTCACTCCAGCGTGTCTGCACAATTGGAAGGAAATCAGCAGGAGCAAATGTACTGCCATATGTCAGATAATAGCCAAGATAGACAAGAGATGCGATGATTTGATAGATCATTAATGCTAAGATGAAGAAACTTATCAGAAAAGCAGGAATTCGGCCTGCTTTTCTTTGAAGATGGGTAAGGATTACAGTTACTGTTGCAATACCAACTGATGCCAAAACGTAAGGGTTCAAGTACTGGAAATCAGGAATTCCGTTTCCACTTCCTGCACCAATCACATACGGAAATACAATCATTGTGGCTAGAAAACCAGGATATGCGGCATGCCAAATTTGCTTGGTAATGTTGGCTTCAACAATTAACTGTAGCAGGGAAATAATAAAAAATGTTATGAAGGCGTCACGAAGACTTAAATTCCAAGCTGAGAGATACGCTATATGTGAGAAAGCAAACCAACACCACAGTGTTAATGTAAATAAAAAGGATATCCCTGAATAGAGGAACAATTGCTTTGCACGTGCTCTTATGGAATTAACTTCAGAATTATTATTAATATTTTTATTCATTATGAAATAGCTCCTTTCGAACTATATGTGTTTATCATATCACATTGCGCTGTACGCATATCAAATTAGCTGATAGATTCTGTGGAGGTTATAAACGTAATAAAAGTTTTATCTTATACATAGAAAAAGAAATGATGCCTATGTATAATAAAAGCTGAATCTGTATATTCACGCCGCCTCAATACAGATGTTGGGATGGCTGAAACATATGGAATGGGATCAGAGCTAAGCAATAGTCGCTGTTTGATATATCTCTAAAAAATTAGTAGTAATGAGAATGTGCAAGGCTTACATTTTCTGCTTTGGGAGGAATTTTACTTATGGATAATGTGCTGTCAAATGCAGTAAAAGATACGGTATTTATTGGAGGGGATCCTGATCAGGATGCCTTTCATATTGCACTGACCGGGACAGCGGATTATATTCCGCATATGGGTGTTGTGGCTTTGACGGTGCGTGAGCATAATAAGGATCTTCCTCTTTGCTTTCATTTCTTTGTGAATCAGCTTGTGGATGAAGAGAAAAAGCATTTGGAGGAAATGGCGTTGATTACAGGATGCCCTGTGCAGGTTCATCTGATCGATGACAGTGCTTTCAAGACGCTCCTTCTTTCTGATGGCAATCCTGCTTTTTTCTATCGTTTCCTGGTAGCACCGACACTGGCGCCTTTGACAGATAGAGGGCTCTACCTGGATGGGGATATGATGTGCCGCGGTTCTATTCGTTACTTGAAGGAGCTCGACTTTGGAGATAAGCTTGTTGCTGTCGTATCGGATAGAAACGAAAAGGGACAGATGAAACGCATGCATACGAGTCGTTATTTCAATGCAGGTATGATGTTGATGAACCTGGGACCATGGATGGAGCAGGGCTGCTTTGACGACATCGTCCACCGTGCGCAGGAAAACGTAAAACGCGTAGGTAACCGTCTTTCTCATCATGATCAGGATATCCATAATGAGATGCTGGATGGCAAGTGTCTCTATATCGAAAAGAAGTACAACTATCTCTACAACTTGGACCGGCAGTCTTTGTTCAAGAAACAGCCGGTGAATGAAGATTATAAGAATCAGGTCATTATTCATTTTGCCGGTCATGCCAAGCCATGGCACAGTTGGGTGCAGGGATGGCCGGTCGTGAAAGAATACGCTACTATCCAGAAATCCTCTCCATGGAAAGACGTACCACTCGTTCCACCGAAGGGGACGAAGAATCTTCATCAGGCAGCAAGAACGGCCCGCATGAATGGTCACTATGGTGCTATGATTGGGTGGTATTTGAAATACTTTGGTGCTAAATTATAAAAGGATAGATATTTTATTTTCATAATAAAAACGGATAGGTATTCGGGGGAGTTTTGCATGGCAGACAGTTTAAGCACTAAGTACCATAGGAGAGCTGTATGGGGAGCAGAAGTTGCATCAGCTCTCTTTGCCGCCATTTCAATGAATAGATTTGGCGGAGCATATTTTACTTATGCTATGGCGGTATTTCTCCTTTTTTTCATGTATGATCTTTATATTTCCTGGCCGGTACAAAGAGATTTCATTCCACAAATTGGTTCAGCAAAATGGGCCGTTATCGGAGTGGCACTCTTTTACGGGAGCATGCTTATTGCCGGGGCTTGCCATGATTCTCATTCATTGCATAAAGCATTTGAAGAGTACAGTACTTATATTATTTTCTTTATAGTCTTACTTTGGCGAGCCAGATGGAATATTGATGATGGAATGAAATACGGTATAGCATGCGGAGCAGCTATTACCTGCGTATGGGTTTTTGCTCAATATCATGCGGATCCAGAGGCTATGGTCACTGCAGGATTCGTACATCAGAATCCGCTGGCTACGGCTTTAAATCTTACATGGCCATTTATTTTCTATTATTTTACTCAGGAGAAAAGGCCTGTATGGAAGGGATTATTCGCTGTTCTATTAGTTTCTTTAATCAGCTGTTTATTCCTTACGACTTCAAGGGGCGCATTCATGGCTCTTGGCTTGGGGTGTATTTTCACTTCTGCGATAATGATTGTAGTATGCCATGGTAGATTAAAAGATAAGTCTGTGCAGCGTAATGCGGCTGCAATGCTTGTTGTTTCCTTGATTTGTTTGATTTCCTTTAATTATTTTGTTGAAGAGAAACATACCGGGTGGGATCCGGATACTATGGGCGGAGAACGCATCATGATGCTGGAAGCCAGCTATCGTATGTGGCAAGACCATAAAATGGTTGGTATTGGGCCGGGAAATTGGGAAGAGTATTACTATAGCGAAAAGTATCATCCCAAAGAAGGAAGAGAGAAGGGTCATGTAATGCCGCATAATATGCCAATGCTCTATTTGAGCGAAGGTGGTATTGTTGAAGCGGCAGGGTACTCCTTATTTGTTTTATTTTTCTTTGTTTCTGTATATAAGGCCGCCAGAGCTACATCGAATAAGACGCTGGCAGCCATGGTTATGTTATCTTATCTAACTTTCTTTTTTCACGGATTTGTAGACTCAACAATATTTAATAAACCCGCTGCACGAATTTTCTATATGCTGATGGCTTACGGAATGATGTCATGTTATGCTGTAACGAATAAGAATAATTCGCTGGATTTATTAAATCAATCATCCGTAAAAGAATAATGCAGACCGTAAAATGACAGTTTTATCAGGTGCTGATGCAATATAAAAAGAATCTTCTTCCAGTAAAAACTGGAGGGAGATTCTTTTTGTATTGTTAACGGGGCAGTCTTCCCAGTATAAAATGACCAACAATATTTGTTAAAAAGCGGTTTTCCTGAAGAATAGCATGACGTAAAAGCTTATATACATGTCTTAACGGAAGATTATTCATATCATGAATATATGTATACAGGTCAGATTTATGCGTATCCGACAGGTGATTGTTTACGCTGTTAGCGGCGTAAACTTTTAATGCATATTTCATAATTTTTTCTTCAGATGGAGTTTTAGGCTCAGCAGAAACAGATTTAAAACCGCGGAGGCTGGCTATTGATTTCTCAGTGATGATTTTTGTAAGCAGGCGCTGACGATAGGCTAAGTAGGAAAGAAGAAGCGGACTCAATTGATCCTTTTCATAGCCTTCTTCCTTAAGGAAAGTGGTTAATTCTGTTCGCTGCAACTTATTTAATTTATGATCTTTTTGATCAATGAGGAGAGCTTTCAAAGCATCTACAGCTTCAAGAACGTTAATCATGGCAAGCATATCCGGGTCAGAAATAGAATAGTCCAGATGATGCTTCCAAGCGAGGTATTCTTGGTAAAAGGAGCAAGAATTTGCTGTCTGGGTCAAACTTCTATGCGGATGCTTTTCCCAATAATAATAAATATGATCAAGAGCGCGAGCACTTTTGATTTTTGAAGCAATATTCGGTGATATATAGATATCTTCAGCCGTTTTTATAGAATCATTAAAGCGAATATTTTCCCAGATTCTCTTGTGATACGCTTTACCCGTAACTGTCCATCCGGATATATAGAGCATGCGTGTCAGGATCTGTTCAGTCGTAAAGCGGCTGTCCCAAGTAATACTGCTAATTTTCCGGTTTATGTCTACTCTGCTTGTACCAAAAGTAACCATGTCTAATTCCTTGACAGATTCTCTAAAAATCTTGACGATATCCTCAACAAGGTTATTTTCTACATAATCGTCTGCATCAATAAACAGAATATAATCTCCTGTAGCATGATCAAGTCCAGTGTTTCGAGAGCACTTACACCACGGTTTTCGTGGCTGACATAGACGACTCTGTTATCTGTATTGGCATATTTCTTACAAAATTCATCAGACCTATCCGTTGAACCATCATTGACAAGAATGATTTCCAGATTGTTATAAGTTTGAGCAAAGATACTGTCCATACAGCGATCAAAAAATCTTTCTTTGTTGTAGATCGGAAGTATCAATGAAACTTTCGGAAGAGGATTTGCAGACATTTGTTATTCTCCTGGGATACAAGTCGCTGGCCTATAATAAATTGGCATAAAATTAAGAAGCGTATAAGAGGATTATAATAGATTTCCTCCATAAATTGCAATATGTCCACTATAAGACTAAACTTCTCTTTAATACACGGACTTATGCGCATAATAAATAGATATTTTCTGTTTGATTGCCTCCCTCCCCAAATCTTTATTCTGCTATGCATCGGCTTCATGGAGTTTATAATCTTTATGATTATTTTCTATTTGAATATTGATACAGCATTTTGGATAATATAGGAAAATTACGTGATTGATCCGTGTCTTTCCGATGGAGGGAAGGGCTGGTATCAATAAAGAGCTGGCCGGCTGCGGAAGGTCTGGCGGTTCTGTTTATGTTTCTTGACGAGCTCCGTGGAAGGGAGCTGGCAGCGGGAAGGCTGCGTCGGGTTTCGTGCGGGGAGGAGTGATAGGTCTTTTGCAGGCGGGCGCCAGTCAAAGTGCCGCCTTTTTGTTGTGCTCAAAAACCGGCGGGGCCGGTGTGTTGTGGGAAAGGTTGGTCCATGATGGAAGGTACAATGGAAAATTACAAGGGCAGTGGATTGGGAAGGAAAAGGAAAGGTTTCATGCTCCTAGAGCTCATCATCGTCGTGGCGATTGTGGGGATTTTGTCGGCGGTGGCTATGCCGGATATCCTTGGCATGACAAATGATGCGAAGGCGGCTCGTATTCAGGCGGATCTGTCGGCGATCGGAACGGCGTCAGAGATGTATTACGTGAAGAATGGCGAGTACCCGACGGCGCTTTCGCAGCTGGTGGATACGACAGGGGCGAATGGGTATCTGAAGAAAATGCCGGAGCCGCCGGATAAGAGTGTGACGTACACGATGGGTTCCAAAGGTGAAGTGACGGCTGTTTTCAATTCTGTGACGTACTCGTCTTACGGAACGACGAGCACAAGTACGCAGCAGTCGTAAGAGGTTCCCATGAGAAGCGGAGTGGAAGACCGGTTATTGTGGGAGAATGTCTGGCAGGGCGGGAGAGGATTCCTTCTGCTCGTGATTTCGTGCGCCCTGTATGCGGGTCTTCTTTTCATGACGGAGGGGAAGGCCCGTTTTCTGCTGCCATTTTTGCTCTTCTTCCCCGCGATGGAGGACAGGCGGACGGGGTATATTTCGGACGGCTGGAGCGCGCTTCTTCTTCTCTGCGGTCTTCTGACTTCGTATGAGGCGGGGATGATTTACTTTGGTATCCTTTCGGCATCGCTGGCCGGCGGTGTTTTCTTCGTGCTGCGCCTGGCGTCCGGCGGAGGCGCGGGCGAGGGAGATATATTCCTCTCCGCTGCGATTGCATCCTGGCTTTCGCCGGTGGGAACGCTCGGTTTCCTCTGGGCCGCATCGGCATCATGCGCGCTCTTTTCCCTGCCTCTTTTGATTTCAGGAAGGAGGTCGCTTGATGACGGGATCCGTTTCGCGCCGTTCCTTGCTGCCGGAGGGATCGCGGCTTTCTTCTTCGAGGAAACGGGGCTTACGCTTCTGGCGGCATCGTGGCTTTGTTCTCGCTGAGGCGCTCATCGTGCTCCTGATCGTCTCCTTGGGAATGGCGATGGCGGTCCCCTCGCTTTCCGACTGGCAGGAGGAGCGGCAGCTCGATCTGGCGGCCGAAGAGCTGGCCTCGGCCATCCGTGAGGCAGAGACGGAGGCAAGGAGCGAGACGTCGCGGTATGGAAATGTCGTGGCGCGGACGTACTTTTTCTGTGCGCAGGACGGCGATCACGTCTCGTATTTCACAAGAAAGGGCACGACGACGATCCGCCCGAAAGGCTCGTTTCCTGAAAACATCCGCGGAACGGGAAATCTGAACCTGACGCTCCGCAAAGACGGCTATGCCGGGGAGAGCAGCAAGTATTCGATGTATTTGAGGACGAAGGACGGAAAGTATGCGCGCCAGATCGTGGTGGCGGCGTACACGGGACGCGTTCGGATCGTGAGGGACGCATGAGGAGAGAAGGCTTTCTTCTGGTGTGGGCGGCCGCAGCATTGGCGATTGTCATGACACTTGGCGCGGGCGTTTTCCTCTCAGTGTCCGTGGCGGCAAGGCGGGAGGCGGAAAGGGAAATTTCCCTTGATGAAACGTTGATTGCCCAGGATGCCATGGAGCAGATGAAGGCCAGCGTGCGTCTGGGTGAGCCCGTTTCTATGCCGAAAGAAATCGTGAGAAATGGCCGGACGTATACGGTCGATATGACTGAGGAGCCCGTTTATGTCGAATCTGTCCCGATGAGGCGGATGAAGGCGGAGGTCTCGGATTCGTCCGGGAATTCCGTTTCTTTTTCCGTCCTGATGGAGGATCCGCAATGAAGCGAAAAGGATTTCTTCTCCTGGAAGCTCTGATTTCCCTCTTCATACTGACCTCGCTGGCGCTTTCAATCTTCCCGCTGGCCACGGAGACGGCGCGGGTGATCGATAGCCTTGCAAGGCGCGGACGGCTTTCGAGCGAGGCGCTCTCGGTTTCCGACTACATGACGGAAAAGATCAGGAACGGCAGGCGGATGGCACAGGCACCGGTCTCCGGCGACCGGTACACGTACTACGATCTGAATGAAAGGGACGTCGAGGCACGGTATACGTTTTATATCGACAGGGAAAAGCTGAAGCTTCTCCTCTACAACGGCCTTTCGGAACCGGTAACGGGCGAGAAGACGGGAACGGGCGAGACGATCATTTTCTCGCCGTCTGAGGATCCGGTATTTTCCCAGGAAATGGGCGCGCTGCATCTTCATTTCCTGATGGAGCATAAGAACGGGATCGACCAGGTGGACTGCGAGACGTCGGTCATTCCTTATGCGGATTTGTATAAGAAGGGGCAGCCGTATGTGTAGGAGGAAGGGGACGCTTTCAATCATCCTGATTCTCCTCTTCTCGGCGCTTCTTTCAGCATCGACGGCGCTCGTCCTTTTCCTCACAAGGGGCAGCGCCGCGGCGGTGTCGCATGAAGAGGGGCTCCGCTCGGTCTATGCGGCAGAGAGTGGGGCGAACTGGGCTCTTTCACGCCTTTCCTCAGGCGCAGGCGGAAGCACGGCGCTCACGCTGGAGGAGGGAGACCGGACGATCCTTGTGAGGATCACAGATGACGGGGAGAGCGGCAGGATCAAGGTCCGCTCGGAAAATGAAAAGGGGGATCACCGCCGGTTCCTGACGATTAATTTCTCTTCAAAAACGGTGGATGGAAAGCGCATTTTGACGGTGGAGGATATTTCAAGTGTTCCATTTTGATACCTCAGTTCTTGCGAAGGAAGCGCTGCTCATGCGGGCAAGGCGCTTCTTTTCGGGTACGAAGGAAACGATACTCCTTCCGATGGCAGGCCGTCTTTATGGAGTGGACATGCAGGAGGGGAAGTTCCTCCGTTTCGCCTCCGTTCCCTTTCCCCACGACAAGGAGCCGGAAAAGATTGCCGAAGCTTTGGAAGCGCTCGCAGAGAAGGGCATCCGCGGAAAGTCCCTGATGCTCATTGCGACGAGCCGTGATCTTCGGACGAAGGTGCTGAATCTTCCGGAAATGGATGAGGATGAAATGCACGAGTCGCTATCCTGGGAAGAGGACAGGATATTCCCCGGTGATGAGCCGCTCCGGACCGGTCTTCGCGTCCTCTCGCACACGCCGCAGGCCTGGCACATCCTCTTTTCTTCTGTCTATGAAATCACGGTCACGCGCTGGATAGAAGGCGCGCGTCTGGTAAAGAAACGCCTCGTTTCGATTCTCCCCGTGACGGATATCCCGCTTGCAGATGGTCCTTACGGCGTCTGCTTCGCCGCGAAATCGACGGCGCAGCTCTTCTTCTACTGCGGCGAAAAGGTCAGAAGCCTCAAGGCCAGGCAGAGCGAGAGGGACAAGATACGCCGCTTCTTTTTGAGGGAGGCAGACGGCATGGAAGGGGAAGTGCCATGCTTCCTCATCCCGCTTTTCTCCTGCACGGAAGAAGAGATGGCGTACTGGAAGGCAGCCCTGCTTGCCGCCATTTCCGGCGGGGAAGTCCCTGAGGAAAATCCGGACAGCGAAGAGTACGAGGATGAGGATACTTTCTCGGCGGTGCTTGCCTATGAGGATGCGCCTGACATCAGGGATTTCTCGGAAGAAGAATCATCTGCGAATCTCAAAGTGATGATTCCAGCCGAGGAAGAAGGATTTCTTCATGAAACGGCATTCCGTCTCCTCATGGGCGCGGATAAGGCAGGGACGGTCATCCCCTCCGGCGCGGTGCGGAGGCTCTTCACGGAAGAGAACCGCGGCCTTCGCATGGCGCAGGGAGCGGCGGTACTATCGTTCCTTTTCTGCCTGACGGGCCTAGGAATGTTCGTCTCTGCCGAGAAGGATTTCCTCCATGAGAAGGAGCTTTCCATTTCCCTCTCGCCGGTCAGGAAGGAAATGGAAGCGTATGAGAAGGAGCAGCATGAGGCGCGGGCGCTCGAAGGCATGCTGCGGAAGCTGGAGAAGGAAAACATGCGCTGGGAACAGAAGCTCGCGTACCTCGGAGAATCGATGCCGTCCGGTGTCGTCTTGAGGGAAATCGCTGAGGAGAGCGGGGAAGTGCGCCTTGAAGGAACGGCGCAGACACCTGAGGCCGTCGGGTTTCTCCGCGATGTCGTCGCCTCTTCCTGGGGCGGTGAGACGAGAATCGGGAAGCGGAAGGGAAATCCGCTGACGAAGCTCACCGATTTCACAATCATCTGGACGAGGGCTGATGAAACGCCGAAGACGGATGCGCCCAGAAAAGCAGTCAAAAGGACGGTGAAGAAATGAGGCTCGAACCAATCCTGCATGATACGAAGTACAAGAGAGAGTACCTCGCGCTCGCCTTTCTCCTCGCCCTGACGGGCTGCTTTTTCGTCGAGCGTTCATGGGACAAGGAAGAATCGGCCGGCCTCATGGCAGCAGAGAACCAGAAGGCGCTCCATTTCAGGGCGCCGGAAGAGGGGACGTACCTGCCGTTTCTGACGGAGCTTTTCGGGAAAGCAAGCGCGCCGGAGCTTGCGGAAGCGCTCGAGGAGAGCGGCGCCACCGTGACGAATATCTCGGAAAGTGAAGGAACTATCGACGAAAACGGAAAATTTCAAAAAATACGTGTACAAGGTACCGGAAGCTTTGCCCAAATTGTCCGCGGCTTTGATATAATAAAAGGCAAAGAGAGATGGAATGCGATGGATCTCAAATCATTGAAAAGAGAGGGAGGACAGTTGTCCTTCGACGCGGAGATCCGTACCTTCCAAAGCCGAGGTACCTATGAAAAAGAGAAATATAGTTCTGATCGGTCCCATGGGGACAGGAAAGAGCCGCGCGGCGAGGATTCTCGCTGACGGCCTGGACTGGCAGCTGGCCGATACGGACCGCATGATGGAAAAGGACACGGGGATGCGCATCGCCGAGTACTACCAGAGTGCGGGGCCGGATGCGTTCACTGCCAAGGAAAAGGAAATCATCAACAGAGTGCGCTTCTACCATGAGGCGGTGATTGCGATGGGCGGAAATTATCCCATGACGGAGGAGAAATTTCATCTCCTCTCCGAGCATGGTGTCGTCATCCTGCTCTATGCGAAACCATTCCGCCTGGCCGAGCGCGTGAGGCGCCGCATCGGGAAACGTCCGACGATGGACTACTCCGATGTGGACGGATACGTCCGTCAGATGCTGAGGAAATGGACGAAATGGAGAGACAGGGTCGATCTTGTCATCAATACGACGAACTGCCATCCGGAACAGACAGCGCTCATGATTGCGCGCTACATTGACAAGCACAATATAGGATTTGCAGCACGGCGGGGACCGGGGTATCCCGGCCGTGAGGAACATACCGAGAAGAGAGAGCGGAACGGCCGGCCCTCTTCCCATGGGAGAAGATCCCAGTAGTCGGCCGCAGGGAGGGATTTTCATGAAAAGACTAGCTGTGCTCACAAGCGGCGGAGATGCGCCGGGCATGAATGCGGCCGTACGGGCGGTCGTAAGGACAGCCCTGGCGCTTGGATGCCAGATTTATGGAATATACAGAGGCTATGCAGGACTTCTGGACGATGACTTCGTCCGCATGGAATCCTCCTCCGTGAGCGGCGTTGTCCTCCATGGCGGCACCATGCTGAAAACGGCCAGATGCAAGGAATTCTTGGAAGAAGAAAACCAGATCAAAGCGGCAGAAACGCTGAAGCGTAGAGGCATCGACGGCCTCGTCGTCGTAGGCGGGGACGGCTCCATCAAAGGCGCCGAAGTCCTTTCGAAACTGGGCATTTCGACCGTCACCATTCCGGGCACTATCGATAACGACATGCACGGCACCGATGAAACCATCGGTCACGATACCGCCGTGAATGCCGTCGTATCCGCTGTCAGCCGCATCCGCGACACCGCCAGCGCCCACAACCGCGCTGCCATCGTCGAAGTCATGGGACGCTTTGCAGGAAACATCGCCTTAGACTCAGGCCTTGCCTGCGGCGCCGAATACATCCTCGTCCCTGAAGTTCCCTTCAGCCGCAAGAAACTCGCCAGAAGCCTCAAACGACAGATGGAAGAGGGCAGGACGAACAGCATCATCATCTGCGCAGAAGGCGCCGATGACGGAAGAGCCCTCGGCGAATGGCTCAAGGAACGCACTGACATCGACATCTGCACCACTATCTTGGGCTTCATCCAGAGAGGCGGCCAGCCAAGCGCTAAAGACGCCATCCTTGGATCCACACTGGGAGCCGCAGCCGTCAAAGCACTCCTTGATGGAGAAACAGCCGCCCTCGTCGGTATGTGGGAAGGCAAAGTCAGAAAAGTATCCTACGAAGATGCAAAACATATAAAGAAACCCTTCAACCAGAAACTCTACGACCTGGCAGAAATGCTTGGTGCAGCCCAGGTAGAAGGAAACATAAGAGAATCAGGACTGTAAGAAAAAGAAGAAGGAACTGTGGCAAAACGCCTTTGACCTTGCCCTGGAAGGGAAGGTGCCCGACCTCAAATTCTGATGTCGGGCGGATGAGTTGCATTTCCTCAGCCGAAGGCTGGTTGTATGGTTTTCTGTCTTCAGCTAATCCCAAGATGCTTGCGGGTATCCTCTAGTCAAATATACCGTCACGAAAGGCGGCTGTGACGAAATGATTTTACATTTCCACAGCCGCTTTCTTTATACATTCATATCTGTCATGTTTTCTCTGTTCTATGAAATGTTATAATAAAAAGTACGGGAAATCCCCGCGTTACAGAGCCGCTCTCTTTCCTTCCGGCCATGCGCCTGAAGTCTGCGGTCTTTTTCAAAAAAAGAATGGAGAAATCTTATGCTTACTAAGGAATTACAGAAGAAACAAGACGATCTGGAAGCATACCTGAAGGAGCTCGGCAGCGTCATGCTGGCGTTCTCCGGCGGCGTGGATTCCACATACCTTATGCATGAAGCTCATAAAGTCCTCGGCGACAAAGCCATGGCTGTCACGATGAATCTCGCATCCGTTCCTGAAAGGGAAGTGGCTGACGCGATGGAATACTGCACGAAGGAAGGCATCCGCCAGAAGGTCATCAAGATGGACCAGTTCGCCATCGAAGGCTTCGCTGAAAATCCGACGAACCGCTGCTATCTCTGCAAGCACTTCCTTTTCAGCACGCTGCAGCAGATTGCCAAAGAAGAAGGCTTCGCTTACGTCATCGACGGGACAAATATGAACGATGCATCGCAGTACAGGCCTGGTCTCACAGCGCTTTCAGAGCTCGGCATCAAGAGCCCGCTCCGTCATGCCGGACTTTACAAGGCAGACATCCGTGCCCTTTCCAAAGAAGCCGGCCTTGCCACATGGAGCAAGCCGTCCTTTGCCTGCATGGCGACACGTTTCGTTTACAACGAAGGCATCACGGCCAAGAAGCTTGCGATGGTCGAAGCAGCAGAGAATTTCCTTTTTTCCAAAGGCTTCACACAGCTCCGCGTCCGCGTGCATGAAGGAAATCTGGCGCGTATCGAAGTGCTCCCGGGAGAACTCTTCAAGCTCTTCAAGCTGCACGATGAAGTCTCCCGCGTATTCAAAGCGATCGGCTTCACGTATGTGACGATGGATCTTCTGGGCTACCGTATGGGAAGCATGGATGAAGTATTGAGCAAGGATCAGTTGGAAATGTAAGAAAGCGGTGAGACGATGGATGTCAGGGAAATACTCGAAGAAGTGAAGAAGGGGACGATGGATACGGCAGCGGCCGAAGAGCTGCTCCGCGCCAACCCTGCTTCGCGTTCGTATGAGGAAATGGGATATGCAAAGCTCGACACGGACAGAAGAGAAAGGTCCGGCTTTGCCGAGGTCGTATACTGCCAGGGAAAGTCCGACAAGTTCATAGCAGACATTTTCCAGAAGCTCTATGAGCTGGACGGGGAAGTCTTCGGGACGCGTGCTTCTTCCCACCAGTATGAACTCGTGAAAGAGAGGATCCCCGACATTTCCTATGACCCCGTCTCCCATATCCTGAAGAAGGAAAAAGAAGGAAAGAAACGCATCGGCTGCGTCGCGGTCTGCACAGGCGGCACGGCGGACATTTCCGTCGCCGAAGAAGCGGCCCAGACGGCTGAATACTTCGGCACGCATGTCGAGCGCATTTACGACGTGGGCGTGAGCGGCATCCACAGGATCCTTTCCAAGGAAACCCTGGTCAGGAGCGCGAACTGCGTCGTCGCCGTCGCCGGGATGGAAGGGGCTCTTGCTTCTGTCATCGGAGGCCTCGTGAAGAATCCCGTCATCGCCGTTCCGACATCGGTCGGCTATGGCGCCAGCTTCCACGGTTTTTCGGCGCTTCTGACGATGATCAATTCCTGCGCGAACGGCATCGTCACAGTCAATATTGATAATGGATTTGGCGCCGGCTACGTGGCGACCCAAATTAACAGGCTTGCAGAAAGGGGAAAAATCAGTGAGTAAAAAATTATATCTGGAAACCGGTTCCGGCATCAGCGGAGATATGTTCGTTGCTGCCATGCTTGATTTGGGCGCTGACCAGAAAGCACTGGAAGCAGCACTCGCTTCCCTTCCGGTGAAGGGCTTCAAGACAGAAATCTCCCGCGTACAGAAATCCGGCATCGACTGTTGCGACTTCAATGTCATCCTCGATGCAGAACATGAAAACCACGACCATGACATGGCATACCTTTACGGCCCTGATCCGGTCGTTTCTTCCGATGTCCCGGAAGAACATCATCACCATCATGACGAGGAAGGGGAGCACCATTGCCACTGCCATGAAGACGGTGAACACCATCACCATCATGATGAAGAAGGCGAGCACCACTGCCATTGCCATGAAGAGGGTGAACACCACCACCATCACGACGAAGACGGCGAACATCATCATCACCATGACGAAGAAGGCGAGCACCACTGCCACTGCCATGAAGACGGTGAAGAACATCATCATCACCACCATCATGATGAGGAAGAACACCATTGCCCGCACTTCCATGGCGAGGAAGGACACCATCATCATCACCATGATGAAGAACATCACTGCCCGCATTTCCATGGCGAAGAGGGCCATCATCATGATCATGACCACGTTCATGGCCATCACCACCATCATGAACACCGCAATCTGGCGGATGTCATGGCGGTCATTGACGGCGCTTCCATGACGGATCATGCCCGTGAAATCGCAAAGAAGATTTTCATGCTCATTGCGGAAGCAGAAGCGAAAGCACACAACCTTCCGATCGATGAGGTCCACTTCCACGAAGTCGGCGCTGTCGATTCCATCGTGGATATCATTTCCGCTGCCGTCTGCTTCGACAGCCTTGGCATTTCCGAAGTCATCGTGCCAAAGCTTTCCGAAGGCACAGGCACTGTCCGCTGCCAGCATGGCCGCCTGCCCGTACCGGTGCCAGCTACGCTGAACATCGTGACTGCCTGCGGCATGCCGCTTGAAATCATGGATGCCACAGGGGAATTCGTCACCCCGACTGGTGCTGCGATTGCATGCGCACTGGCTACATCCCACACGCTTCCGTCCCTTTTCCGCATCGAACGCATCGGCCTTGGCGCAGGCAAACGCGCTTACACCGAAAGAGCCGGCATTCTCCGCGCACTCCTCATTTCCGACGATCAGGGAGAAGGAGAAAGAGACGAAGTCCTGAAGATTGAAACCGACATCGACGACTGCTCGGGCGAAGTCCTGGGCTACACCCTTGAAAAGCTGATGCAGGCAGGGGCGCTCGACGTCCACTATGCGCCGGTATTCATGAAGAAGAACCGTCCTGCTTGGGAACTGACCGTTATCTGCAAGAAGGAAATCCGTGAAACACTGGAAGACATCATTTTCCGCGAAACGACGACCATCGGCGTCCGCGAATTTCCAAGCGTCATGCGCGTCATCCTGAAGCGCGAAGAAAGGGAAGTCGAAACACCTTTCGGGCAGGCACTTGTGAAGCAGGTCACATTTTCCGATACCGTCCGCAACTATCCGGAATACGAATCCGTGAAAGCACTGGCGGAAGAAAATGAAGCGTCCTTCCATGAAGTATTTGAAGCTGTCCGCAAAGCGGCAGAAGAATTAGATTGATTACGAAAGAGCGGCGGGATTGGCAGCCGCCCTTTTCATTGCAGGTCCGGAGGGATCCATCATGCTGACCATTGAGAATTTATATTTTTCCTACACGGGGAGCGCTCCCTGGCTCCTGGAAAACGTCGATTTCCATCTGGCGGGCGGAGAGTATATTTCCATCGTAGGAAATAATGGAAGCGGCAAGAGCACTCTTCTGAAAATCATACTGGGCTTCTTGAAACCGGTCTCCGGGACGGTCACGCGCCGCGCCCGCCGCATCGGCTACGTACCGCAGCGGTTCGCCTCGGATGCCTCCTTTCCCATCACCGTGGAAGAAGTCATCCATTCCTACGGGAAACTGCTGCATTTGAAGAAAATCGACGTGGATCAGGTCCTTTCCGTGACAGGCATGGAAGGGTACAAGAAACAGCTCATGGGAAGCCTCTCGGGCGGCCAGCATCAGAAAGTGCTGATCGCAAGGGCGCTCATGGGAAGCCCTGATCTCCTCATCCTCGATGAACCATCGACCGGCGTCGACCTGACCAGCCAGCGCGACATCTACAAGGAACTCGATACCCTCCATAAGGACAAGGGCGTCACCATCCTTGCCGTCGAGCACAACCTCGCTGAGGCAGGCAAAGTATCCGACCGCCTCTACCACGTCGAACACGGACACGGCCACCTCTGCAGTGTCCGCCATTATATAGAAGAATACATAGAAAAGGAGGGCGGCCATGTTTAGTTATACCTTCATGCAGAATGCGCTCATCATTTCCATCTGCATCGCCGTTCTCTGCCCATGCATCGGACTTTTCCTGGTGCTGAAACGGTACTCGATGATCGGGGATACCCTGGCGCACTCGTCTCTGGCGGGTGTCACGCTCGGGCTTCTCTTCCGGGAGAGTCCTGTCCTCGTTTCCTTCGTCTTCACCGCCTTTGCGGGGATGATGATCGAATTTCTCCGGCAGTATTTCAAGAAATATACCGACCTCATCCTGTCCGTCGTCCTTTCCGTCTCCGTGGGCATCGCCATCACGCTGATCAGCTCCGGGCGTCTCCATGCCAATGCCGACGCCTACCTCTTCGGCTCGATGCTGACGGTCAGCAATGAGGACATGGCGATCACAGGGCTCCTGAGCCTTGCCGCCGTCCTGACGGTTATCCTGAACTATCACCAGCTTCTCTACATCACCTACGATGAAGAAGCAGCGCGCGTTGCCGGCGCGCACGTCAAAGTACTGAATTATGTCTTCGCCTTCCTTGTGGCGGCTGTCATCTCCGTTTCCATCCGATCTGTCGGGATATTAGTCATTACCTCGATGATCACGCTTCCGGTGGCCTCGGCGCTGCAGCTGGGGAAAGGTTTCCGCGCAACCTTCCTCGCCGCGATGGTGTACAGTTTCCTGTCCATACTGGGGGGCTTCTTCGCATCCTATTACATAGGCGCAGCACCGGGCGGCGTCACAGCGCTCTTTGCCGCCGGACTGCTCCTTGTGACGATCCTGGCGAAAAAAGTCCTGCGCTGATGAGTCCGCATTTCCTGGGAGGAAGGGAATGCGTCTCCGGTACTCGGATCCGGCGGCCCGGCCGCCATTAGAAGAAAAAGGAGTATTTCTATCATGAAATTGTGGAAAAAATTGGCTTTAGCTGGCGCGGCAGCTTGCCTCATCATTACAGCAGGCTGTGGCAAGGAAGAGAAACCGGCGGCATCTGCCCCGGCAGGGAAAGTTCCCGTCACCGTATCCTTTGGAGCCATGAAAGAGCTCACGCAGGCCATCGGGGGAGACCGCGTAGCTATCACTGTCATCATACCAGACGGCACAGAACCCCACGAATTTGAACCTAAAGCATCCGACATGATGCGCGTCAAAGATTCCAAAGTCTTCATCTACAACGGGATGGGCATGGAACGCTGGGCGCCAGAGATGCTCAAGAGCATGAAAGACGGCCCCGTCGCTGTCGTTGCATCCAAGGGAATCGACCCCATCCGCCTGACGGATAAGGATGAAATCAAGGAACACGGCGACTTTGACCCGCACGTCTGGCTCGGACCGGAAGAAGCAAGAAAAGAAGCAAAGAACATCGCTGATGCCCTTGCTGCCGCTTCTCCTGAAAACAAGGAATACTTCGAAAAGAACTATGAGAAGCTCGACAAAGACCTCACGGCTATGACCGAAGAGTACAAAAAGAAACTCTCCACCGGCCACAGCAAAGAACTCGTTGCAGGCCATGCAGCCTTCGGCTACCTCTGCCGTGACTTCGGCCTGACACAGGCCAGCGTCGAAGACGCATTCGCATCCGGCGAACCGTCCCCGGCCAAACTTGCAGACATCATCGACTTCTGCAAGAAGCACAACGTCAAGACCATCTTCACCGAAGACATGATCAGCCCGGCCCTGACCGAGACTATCTCCAAAGAAGCCGGCGCCAAAGTCGAAACCCTTGACACCATAGAAAGCGGCGAACAAGACGCAAACTATGTCAAGACCATGAAAGAAAACCTGGAAAAAATCGACAAAGGACTTGCGCTGAACTGATTTGATTGATTTGAGAATTGAAAAAGGAAGGGGCTGTGGCAAAATCCGCCAAGACGCTCTTTCTCCTTTTCTCGAACGAAGTTCGGTTTAAGGGTGTTAACCTTGCTCCGAAGGAGAAGGTCCCGGCGAAGCCGGGGAATACAGTAGTTCCACGAGCGTAGCGAGGTTTTGAGGTTTTCAGATTGTAGAGATTGTATATCTATGTTAGATTAATTCTCTGGGCAGCTATATCAACACAAAGAAGGGGTTGTGGCAAAATGATTGTACTTTTTGCCACAGCTTCTTCTTTTATTTTTTTGATGCAATTTCTCCTTTTCAAAAGAAAAATAAATGATGCTTTATAGCTAACTTTGGCAAGATAAAAGTCAAAAAATCAATAAGTTTAGAACGTGAATGTTCCGTAAATATGCGGACTTTCAAAAATCGAAAAATAAAAGTCAAAAATTTTTTTAGCACTCTCTTGACTTAAGTGCTAAAAGTGCTATACTATAGTTGTCAGGAGGAAAGGGGCCCCGGGAATCCTAAAAGTTTGACAACGCAAATGCAAGCGCAAAAGGAAAGAGGTCATTATTATGAGAAGCTTGATTCCATTTGATGGTTTGTTTGGTGATACGGTCCTGGATCATTTCTTTGATGATGTTCCGACCATTTACAAAGATTATGTTTCTGTTCCAAAAGCGGATATTGAAGATCTGAAAGATCACTATGAAGTAACCTGTGACATGCCGGGCTACACAAAAGATGAGATTCAGGTCACTTACGAAAACGGTATCCTGTCCCTGTCCGCAAAGAGAGAAGACACGAAGGAAACGAAAGACGCAGATCGTAAGTTTATCCGCCGTGAACGCAGCTCCGCCGGTTTCCAGCGTCAGTTCGCCGTGAGTGGCGTCAAGGAAGAGGGCATCAAAGCCAGCCTGAAGGATGGCGTTTTGAAAGTAGAGCTCCCGAAATCCGGGAAACCTGAAATCGAACCGTCCCATAAAATTCAGATCGACTGACCGGTGAGCCGCATGGGAGATGATTCTCCCGCCGGATGCATATACTCCTGAGGAGGTCCCGGCAAGGACGAAAATCCTCGCCGGGACTTTTTCGCGTCCAAAAACAGCAGCGCTCAAGGCAGCGCCTGAAGTTATATAAATCTTATATGACAACTTATACATATTTCCTTAGTAGACGATCAAGGGCCCTTTTGACAATGCATCACGTGTCAGAAGAGCCCTTATTTTTATGGCGCTATGTCCCATTCCCTTCGATAAAACCGAAGATTTCACAGTGTATTCCAGACGCTTGATTAAATGTCTACTTTGTCAACCTATTGTGAACTAAAGTAAATACTGAAATTGACAAATAAACCGTTTATAGAATATACTATTTCATAAAGTGACAGTGCAGATTCCTGCGGTCATTTTACAGGTTAATCTCCAATACCAGGGAAACCATTTTTTTATTCGGGAGGAATTACATATGGAAAGCTCTTGTGAGGAAATCATCCGCCTGGCCAACAAAGTGTTGGACGGGGGAGAGATCACTAGAGAAGAAGCAGGCCGTCTGATCCGTACAAAGGATGAAGATACCATGCTGCTTCTGGCTATGGCAGATAAGATCCGTCAGAAGTACAACGGCAATGCTGTTGACTTCTGCGCCATCATCAATGCGCGCAGCGGACACTGCCAGGAGGACTGCAAATTCTGCGCGCAGTCCGGTCATTACAGGACGGGAGCTACGACTTACCGTCTTTTGCCGGAGGACCAGATTCTGGCCGCTGCCAAGAAAGCCAAGGATGCGGGCGCTGTCCGTTTCTCTCTGGTAACGAGCGGAAGAAATCAGGATAATCCGAATGAATTCGAGGAAATCATCGATGTCGTGAAGAAGATTCACGATCAGGTGGGCATTGAAGTCTGCTGCTCCCTGGGCCTCATCACTGAGGAACAGGCCATCCGTCTTCGCGAAGCAGGCATCACAAGAATCCACTGCAACATCGAAACATCACCGTCGTATTTCCCGGAAATCTGCACCACGCACACGATGGAAGATAAGGAAGACATCATCCAGACAGCGCAGAAGGCAGGCATCCGCGTATGCTCGGGCGGCATCATCGGACTGGGCGAAGACCTCGACCAGCGTGTGGAAATGGCATTCCATCTGAAAAAGCTCCACATCGACTCTGTTCCGTTGAATATCCTCAACCCTGTCGAAGGGACACCGTTCTACACGAACGAACGTCTGGCTCCGCTGGAAGTGCTCCGTACATTTGCAGTATTCCGCTTCGTACTTCCAAAAGCGCTCATCCGCACAGCAGGCGGACGTGAAGTCAATCTTCGCAGCCTCCAGGCACATGCTCTCTCGGGCGGCCTGAACGGCATCATGGTCGGCGGTTATCTGACCACCGGCGGTAGAAATCCGAGAGAAGACCTGACCATGGTCAACGATCTGGGAAGAAGCAGAACCCAGCCACAGCTTTAAGCCTCACGGAAATTTCCCGATTTCCGAGGGGTCAGAATTACGCATTTGACGCGTAAGGTTTCACCAAGTAGAGACCCTGTTACTATACAACAGGATGTATTCATTTAAGGAGTGGTCATTCGTGGAAAGCGGTTGTGAACAGATTTTAAAAATTACAGACAGAATTCTGGACGGCGGAGAAATCACCGAAGAAGAAGCAAAAGCACTGATTCGTACGACAGACGAAGACACCATGCTTCTTCTGGCATGCGCTGATAAGATCCGTCAGAAATTCTCCGGCAGAAGCGTCGACCTCTGCGCCATCGTCAATGCAAGAAGCGGACGCTGCCAGGAAGACTGCAAGTTCTGCGCCCAGTCTGCCCGTTACGACACAGGCATAGACAATTACACCTTCCTGCCGGAAGAAGAAGTCATGAAAGCAGCCCAGAAAGCGAAAGAAGCAGGCGCTGCCCGCTTCGATATCGTTACCGCAGGCCGTGATCAGAGAAATCCGAAAGACTTCGCAGAAATTCTGCATCTCATCCGCCGTATCCGCACGGAAATCGGCATCGAAGTCTGCTGCTCGCTTGGTTTCCTCACACAGGAACAGACATACCAGCTCAAAGAAGCCGGCGTAAACCGTCTTCACTGCAACATTGAATCCGCACCTTCCTTCTTCCAGGAAGTCTGCACCACACATACCGCCGAGGAAAAAGCTGAGAACATCCAGCGTGCTCAGAAAGCCGGCATCCGCGTCTGCTGCGGCGGCATCCTCGGTCTGGGCGAAACCCTCGACCAGAGAGTCGAGATGGCTTTCCATCTGAAGAAACTGCACATTGATGCGATTCCGCTCAACGTGCTGAACCCGATTTCGGGAACCCCTTATGAACACAACGAGCCTCTGGCTCCATTGGAAATCCTCCGTTCATTCGCTATGTTCCGCTTCGTGCTTCCAAAGGCACAGATCCGTACAGCAGGCGGCCGCCAGCTGAACTTAAGAAGCCTGCAGTCCATGGCTCTGGCAGGCGGAATGAATGGCGTCATGATCGGCAACTACCTCACCAGCAAGGGATCTGACCCGCATGATGATCTCACCATGCTGCGCGACCTCGGTCGTACAAGAACCATGCCGAACGTACAGTAAGTGGAAGAGGCATGCCGCAGGGCGTGCCTTTTTCCTTGATCATACCGGGAAGAACCAATGGGAGGAACAATGAATCAGGATATAGCGCTCATTACCGAGTATATGGACAAAGTCCTGGAAGGCGGAGAAATAACAAGGGAAATGGCGGAGAAACTTCTCGACTGCGGGAAGCGCGAACCCTATTTCCTCATAGCCTCCGCCGACCGCATCCGCCGCACCTTCTGCGGAGATGAGATGCACTTCTGCAGCGACGTCAACGCAAAAAGCGGACGCTGCAGCGAAAACTGCCGCTTCTGCGCGCAGTCAGGCTGGTACAACACAGGCGTCAAGGAGTATCCGCTCCGCCGTCCTGAAGAACTTCTCAAAGAAGCCCGTCAGGCAGAAGCCTATGGCGCCGAACGATTCGGCATCGTCACCAGCGGGAGAGGCCAGACCGATCCCAAACAATTCGAATCCATCGTCGAAACAGTACGCCTCGTGACACAGCACACCGGACTTTCCGTCTGCTGCTCACTGGGGCTCCTTACCGACGAACAGCTGAAGAGACTCAAGGAAGCAGGCTGCGAAAGAATCCACTGCAACCTGGAAACGTCGAGAGATTATTTCCCCGAAATATGCACCACGCATACCTATGACGAGAAAATGAACCACATCCGCCGCATCCAGGACGCAGGACTCGACGTCTGCTCCGGAGGCATCTTCGGCCTGGGAGAAACGGAAAAAGACCGCCTCGACATGGCCTTCGCCCTGAAGGGAAGAGACATCCGCTCCGTCCCCTTAAACATCTTCAACCCGATCCCGGGCACCCCGATGGGAGAAACCAAGCCGCCGCAGCCGCTTGAAATCCTCCGCTACTTCGCCGTCTACCGCTTCATCCTGCCCCACGCCATCATCCGCGTATGCGCAGGAAGAGAAGGAGGCCTCCGCGACATGCAGTCCTTCGCACTCGCCGCCGGCCTCAATGGCGCCATGATAGGAGGCTACCTCACCATCGCCGGCCGTCCCCCGGAAAAGGACAAACAAATGGCACGCGACCTAGGCCGCGTCCTCTAAATGGGAAAAAAAGAATGCACAGCATTTCGTGCGTTCTTTTTTAGTGGGATGAAGAAATTAAAACAGGACGACCAGCCTGCGGCTGAACACCATACAATCGAGCTGACGCTCGAAGGAACTGCAACTCATCCGCCCGACATCAGAAATTGGGGTCGGGCACCTTCCCTTCCAGGGCAAGGTCAAGTGCAAAACTACACAACCTCGCTGCGCTCGTGAAACCTTTTTATAAAAACCAATGAATACTACACCCCTTTCCCTGGCAACTTTAGAAAATACATTCTTTAAAAACCTTCACAACCAGCCTGCGGCTGAGGAACTACATCTCATCCACCACAAAAGTGGTCCCACTTCTCCTGACGGAGCAAGGTCAAAGGCATTCTTCCCCGCTGAGGCAGGTCAAGTTCCTCCACTACGATGCTAACGGATAGTATCGAATGAGTATCTTACGGTTTTCATTTACGGTGAACGTATTTAAATGATAGTGATAATATCGGTAAGGGTCGGTACGGAAGGTTTTAACCTGCCCGTCGGGGAAGGATCCAGCCTACATTTATACTGATGCTGGAGAAAGGGGTGCAGTTCCTTCGAGTGAAGCTCGGTCGTCCGGTTTTCCCTTTTTCCACGAACGAAGTTATGAAATATTCCGTTTTACCGCAAACGGCGGGATTCCCGCATTTTTGGCAATCGACTGATTGTCCATTCCACGCCCTGCCATATCACGCACATTTAAAAGGATCTGAAACTGTCTGGTAATCAGAAACATAATGCGCATCGGAGGTTCTTTTAATGTCAGAAGATCATAATACAGATCCAGTGCCTTCCGCTGGTTATGCTCGGCGATTGCATTGACCATCTCAAATATCTTATTGGTCGTCTGTTCCGTCGTGACTGCCATCACATCTTCCGCCGTGATCACATCCCGGTCTAAGGCATAACAGATCAGCTTTTCTAACTCCCTGTCAATATTTCCCATATCTGTTCCTGTCCTGCTTAAAAAAAGCTGCATCACGGATCCGGTGATGTTTTTTCCTTCTTTTTTTAATCTGGTCAAGATCCAGCGCGTCAAAAGTTCCTCGCTCTGTGCTGAAAACTCTACGATCTTCCCATTATTTTTGACCGTTTTGTACATCTTCGAACGCTTGTCCACTTCCTCTTCCACAAAAATAAAATGTGTCGCCGGTGCCACCTGCGTGAGATATTCAGCAAGATCCTCACAGGAACTTTTAAAAAATCCGCTGTCCTCGATCAATATCACTCTCCGGTCTGCAAAAAAAGGCAGTGTTTCGGCAAGATCAATCACTTCTTTCGGATTGATATTCTTTCCCTCAAACGTCGTAAAATTCATGTTGTCATCCGGCGCTGCCATTGCATTTTTCAATTTGTCTTTATACTGCTTTTTTAAATATGCTTCCGTTCCATACAGCAGGTAGATCTGTTTGAAATTTCCGCTTCTGATATCATCATCGATCGTTTTCATTTTATCTGATTCCTTTTTATCACTTATCCAGATACAAAGCACTGATATTGCATTACACTTCGCTGCATTTTCGCTGCATCGAATTACGCAGCGCTGCACTACGCAGCTTTGTACTAAGCTGCATACCACAGTATAACATACATTACCTGACAAATACAAACCGCTTGTCCGGAAGTAAAAATTTTTGTACTGCCAGCTCATTTTTCTTTAACCGAGTCACTGTGATCTGTCCACCCTCCATCGTGTAAAACAGTGCACTCCCCGTATCCCGGATATTTTCAACCGCCGCTCTGCCCGGATGTCCGTATCGATTCTTTTCTGCGCAGGAAATGACCGAAATCCGTGGCGAAACCGCATCCAGAAAACTTTTTGTGTTTGAATATTTTGAACCATGGTGCGCCGCCTTGTAAAAATCTATGTCATTGATTCCACCCCATTTTAGGATCTGTTTTTCCTGCTCCTCCCCGATATCTCCGGTAAATAATGCAGAAAAACCTTTTTCCTCGTACAATAACACCAGTGACTCCTCATTCTTATCTGTGCCCATTTCATTTCTCATTTCATCCCCCGCATGATACCCCGGCGAAATGGCTGTTATCTTTGCGCTTCCAGAAAAAAGCGCATCTTTCCGGCTCATCATACAGATTTCTGTTCCATGTTCTTTTGCCAGTGAAACCAGCTTTTCATAGCTCTCATCCCGCATCATCCCCCGGAAGAGCACCAGATTCCTGATCCGGTATCCCTCATCGAAAATCTCCAACAGACCTGAGATATGATCCAGATCCGTATGGGAAACAAACCAGTAATCGATCTCATTCACACCGTTTGACTTTAAATACGGCAGGATACGGTACTTTCCCACACTCTGCACATTTGTACTGCCACCATCTATAAAAATATCATAGCCGCTGTCTGTATGCAGATAAATCCCGTCTCCCTGTCCGACATCAAGCACGGTAAGTTTCATCCCTTGTGAAACTGGTGTAAACAAAAAAACAAGCAGTCCCAACCCACAGGCAAACAAACTCCACTCCATTCCCCGGTAACTCTTTCTTCTCTTTTGCCTTCCGTTTTCTTCTGTCATCTGCTGCATTTCTTTCTGGCGCTTTGTCACATGAGAAAGCAAAAAAAGTCCCACGGCAAGCAGCAGATAGTATACGGTAATTTTTACTGCGGATGGTTTTCCGGTAATCAGCAACGCATGAGGCAGACCCGATGCAATCGTACAAATTTTTTCATAACCGCTTAAAATCACATGGCACGGCAGCAATACGATATGCACGAGTACTGCCTGCGGCATCACCGCACACCCCAGCAGACCCCCGGCAATTCCGGACGCCAGTACAATTCCAACAAACGGCAGCACAAGCAGATTCAGCAGCATCGCATATACCGGGATTTCATAAAAATACCATGCCGTAACCGGCAATATCACAAGCTGAAGCACGAATCCTGTACCAATTTTTTGCAGCACCGCATGCCTCTGGTATGCGCTCTGCACAATTTTTCCAGCCCATACCACACCAAGCACCGCAATAAAAGAAAGCTGAAATCCCGCATCATATAACGCAAACGGCTGCTTCCATAAAATGAGCAGTACGGTAAAACCCATTGCATTTAGGGAATCATAACTTCGCCCCACCGCCTGCCCAAGCAGAAGAATGCAAAACATACTGACCGCACGGAACGACGAATATCCCATTCCGGTCATCATGCCATATAAGATCATAAACACTGCCGCAAAAATTCCCGATCCCCAGAAACCAAAGCTCCCTTTTCGCAGCAATCGGTACAATGTCATGCCGATTACTGCGATATGTAGTCCCGATATCGCCAGAATATGTGAGATCCCGGCGGTGCGGTAAAGCTGTTTTACCTCCGCATCCAGAAGATTTTTTTCTCCGAGCAGCATCGTACTTAAAACTCCACCCTCCCGCACGCCAAGTGCCTGTTCATACAACCCTGCCAGATGATATTTCCATTGATACATTTTCTCCGCAATAAGATTCGCTTTTCCGTATGCAGACACTCCATCCACATCACTTACGGCAAATGCGGTCCCACGCGCCTTATAATAAGCCGCCTGATCAAAGTTTCCCTCATTGCGTGCCCGGTTAAATAATTTTATTTTTCCATGTAAAACAAGCGTTTGTCCGATAGAACAGGTGTCGGACTCACCATAGATGATGATGCTTGCAGATATGCGCTGCCATTCACTGATTTTAGAATCCTGTCTGATCTGACAGGATGATAGATTGTATAAATACTGTTCGTTTTTTTGCTCTTTGCCGGTGAGTTTCCCCTTTAAAAGGATCTCTTCCCCATCTTCCAAATACGGCAGATATTGATTTTGTTCCGCCTGCACAACCCCGCAGTGATGCCAGCCCAAAAATAATGCTGCGACAGAACATACCGCCATACACCACCGCCGTTTCCGAACCGGATATCTGTCACTCTCCGGCATCCCTCTGTCATGTCCTGTCACGATTGCAGGCCAGAGCAGAATTCTAAAAAATAAAAGCCAGAGCGTCCACGGCTTTCCATACACGGCAATGGAAATACCGCAGATAAACCCTGCTGCCATTTCAAGAAATGGTCTTTTCCCCAATTTATTCCTCCTCTGTTACTCCTGTCTCTTCCAATGAAACGACGTAATCAAGATTTCTGTCATACATGTCGCTCAATTTAAAATTATCACGGTAAGTGCCACTGGTATCCCCATTGACAGAGATCTGTACTTTACTGATCGTAGACAATTCTGTCAGGGAATCCACGATTGAATAGATGACAACCGCCTCATTCACCTGATAATCCTGATTTTTAAAGTTTTCATCCAGACTCACATAGCAGACACCGTCCACCACGGATACATTGATCAGTTTCGTTCCCGCCGGAATCGCAGATTTTGCCCCCTCTGTCTGCGGTCCCTCCAAAAGCTGTTCCATGATCAGTTTTTCCATCGACACGTTGCTGCTGTAATAGACATCGCTTCTTGTCTCCTCCACCAGTCCGTCACCGGTTTCATTTGCAAAATAAAGTTTTAATGTCGTACATTGGATTGAATTGATCTGTTCTCCCGGATTCTCAATAAAACTGTCCTGATTCATGCTTCCGACAATATTGCCCCTGATATCCGTAAGCGGTGCATCTGCCACATAAAATGATACACAGTCC
>OGZH01000168.1_pt1 | contig 46547 bp, 45 predicted proteins | sample 1576741 | NCBI WGS metagenome assembly OGZH01 (sample SAMEA3541560, study PRJEB24748) | human gut metagenome | biome: human gut; feature: human-associated habitat; material: faeces | place: China | collected 2012 | reverse complement strand
ATGTGATACGCTCTCCATTGTCCGAGGATAAAACTCGCCCTCATAGAATCTTTTATCATACCGGCAACGCAGCTTTTATGGGGGCCTTGGTTGATAGAAAGGAATTATGTTATTTAAGATTGGATCAGAATTGGATTTATAAATTTGAAAAAGTAGTCCTCGGAAACATCCACGACAACCCCGAATTGCAGAAAGGAGGCGAAAAATGAAAAGCGAAAAAGCAAAAGAGCTTATCGAAAAATATGCGGTTGGAAATAGCCGTGATGCGGCGCCTACTCTATTGAAGAAAACGGCTATTATATGTGTCGAACTCGCCGAGCAGGAAGCCGAAGAAAGGATGCGACGGAAAGCATTAGCGGCGTTCGACGATATGTGGTTTGAGAATGGAGGGGACGGAGAGTTTGAACCGGACTATGAATATCATCGCAGGATTTTTATCAAAAAACTGAACGAAGAATGAAAACTAAACTTTTGAAGCGGTTACGAAAAGAGGCTATATTGAATCATAACGATTACAGAATATGCCCGATTTGTGGGAAGATGTGGTATAAATCAGAAATGTGGAGTTCTACGCCGCGTTGCGGAGCTAAACGGAAAGAGAAGATAACGCAATTATAAATTGTATGGATATTACGAAAATGACAGCAGCACAACGCGCCGAACTGAAGGCGCAGCTTGAGGCCGAGGAGCGTGCCGAGAAACAGAAACGCGAAGAGAGTATTGCCGCATACAAGTCGTCGGTGGATGAGTTCTGCCGCAACAAGTTTAGCCGGTTGCAGGCGTTGAGCGAGGAGATGCGCCGGCTGAAAGAGGAGGTTTTCGGCGATGCCGAAACGCTGATCGCGCTCAAGGATGAGTTGTTCCGAACCAAATCGGACCGACACAGCAATCAATTCACGACCTCCGATGGCAAGATCACGGTGGCGCTCGGTTATCGCACCAACGACGGCTGGGACGATACGGTGAATGTCGGGGTCGATAAGGTCAAAACGTTCATCAAATCGCTGGCCAAAGACGAGGATTCGGCGGCTTTGACCGAGATGGTCATGAATCTGCTGGCGAAGGATCGCAAGGGAAATCTGAAGGCCAGCCGCGTACTGCAACTGCGCGAAATCGCCCGCAAATCAGGCTACCCGCAACTAATTGAGGCCACCGACATCATCCAGAACGCCTACCGGCCCGTCGATACCTGTCAGTTCATTTCCGTCTCCTACAAGGACGACAAGGGCGTGAAACAGACATTGCCGCTCTCGTTGGCGGCCATGGAGTAGTCCCGAACGGTTGTCTGCGGCGGTTCGATTCCGCCGCCGGGAACATTGCCGAAAAGTAACAAATTTTGTAGCTTTGTATGTATTTAACTAAAAATATAATTTTATGGATCTTTATTTCGTAATTCTTGGAATTCTGTTTTTTATTTTTGGACTCCTCCAAATTATTCTGTTTTTCAAATTATGGGCTATGACCAACAATGTAAAGAAGATTGCACAAGGCAATGATTCTCCACATGTTGATTGGCAACTTCGGGCTTGTGTTTTAACTGGAGATATGGATCGCGCCGAGAAATTGATAATTGAAGATTTTGTCGAAAAGGTGCGATTACATGTCGTCCAACACGGTCCATCCGAATCCATAGGACCGATCAAAAATGCGTGCCGAGCCAGATTCAAGGCGATCGGAAAACAGATGCCTGAAGCCATTGAAAAACTCCAGAATGGAGCAAATATCATTCAGTTGATACCATAATTATCCCGTTTTTATATGCGATAATTCTTATTCCTGTCAAGAGATTCGATGTAGATTAGTCGAATTTGTTTTCCGAAAAAAAGTTTTTACCTTTGCCCTTGCTTACTACATATACAATCGAGGGCAAAATCCAAAAATAATATTTGACTCGATAAAGGAACGCCCCTATGATGGGCTGGGAGGAAACGACCGGCCAGCATTCACGCCCTGCGTATATGTGGTAAGCACATCTACGGGGGCGTTCTCTTTATTGTAAATTCTTATTCTATGCTTACCAATAAGAATGAAGCTGGCACCTTACTGCCGCAAGCGTTTACGTTCAACGCTTCAAACCAACAAGTGCGTACCGTTCTTCTCAATGGGGAGCCGTATTTCTGCGGTAAAGATGTATGTATGTGTCTTGGATTATCCAATCACAATGATGCTTTGGCTGCTCTCGATGATGATGAAAGGAGGGGGTCGCCAGTACCGACCCCCTCGGGAACACAGCAAATGGTAGTAGTCAATGAGAGCGGTTTGTACCATCTTATTTTTCAATCACGCAAAGAGGAAGCGAAAGCCTTCCGCAAATGGGTAACGTCAGAGGTGCTGCCAGCCCTTCGCAGAACGGGCCGTTATGAGGTTTTGCCAACAAGACGTTCTCTCCGCCACCCTCGGCGCGGTGAGCCGATTACGGCAGAGATACTTCACTTGCTGTGGTTGATCGGCGAGAGCCTTCACCAAGGGGATCAGATCGAAATTGCCATGGAGCTGGGCGTGACTCGCCAGACTGTGAGCCGCGTTCTGAACGGCGATCAGCGAAGCAGCAGGATCCTGATGGCACTCTATAAACGTGCCCAGGCCAACCGCGAAGCAGACCGTCTGTACCACGCTCCGCGCGAGATGGCACAGCGTCTTTTGGGCGAGAATGTTCCTGTGCCGTCACCCCGGCGACTTCCGGCGGTGCATCTTAACTGCGGTCGCGGGGCTGCCCTGGGAAATCAGAACGCCCGCAAACACCAATCCGATCGTTAAACCTTCAAACAAGCAAATCATCATGGGACACAATAAGATTCGCAAGCGTTATATGGTCACCGAGGGTGATCTGTTCCGGCTCTACGCCGAGATTCGCCAGGTGCGTCACGAGGAGCGGCGCGAGGCGTTCATGGCCGATTTCCGCCGCCTGCTGCGCGAGGCGCAGCCCGTACGGCTCGTCATCGAGAAAGGAGGCAGCGATGGTACGCTTTGAGAAAGACCGCTACATCATCGAGGTATATACCGGCAGCGACCCGGTCGAGAGCTGGTTGAACCTGCATGAGGAGATCGCCTACCTGCTCGGCTTGGTCAATCAGGGCAACTGCCCGGAGAGCGGTTTTCTGTGTCTTCCGCAGCTGCTCGGAGATATGATGCCCCAATGGGAAACGGCCCGTAAAATGAACGGGAATTGACCGTTTTTCCGATCAACTTTTGAACCGCCGGAGTGAATCCGGCGGTTTTTCGTTAAATTATTGAATATAATCGGTAAAAAGAAGTATAAAATGATTATTTTTGCAAAAAGCACTTCATTTATTCCGATACGATGCCTCGCGGCCGCAACAAACACCTGATCGAACAGCGCAACTCGGCGCTGATCCGCCGGTATTACTACTGGACGGAAGTGCAGCGTCTGCGCTTCGACGACGCCTTGAAAATCCTGTCGGAGCAGGAGTTCTTCATCTCCGAGGAGCGGATTATGGCGGTGATCCGCCAGGCTTGCCGGGAGTGCAAGGATCTGAAGGTGCAACCGGTTCCGAAAGTCCGCAAGCCGCGTATCACGGCGGCGCAGCTGGCTCTTTTCTGCGGCGAATAGCGGTTATTTTCCCTCGTTTACCTGATCTTTGACCGGCCACCGGAAGGTCGTATCGTAAATCTTCCAGTTGTAGATCGTCGTGGAGGCTCGGCTGCGGATCCGCGACATCGGGCCGATGGAGCCTTTGGGCCGGTACCCTTGCAGGGCCTGTACCACGCAGCGGTTCAGCCGGGCACGTTCGGCGATCTTGCCGGTAGTTCCCGATCCGGCGTGCGTGTCGTCGTAGCAATCGACAGCCAGGCGCACCGTGATTTCTGCTGTGCCCTTCTGGACGTTCACCTGGGGGATGCCGGCGTCGCTCCATTCGGTTTCCACGGCACTCAAAAGCGCGCACGGGAACGTGACGGGATATTGGTCGCCGGGATTGGGCTCCAACTGTCCGTAATCTTCGTCGATCATACGCAGTTCGGGGATCTGCTGTCCCAGGCGTGCGATCAGTTCAATCAGTACTTCGTTCATAGCAATCCGTTCTTCTTAAGTATTTCTCTCGTTTGTTGTTCGATGTATCCGATAATTTTGTCGTTCAATTCAGCGCTTTCGCCTATGAATTGTCGCTGGGGTATCTTTACGTCGAGATGGGTTTTCGTTGTCAGTGCAATTCTCCGCCACATCAACGCCTCCTGATCGATCTTTGCTTCTGAATACCGCGCTTGTCTGAAGGTGCGCTTCTCTTTTTTTGCCGTGAAATTTCCGGTCTTTTTCTTGCCGATGGCATCGAAAAATACTTTCCAGCCATGAGCTCGCATGGCCGGTGTCACTTCGGGATGTGTCGTTCCTCCGAAGTTATGGATGGCTGCAAACTGGTGGTCGTTCTTTATTGTTGCACGATAGTCGGAGGACTCCCCGATGGTCGAATCCATCAGAAAGTTTCGCCCGCTGGTCAAAGGGCCGAGTTGCGATGCCTTATCGGCACGCCCGGATTGCTGTCGTCGGGTTTTTGGCCATGGGTGCAATCCATTATTGACGAACCCGCCCTTGCGGAAATTATTCCGGAAATGAGCTTCGCCTGTTCCGGCGATATATTTCGGAGCTTTGTCCCGGGCTAATTTCTCCAAGTCTTCGGACATTCGGGCCAGCGCTGTTTTCAAGTCGCAGATCGTGTTCATATACCGTTCAATGTAGAAAAAAGCATTTAAATTTTGTTTTACGTTGCGGATATCCTATATTTGTAACGAATAACGGTTTGAGCCCCATCGCGGATTGTAGTTCCGCGGGACGGGAATTCGAACCGTTATTTTTTTATTCGCTCCAGAATCCGGGGAGAATCCGAGATGCTATACAGCTCTATTTGCCCTCCTTTCATTTCGCGGACGACAATCCAACTTTCGTCTCCTTGTATCCGAATTTCGAAAAGATGCGATTGTTTTAATCCTGCTACATCCTTGAAATTCGGCACGCTGCCCATATATTTAGCTTGACGCATAGTTTCCGGCATCTTGAGCAATAGTTCGTTCTTATACGCATAATGTTTGTGCGGTTGATTCAGATACTCTTTTATTCCACGCATAGATACGTGGATTTCACGTCCGAAGCCTTCATTTTTCAACACTTTTCCAGCAAGCGTCTGCTGGGCGATCTTACGCAGTTCTTTTGCCCGTATTTTATAATTTGTCGGTACAGTACCTACTTGTGCATAATCGGGATAAATATCTTTCAGGGCTTGTTTTACAGCTTTTGCAGCGCCTTTGTATGCTTCCGCAATATAAGGATGCGTATCGGAGAATAACTTCGCATCGTATGCAGGATTGTTATCCAATCCCGGCGAGGGGGTGTCCCCAGGCATGGGAATAGGCATTTCATCGTCGGATGTCGGCGGTTCATCCGTCTGCGATAGGCCGCATTTACATCCCCAACGATCTCCAGGGCGATGCTGTGTCCAAAATACCGAATAGATCGGCTGCACGACATTCCAAAAGATTTGGTGATCTTCACCCGGATGGACCGATGTAGAAGGTTCCCAGCGGATATTGGGCAGTACATCCGCCCGTTTTTCAAAACGCTTCCAGTCTGCTGCCAACAATGCCCGTCGGATCGACATGTTATATTCCGTTCGCAGCCAGCTGCCAACTTGGTGATCGGCAATCGGCGCAACGTCTTTGCGCCATTCTTCGAAAGGCTTCAGCTTCCCGTCGGCATCGAGCAGTTGTGCCGCCATGTCGTTTTGCATGCGGTGTACCTTGAAGGCTGAGAATACGGCATTATTGTAGCGTAGTTCCTCGTAAAATGCGTAATTCGTATCCTCCGCATCCTTTTTCCCGAATCCCTGATCTACAGCGTTATCAAAAACACGGCGTACAGCATCCAATACAGCGAGGTCAATCTCGTTTTTCGGATCAAATTCCCGATTATAGATACGTTCAAAAAGATTTACAATCAACTGTTCATCGATCATAAAATCGGTTTCGATATCCGCCGCCGCATTTCGGTACAGATTTTCGACTACCATTCTAAAGCCCCCGGATCGTCGTCGGGGGCGATGCCGAAAAAATCGCGCATGCGGTTCCAAATATTCCCGGACGTACGGTTCTGCGGAAGCGTTCCTGCGGTTTCTATGACTTCGGTGGATCGGTCTTGCAACATCCGGGCTTTGAGTCGGTCATAGTCGGCCGGGCGCTCCACGCCGTAGGTTTCATAGAGATAATCGTCGCTGATCGGCAATCCCATAGCCTGCAATGTACGGTCGATGTTGATTCTCGCCTCCAAATTGATGTTCTTGGGTTGTTCGTATTCGAACCTGCCGTTCTTGACGTTTACTCCCAGTGCGGTAAAAATATCCGCCATGTCGTAATTCAGCACATTCAACACATACAGACGATCCATGTGATTGATGGCCTCTTCGGCGTTCTTATGCACGGTTCCGAGCGCCTGCGTTCCGGTGTCGTCAGTCTGCGTTGTGAGCGTGTTTCCGAGCAGAGCCTTGCTTTCGGCATTGTCGCAGTAGTCCAGCAACGTTTCGTAAAGCTGGGCGCTTCCGGCCTTCTGCGCGGCTTCGTGCAGTTTGAGCTCGGTCCCTTCCGGGTGAAGGAATATTCCGCTGGCGCCCATCGCCGTCAGGTCGCGGAGCATGGCCCTCCTCGCCTCGTCGTTATACATATCGTAAGTGCCTTCGCGCAGAGGTTGTCCGAACAACTCCGTATATTGGGCGTAGTATCCCAGACAGTTGCGCTTATAGATGGCGTAGGGCATCACCTGGGCCAGCAGCCCCAGATCACGGGGTTTCCCGACGAAAAGCAGATCGGCGTATTCGTCCCAGCTGTCGCCCGTGATGTCCTGTTCGCGCATGAAGATCAGGCGCCGCACGGGATCGACATGCTTGCGTGGAATCAAATCGTAATCGAGCCATTCGCCGTCCCGGCGGAACTGAAAGAGCGAGAATCCCCACAGTTTCGCGTCGAGAATATCGAGGATGAAGTTGCTGAACCAGGGCGATCGCAAATGCTCCTGCACCTTCTCGTCGATGCGGTCATTCCGACGGAATACGATCGGAAGATCGAGCAGTGCCGCCCGGCGTTTATTGATTACGGCGTTGAGATGGGCGTCGGTATTCAGCAGGTCGATATAAAGATTGTACAGGCGGACCCGATCGGGATAGTCGATACGGTCGGCATCGCGGATCGCCCGCATATAGGACGCAATATCGACACCGCCGATCTGGGGTGCCGTGAGGATGATTGTCGCCGGAGCTTGTCCGGTCAATCCCGGAGTGCCGCCTACGGTTATCGTTTTGTTTTTCTTGCGAGCCATGACTATATGAAGTTATGTTGTTTCGGATTACTCGATACCAGATAAGGTGTCGAAGGGCTTTCGCCTTCGGCAACGGGAGCCGGAGGCAATCCATCGACCCGTATCTGCCCCTTTTGGATCCCTTTCAGCCATTCGACAGCCCGCTCGTATCGGTCGATGCGTATTTGCGACATATTATGCGGGTTATGGATACAAAAGATGTGATACACGGCGATGTCGAGGGCGAACATCAGTACGATTTGGCTGCGTTCTTCGCCGCGAGCGGCGAAAATCTTGTTGCAGTCGTAAACTTGCGACATATAACAGCGCATCTCGTCGATCGCGCGGTCTTCGCAGATTTCGATTACGTTTTCGTCCTCACGCACCAATGCGTCGAGGATTTCACGATGCACCGTGGCATCGTAATCATCGATGGTGATGAATTCGGCCATATTATATCAGGTGTTTATTGGTCAGGTAATCCTTTGCCGCAACGATCGTCAGGGGCGCCAAAACGCTGCGCTTGCTCCGAATCATGCGGAATCCTCCCTCGATGCTGTCGGGGCCATCGGCCGGATAGGTAAGTTTCATCGAAAAGAGTCGGAACTGTTTTGCCAGCTCCTGCATGTCGGGATTGCTCTTTTCGGCCTCGTTGAATACGAGTCGTCCGGCCCTGTTGAGCGGTTCGAGGCTGGCTTCTATGCGCATGGCCTTGTCGCCTTTGACCGCCGTATCGGGGAGGATCGAAAGATTGACTCCCGTTTCCCTGCGTTTAAGTGCCAGCAGCGGCTTATACACTTGCTGGAAGAATGGGTCCTGCAAGGAGTTGTTTTCCATAAAGCAATATACGGGAACTTTCAACCCGGCTCCGGCGTATTGGAACAAGTGGAAGTAGGCATTGATAAAATCGTCGTTCAGCCCTCGGAACAGCCTTCCTTTGATGATGTAGAGTACATCGTCGAGCATTCCTGTAAGCCATACGGATTTGAACGAGCCGCCCGCAGCGCTGCGTTTCTGCGAGGGTGCGGGGTCTCCGTAGATCATCAAAAACGGGAACCTGGTAAGCGGAGGAACTTTTCCGAAAAACTGATGTTCGAATATTTTACCCTCGGCGATGGGCGTGTTGAAATATTCTGCCATCGCCGATACGTAGCTCATCTTCGACAACACGCGGTCGATCATCTCTTCGCTGTTCTTTTCCGGCCATACGGAGCGTCCTTCGCGGTAGTCAGCGATTCCGTTCGGACGCTTGGGATCCACCATCCGCAAATTGACGATATCCCAATGATCCGCAATGGCGCCGGCACGTTTTACGCAGCAATCTTCGGCGATGATGTTGCCGTTGAACACGACCAACGTACCTTCCGATACGGAGCGGGTCGGGAAAAGGTCTTTTTCCCACCATGTCCATTTTTGAGTGAGGATATCGGGATTCAGACAGTCGGGAATGGTGTCGAAATCGTCGATACGCAACACGTCGGGGCGCACGGATTCGTTTTTTACACCGCGCGGTGTTTCTCCGGCGCCGATGGCCATGAATCTCGCGCCGCATCGGGCTTTGAAAAAGTTCTCCGTCCATTGTCCGAAGGTCTGCTGTTCTCCATAGTATTGCCTGATGCGCCGATTCGCTTCCAGTTCGGCCCGATAAGGCTTTAACAGGCGCACGGCAGCCTCTTTGGTGTTGCTGGCTATGACGAAAAACTTTTTACGTCGTGTCAGCGCGAGGTAAAGGTCTTCGAACATTCCGATAGTGGACTTCGCCAGTTCCCGGCTCCAACTGCGGACTTCGAACCATTCGGGATGTGTCAATACACGGCGGATGGCGCGCAACTGAAAGGGTGCGAAGGGATATTTGGCGTATTGGGGAAAGAAAAAGCTGATCCATGCCTGCGGGTCGGCTTCCAACCGGGTACGGTGCTGCTCAATCTCGGCTTGCGTCATGGCCTCGTCGATCGATGTCGCATTGTAGATGGAATGCTTGAGTTCTTCCCAATATCGCAGGGCGTCGCGGTCTGTCTGCTTCATCGTTTTGTCATTTTAGCCTTAATGAAGGCGTCGAACAATCGGGTGAACTCTTGGGCTTTTTCCAGATCTATCGGGCGAATGAAGTCGATGAAGGCAGCCCCGACACCTACGATTTCATGAATCCCGGCTTCCGTTTGCAACTTATTGATGGCGGTCGTCAGCTTGACGATCGTATCGGCCTCCTTAGCATTGGCATAGCGATTTCCCGACTCTCTGTTGAGAATCGAGTTATTGATTTCGATGACCTGCCGTTGCAGGTTTCGGATTTGCTCTTCCGCGGTCATGGAAATCGACGCTTTCAGCTCGTCCCATTTTTCGGCTCCCACCCAGCGGATGACGGTTTGCCGGCTGACTCCCACGCGCTCGGCGATTTCGGCCTGCGTAAGATTCTCACGCAGGTAGAGTGTACGGGCGAATTCTTTCTGCTGCTGTCGGGATATCGTATTCATCGTTCATTGGATTTTGATGCAAAAATGACATCTAAAAAGGGGGATTTCAAACTGACGGAACAGCAGATACACTTTATAATAATATCATTGATATATAAAGTTTTATGATGTTTTGACGGTTTGCAAAGTGTTGAAATAGCGCTCAATTTTGCGTCAAAATCAATGCATCATGAAACATCAAATCGTGAACATCATCGACGGTGCGGATGGTTGCTGCATTATGCTCTATGGTGATATCGGGGATTGGGGAAGCGTGCAGCCTGAAGACATCGTCAAGGAGCTGATGACAGCCGAACATGAAGGCCGCAGAATCGATGTGCGTATCAACAGCGTCGGAGGCGAAGTATATGCCGCATTGGCCATTTTCAACGCTCTGCGTGCCTCGCGGGCTGATATCACTATTTATATCGACTGCCTGGCCGCCAGCGCAGCTTCCGTTATCGCCGGTTGCGGCCGCCGTGTAAAAATCGCCTCGAACGGACGCCTCATGATCCATTCGGTTCGTAGTGCCGTAGCCGGGACCGTCGAAGAGATCAGGACCGTTGCGGCCGAGATGGAACAATTGGAAGCCATTCTGTGCGATATCTATGCACAACGTACCGGACAGAGCGCCGAACAGATCCGTACCTCATATTTCGATGGGCAGGATCACTGGCTGACAGCTTCTGAAGCTCTTCGTCTGGGTTTCGTCGATGATATTTTCGATACCGATGTACCGGATACTCCCGCTGCATCGCAGGCTACTCCCCGGCAGATATGCGATGCTTACACGCAACATTATCTCAATTCACTCGAAGTACAAACCCCAAAAAACAAAACTATGTTCAACAAACTCAAGGCTCGTCCGCGCTTCGTCGATTGCGCCGACGAAGCTGCGGCCATTGAAAAAGTGGCCGAACTGGAAGGTCTGGCGGCAGAAACGGAAGCTCTTCGCACCGAGCGGGATTCTTTGAAAGAGGAACGTGATCGGCTGAAAGCGGAAAACGACGAATTTCATCGCCGGGAGCAGGAAACCGAAGACGCCGAGATTCGCAACGCGGCCGAAAGATATGTCCAAGACGGCCGTATTCAGGCAGATCAGATAGAGAACGCCGTGGCAATGCTGCATGCGGACAAAGCGAAGGCTCAGGCGTATTTCGAATCCCTGAAACCCAAGCGCCGCATCTTCGACCAGCTCGACAAAGGTCCCGTACAGCCTTCCGATCCTTTGGAAGAGCGCAAGGAAGAAGTCCGCAAACGGCTGGGACGTTAATTCACAAATCTAACATTCACACGATTATGGCACAAAATCCTTCTATTCAAACCAACTACGGCGGTGAATTTTTGAACCGCCTGCTTACGCTGGTAACGACAGGGAACGAATTGTTCGAACGCGGACTGATCCATATGGAACAGAACGTAGGGGACAAATATTCGATTCCGCGCATGCAGCTTTCGAAAATTCTGCAAAAGCGCGTCGAGCAGCCGACTTCTGAGAATTCGAAAGGTCAGTTCACCATCGACGAACGCGTGTTGCAGCCCCAGGACGTGATGGCCTACACGGAGTTCAACCCCAGGTTATTCGAGAAGTTCTGGAAGCCCTTTCAACCTACGGGAGAGTTGGTCTTCAGAGAACTGCCGACCAATGTTCAGGAACAGATGCTGCTCGAAATCGCCAAAGTAGCCAAAAATGAACTGGGATACCACTTCATCAACGGTGTGCAGGGCGACGGAGAGGAGCAATTTTTCAACGGCATCCTGACGCGTATCGCAGCCGATAAGGAAACGATCCTGGCCACGACCACCAAAACCAAGCAACTCGACCGCTTGCGTGCTGTCTGGGCCAAAGTTCCTGCGGCGATGCGCAACAATCCGAATTTCTGCTTCCTGATGTCGGGCAACGACCTGGATGCCTACGACGACGAAATTACGGATTCGAGCAAGGGCAAGGATCCTACGTCCGTCAATGCGCCTCGATTCAAGGGTAAACGTATCGAGGGCCTGGCAAACTGGCCGGACGGAGTGATCGTGGCGACAATCGCCAGCCTCGACATCGACTCGAACCTTTGGGCTGCCTGCAATTTGGTATCCGACACTACGACAATCAAGGTCGATCGTGTATCCAATGCCGGCGAACGGTTCTTCTTCAAGATGTTGATGAAAATCGACACCAACATCGTCTGGGGAAAACTCGCCGTGCTGCTCGACACACGCACGGTCACATTGACGCCTACGATGCTTACGGAGTTCACCGATGACGGAGGAGAGCAGACCGTGAAGGTCGGAGCCCCTTCGGAGGACTGGACCGTAACCCCGTCCGCCGCATGGATCACAACGACCAAAGAACAAGGACAGTTCAAGGTGACGGTCCCTGCACAGGAAGCCGAAGGTGAGGCCCGCACCGGCACGGTGAGCGTGAAGCTCGGCGGAGTGACCAAAAACCTCGAGGTAAAACAAGCCGCTTACTCCGCGTAGCCATGAAACCGGCGGATTTCAAGCGCACCTATTATCCGACAATCGAGCGGGTCTGCGCCGAAACAGGGTTGAATCCTCTGTTTGTTGCGGCGCAGGCCGCCCTCGAAAGCGGATGGGGCGATCATGCTATCGGAAATAATCTTTTCGGCATTACGGCCGGAGATAAGTGGACCGGAAAGCGGCGAACCGAACGGACCTTCGAATACTTTTCGGATGACCGGCAGAGCGGACGATTCGAGAAGGTTTATTCGATCACCCGGACTTCGGATGGACGCTACCGTTACGAGGTCGATCGCAAGTTCCGCGACTACGACACGCCGGAGGAGGGCATCCGCGACCATGCGAAGGTCCTTTCCGCCAAACGCTACGCAGTAGCCTGGGCGTATCGTAACGACATAACACGTTTCGCTTATGAGATCGCCAAGGCCGGGTACTGTACGGCAGAACCCGCAGCCTACGCGGATTTGATCTCGAAGATTGCACGCATGATCGAACGGGCGTAAACTAACTTTCAAAAACCGATTGAACGATGGACAGCATTTGGATGCAGATACTCGCTTTCGCACTTCCCGGGGGATTCCTCGGCAGCGTTTTCACCTGGATCTTCTCGCGCCGCAAACAGAACAACGATTTTCTCAAAGAGTTGCAGAGTTCGATCAACCTGCTTTCGGGCGAAAACAAGAAGATTCTCGAAGAAAATATCCAACTGCGGCGGGAAAACATCGACCTCAAGGCCAACCAGGAAGAGATGCTCGTACGCATCGACCGGCTGACTAAAGAGGTGGAGCGCCTCCGCAAGACCATCGGAAAACGAAATTCGTATGAAGACAAGACTCTTTTTGCTGCTATCCATCCTGCTGCTGGTAAGTTGCACTGCGACGAAGAAGCTCCTCTCGACAGGGACGCAGAACAGTACGGATACCGTGTCGCACATGCAACGCGGCGCACAAAACGCCGTAGAGCAAACCGCACGAGCGGCAATGAACTCTCGATCGGAGGAGACCTCTGTGCTGCGGGCGCTGCGGACGGAGGCGATTCCGCTTCGGACAGCAGCGGTGACGGTGACGGAGGAGAGCCTCCGTAATCTGCCGGAGGGGGCGGCCTATGTTGCCCGTGACGGTCGGCTGACGCTCGAAGCCCGGCGTGACGGGGATACCATCCGCATTTCAGCACGCAGCGATTCGCTTGCCCGACGAGTCGAATATTACAAAGCGACCTCGGCCCGGCAGGACCGATATGCAGATTCTCTGAAGGAGAGTCTGGCAGAAACCCGGGAAGCATACGACCGACTCCTCGAAGTCTCCAGGCATCAATCTTCGGAAACAGCAATACAACAAACGCGGTCCCCGGCCTATCGGGGAAGGTGGATGCTTTTCGGAATCGTTATCGGATGTCTCGGCGGCTGGTGGGCTCATAAAACAAACTTATTTGCAAAACTTTTCAAAACAATTTAATTATGTCTAAACGATCTGTAATTCAAACTAACGACGGCTATCTGATGCTGCTCGACGCTGTCTATTTCAACGGCAGACGCATGGGGAACATTTCGGAAGAGGGCCTTGACTGGGGCGGTGAAGACGCCCAGACCGTCGAACTCTGGGCCGCACAGATTCGGACCAGTCCCGTGCTGGATATCGAAACGCGAGCCGCGACGAATGAGATTACCGGAAAGATGATCGAAATGGTTCCCCAGAACTGCGTCGATCTGATGGGCGGCAAAGTCGCGGGTGAGGAGTGGCAAATGCCCGCCAGCTCGATGCGTGTCGAAGGAGATATGCGCATTCTGACCGGTACGGGTAAGACCGTCAAACTCAAGCGCGTTTCGTTGCGTGCCTCGAAGATTCGCGGCGGCTTGGGCGGCGAAAACGTCCTCGGCATCGAATTCGGACTGAAGGTCCTGGCCCCGCTGGACGGCTCTTCGCCCGGTTCGATTCTGCCGACGGAGCCCTTCATCGAGGCCGACCCGACGTCGCTGACCTTCGAACAGGCAGGCGGCAGCCTCCCGGTCGATATCGAAGCATCGGGTCCGTTCTCGGTAGGTGCTGTGCCCGAAGGCTTCTCGGTGGAAGTCATAAACGGACGCGTCACGGTGATCGCCGAAGCCAATTCCACGGAATCGCCCCGCTCCGGACAACTGGAATTCATCCTGGAGTCCGATCCTGAAACAAAAGCTACCGTATCGCTTTCGCAGCCCAATGCCTAAGCCATGAAACGCAATGTAGAACTGGAGGCAGCGGAAGCTCTGCTCGATGTGGGGATTCTGCTGCCTCTTCTCCGATTCCGCCTGCCCGGAGGCCGGGAGCGGGTGCTGCGCGTAACGATGCGGCGCCCCTGCCTGGGAGGGCAGATGCGCATCGTACGCCACTACCTGAAGCTGGGAATCACGGCCCGGGAATGGGATGCTTTCTCCGAAGACGAGGAGCGTGCCTTTTTCGACCGGCATGCCAAACGCCTTTCGCTGATCCTTGCGCTGACGATATGTCGCGGCTATCTGTCCGGACTCCTGCTGGCCCCCGTGGTGGCCTGGTTGATCCGGTGGAAGGTACCCTCCGAGTACCGGATCGAAGCCCAGCGCTGGTTCCGCAGAATGCGGGGCACGCGGGATTTTACGAGTATTATCGAATCGGCCGAGAGTATCGATCCCTTCCGGTACGAAGCGAGCCGCCCCAAAAGAGCAGGAAAGGGGAGTTAAGAACCGTTTACGAGAGTTCCCATAGCCCCTTCGGAATCGTTTGGCAAATTGCCTCCGCAACAGGATGGTCGGTGCATTACATTCTGTGGAAGGTCAATTTCCAGACACTGGCCATGATGCTGGCCGATGCCCCGCATTATCGAAGCGTCCCGGCCGAATGTACGGAAGCCGGGAGTGCAACGGGAAAAACCGATACCGCACAACTCTTTCAATCGAAACTCAACTTGCAATGAAACCCGTCGAGATAGAATTCCTCGTAAAGAACAATACCCGCCAGGGACTCTCCGGAGTTTCCGGCGGGATTGATGCCGTGGACAAGGATGCCGCGCAGGCGCGAGGCCGTATTCAGGCTTTGAAGGATGAAATTGTGCGACTTCAGAAAGTCATAGCCCAGACGCCGGAAATGGATCAGACGGAAAACATCCGCCAGATAGAAGCGTTGCAGCGGCAGCTCCAGGCTTTGCAAGCCGCGACCAAACGCACCGACCTGGTTCCCGCAAGCGCTCCGGCAGCCGTAAGGACTTACAATAGCCTATCTATGGCTGTTCAGCAAATAATTCGTGAATCACCGTCACTGGCAATGGGATTACAGATGTATTTCCTGGCAGTTTCAAATAATTATCCTATTCTTTGGGATGCAATAGCTCGCACCAGGGCCGAAAATCAGTTATTGGCAGCCAGTGGTCAAAAAACAATTCCAGTATGGCGGCAAATACTTTCCTCTGTAGGCTCTTTTCAGACTTTACTAACTGTGGGTATTACTCTTGCGGTTGTTTACGGCAAGGAGATCGGAAACTGGGTAGCGAATCTGTTTCGGGGAAAGAAGGCGCTCGACACCGCTCGCATGGCTTCCGAACGTTTTCAGAATACGATGCTCGAAGGGGCTCGAAACGCCCAGCAGGAGGTCGTAAAATTGAATCTTCTCTACCGGGCCGCAACGGATAATGCCCGCGCCACAGACGATCGCCGGGAAGCCGTGCGCAAACTCAAAGAGGAGTTTTCGGGTTATTTCAAGAATCTTTCCGACGAGCAAATCATGCTCGGACAAGCGAATGACACTTACAAGGAGCTGATCAAAAACATTTACAAATACGCCAAAGCACAGGCGGCTTTCAAGAGCCTGGTGGATATCGAACAGCAAGAGCTGTTCTTCAATAACATACCGGATATCGAACAATTCCTAAAGGCTAATGACAAATACCTCGAGGCCCAAAAGGATGTTGCTGAAAAACGGAAAACCTACTATGCGAAATCATGGCGTCAACCAGGCTATGATCCCCAAACACGCAAAGATCTCTTACAGGCGAAAGACATTCTGTCAGATGCAGAAGAAAGTGTTTCTTACTGGCAGGAAAGGATTTTTGAAGAGATCAGGAAGAACAAAGGAGGAGAAGAGATTATCGATGAGATAGAGGAGAAATTCGATGGCAACCTCGGGGCATTTCTGCAATTCCTCGCAGAGCAGCGGACGAAATTGGCTGCCGTGGCGGAGCAGGCCCAGTTGCTGGAAAACCCGTCCGGCACGACGACCGATCCCGAACCGACTTCCATCGACCAACTCACAGAACAGTATAAGGCGGCCGTACGTCGCCAACAGCAGAGCCTCGACGACCAGCGGGTCGAGTTGATTGAAAACGAATTCGACCGGGAACGGGAAGCGATCCGCCTCAATTACGAGAAAAACCGTCAGGAATATGAGCGGCAGGAACAACAGACGCTCGCGCTGATTCGCAAACTCCGGGAGTCGGGGGCCGATATCGATTCGAATGCGGAGAAAACCTTTATGGCCGGCACGGCCGCTGCAATAGCCCAAGCTGCGGAAATTCGGGACAGAGAGCTTGCGGATGTCGATAAGAAAGAGGAGGCTTCATACGCCAAGTTGCTGGAGAAGTACGAAACCTACCAGCAGGGGCGTCTGCGAATCGCCCGGAAATACGATCAGGATATTGCCGCTCTTGCCTCAAATCCGGAGGCCCAGCAACTCGCTCGGGAAGCCAAACAAAAAGCGCTCGACGACTTCACGGAACAATTTGCAAGCCAGTTCCCGGAATTCGAAGCCTGGGCCGACCGGGTCGTCACTGCCTCGGTCAAAAAGCTGGAAAGCCTGGTGATCGAAGCTCAGGAAGAGCTGGAGAACCTGCAAAGCGAGACGCCGGATGATGGTAATGCCATCGCCGTTGCGCGGGCCAAACTCCGCAAGGCCGAACAGCAACTGGCGAAAAAACAGAACCAAACGGAACAGGAAACTACCGATACGACTTCCTGGACGGAGCTTCACCGCGTATTGACCGACGTTATCGGCACTTTCAATGAGGTCGGCGATGCCGTCGGGGGAGCCGGAGGAACCATCATCGCCACCGCAGGAGATATCGCCGGCTCTACCCTGCAAATCATCAATGCCGTTCAGGCATACCGGAAAGCTCAAGCCGCATCGAACACGCTCGGCATGGCCTCCGGAATTCTCGGAGGCATATCTGCCGGTATCGGTGCGCTGACCACTATTGTCAATTTGTTCGAGGGCGGTGAAACTTCGATGGAGCGCAACCTTCGTCTGGCCCGCGAGTTCAACGAAGAACTTCGGATCATGAAAGAGCGCAGCCGTATCGACTCCGATGAATTCGACAATATCTTCGGGGATCGGGTGTACGACCGTTACAAGCAAAATATCGATGTAGTGCGCACCTCGCTTGAAGAGCTGGAGAAAGTCCGGGAGAGAATCCTCTCGCGCGGGGAAGAAAAATATCAGTTGCCGGGAGAGTGGCGAGGCGGAGCCGGCACGGGACTTTCGGGGCTGTTCAGGTATGAAAAAACTTGGGAGAACATTGCCGATTCGATCGCCAACATGCAGGTTCAGACACGTCACTCGACCTGGTTCCGCTCGGCAAAATATCAGTCCCTCGGTTCGCTGCTTCCCGAATTATTCACGGATGGCGAAGTCGATATGGACGCGCTCCGGCAATTCGTCGAAGAGGGCGGAGAAACTTTCCAGCACCTGGCACGGGAGAATCAGGAGATGCTCCGCGAAATGGTGGACGACTGGGAAACCTACGAAGAGGCATTGACTGCGGTCCGGGATTATTTGCAGGATATTTTCGGCGATCTGGGCCGTACGCTTACCGATGCTTTGGTGGATGCTTTCGAAAACGGCACCGATGCGGCGGATACTTTTGCCGACAGCGTCGGGCAGGCCCTGCGCTCGCTGGCCAAGGATATGATCTATTCGAGTACGCTCGGTAAGGTATTCGAAGATGCCCAAAAACGCATCGAAGAGGTCATGCAGAGCGACCTTTCCGACGAAGAGCGGTTCGCTCAATGGAGCGAAACGATGAAATCGCTGGTTTCGGATGCCATGGAGCAACAGGACGATTTCAATCGTCTGTGGGAAGAGTTCCGCCGCATTGCAGAAGAGAACGGACTTTCAATCGACGAGGAAGCCGGCACTTCGCAGCAGAGCGGTAAGGCAGGAGCCATTCAGACCGTAACGCAGGATTCGTTCTCCCGCGTCGAAGGACTGGTCACATCGGTACAGATCCATTCCGCGAAGATCGACGAAAACATCGAAGGTATTGTCCCGGTTCTCAAAGGGTCACTCGAAGCGATGAATGCCATCCGGGAAAATACCGAACCGATACCCCAAATCTATGAACTGTTGCAAACCATAAAACGCGACGGATTAAAAGCGATCTGATTATGGCTGAAATACTCGAAGGACTGTTGCTGATCAACCAAACGGATGTATATGCCCGTTTCGGGGCTTTCCTCGCGGAAACCGCTGAAGACAGACACGACAACTACGATTCGCTGCTTGCACCTCCGGCTCTCAAGCAGCAGGCGGAGGTTTCCATTCAGGAGGAGGACGGTGTCCGTATGCCCGATATACTGACGCAGACTTATGAAGCCCGCGATATCACGCTGCGATTCGCCATCGTCGCCTCGAACGATGTTTCGTTCTTCACGCGCTACGCCTCGTTCGTGAAATTTCTCAAGGAGGGCGACGACGGGTGGCTGGCGCTCCATCTGACGGACGTAGGGCTGAAATTCCGGGTTTATATGACCGGATTTTCGGATTATTCACAACTGGCGCCATTCGGAAAGGGAGAGGTCGCAGCGACCTTCTCGGTGAAATTCCGGGAGCCGAAGCCGACATTCGAACTCGCTGCGTCGATCTAAAGGTCACGTTCAAATCTTCAAAAAATGGAACTCAAAATATATTCGAAAGAAGGGAATTTGAAGCTGACGGCCTCTCCCGATAGTAACAGTGCTGCAACCTGCGGCATACAGGAGGAGAGTGTCCTCTCGCTCTCCTTCACGGCCTTCGAATGCGTCACGCTCGAAGTTTACGATTATGCGGACTTCCTCGGACGGCGTTATTGGATTCTCGAACGTTATCAGCCGAAGATGAACTGCGACAGCGAATGGAGCTACTCGGTGCAACTGTCGGGGGTCGAAGGACTCACCACGCAGGTCCTGATGGTCAATCCGGATGATGACGACAATCCGATTCTGACACTCACGGCACCGGCACGCGAACATGCGGCGCTGATTATCGCTAACATGAACCGCAAAATGGGGACGACCGAATGGAAAGTCGGAGAAGTGGTCGTATCGGAGTACATCGATATCGAATATACGGGAAAGTACGCCTCCGATGCTCTTTCGGAACTGTCGTCTGCCGCCGGGACGGAGTGGTGGTTCGACGGGATGACGCTCAACATATCCCGCTGTGAGTTCGGCGAGCCTGTCCCGTTGTCTTACGGCAACGGATTGACCGGAGGAATCGAACGGAGCATGGCCGATGGCGTGAAATTTTTCACTCGGCTCTTCCCGGTAGGCTCCTCCCGCAACATCGATCCGGATCGGTACGGACATGCCCGGCTGCAATTGCCCGACGGGGCGAAGTACGTCGAACAGGATACCCACCTCGGTATCATCGAATATTTCGAGCAGGAAGCGTTCGATGCGATATATCCCCGCCGGATCGGGATGGTCGGTGCCGTACGGTCCGAAGAGCGCACAAGCGATGACGGCTCGCCGTTTACGGTCTGGTATTTCACCGATCCCGACATTCCGTTCGATCCCAATCAATACGAAATAGGCGGCCTCGTCAAACGGGTGACCTTTCAGACCGGAGAGCTTCGCGGACGGGAGTTCGAAGTGAATTACGACTCGGAAAAGAAGGAGTTCGAGATCATCACCCAATGGCCCTACGACAACGATATGCAGTTGCCGTCGGAACCGTTGGTCCCGGCTCCCGGGAACGAATACGTGCTCTGGAATATCAGTATGCCGGACAGTTATTATCCTGCGGCCGAACAGGAATTCAAAACTGCGGTAGATACCTTTATGGCCGACAGTCGTAAAGATATATCCGTGTTCCAGGCATCGACGGATTTTACGGTTGTCGATAAAAGAAACCTCGATTTGAAGCCGGGACAACGGATTCGGCTCGGAAGCGACAAGTTTTTTCCCGATACCGGATATCGCGATATCCGTATCGTCGCGATCAGTCGCTCCGTCGTTCAGCCCGGAAGCATGACTCTCAAAATGAGCGATGTCCTCTCCACAGGTCGTATTTCCCGCATCGAAAATCAGATTTCGGAAGTGACGCAGATAACCCGGCAGGTTTCATCGGAATTTCCTGACATCATTAAATCGTGGGAGGAAACACCGGCGAGCGACACGACGCTCTATTCGTCGCGTAAGAGCGAACGGGAATTTCTCAACAAGCGCCGGGGAGGTACGGTCGAAGGAATCACCCGATTCCTTAAGCGGCAGCAGCTCGACGAGGGATTCCGGACAAGCGACTTCGCCAGCGGCATCACCGGCTTCGGTGCACAGATCGACGGACGAGGCGCCGGCGAGTTGGAGAGCCTCTTCATCCGTCGTTTTCTGGAGGTTCCGGAGCTTCGGTACAACCGTGTGGGCATCAGCGTCGGGGACGACTGGAGCGCTCCGGGCGCCGGGGTGATCGAGAGCGTGGACAAGGAGCAGAAGCTCGTAACGCTCAAACTCGAAGAGGGAGAGATCGGCGCCGTAGCTGTCGGGGATATCTGCATGGGTATCTTCCACGACTTCGACCCGTCGAACAATGCGACGGCAGATTCCGACGACGGCCGGGGCAACTTCTCTTTCGCAGGCTTCGCAACGGTCTATTTCCGTATCACGGAGGTCCTGGGCGACCGCAACGAGCGGTTCCGCTACGAGCTGCGCCCCCTGTCGGCCACCTTTACCAAGCAGATCGATCCGATGGAATCGATGACCTTCGTAGCCTACGGATCGTTCACGAATCCCGCCCGGCAGAGCTCGCGCTACTCGACGCGCACCTACCAGCGTTATCTCCGCAATGTCAGCGACTGGGAGTTTACGGCCGAGAATATCGCCGCACAGTTCGGTGACCTTACGAACCTCTCCGTCTTCGGGATCCAAATGTCGGGCTATTCGGCCTATCTGGATAATATCTACCTGCAAGGTATGATCAGCAGCCTGGACAAGAAGGCGCTGCTGGACACCCGGAGCAAGCTGTTCCGGCTTGTCGGCGACAACGGCGTCGGCGTGGCATTCACCCCGGAGGCAGGCTGGAAGCAAGGCAAGCTCTACGACCCCGCGACGGGACAGTTCCAGAAGGAGTTCGACATCGAACAGATCGATCAGACGGCCACCGAAGCCCAGGCCACTGCCAATTCCGCCGATCGCAAAGCTCAGCAGGCTAAGGATTACATCGATAACACGCTGCCCGGCGAATTGTCCGAGATCAACAAACGGCTGGACGGTGTCGTGGAAAACTGGTTCTATCCCTATACCCCCTCGCTTTACAATGAACCGGCCCAAACATGGATAGCGGACGGCGAGCAGGAAAACCATATCGGCGACACGTTCACCAATACGCTGCCCGCGAATTTCGACCCGACGGACGCAGGCTGTTGGGAGCAGGGAAGCATCGTTGCACCCTATATCGACGGCATTAAGACCTGGGATCAGATCAAAATCGCCGACAGCACCCGCATCCGGCTCAAAACTCCGGTCGGAGGAATACCCAAAGGCGCCGTATTGTCGGTGGGTGAAGGCTATACGATGGGTTACAATCCGATAGCGTCATCCGGAGCGGTTATAGCAAGTTACGTATGGAGCCAGAGCTATACCGTCGGAAGCGACAATCCCTACATAGCTTTTGTCATCCGCAAAACCGATAATGCCAAAATCACTCCGGCGGAATACCCGCAGATTCACTTCACCATATCGAGCGACGAGACGACGAACCCCGATGCGGGCAAATCGTGGCGGTGGGTAAAAGAAGAGGACGGAACCTATAAATGGACGCCGATCGCCGACAGCGATGCGGTAAAGGCCCTGCAAGAGGCGGCGCGGGCGCAGGACACGGCTGATGCCAAACGTCGTGTATTCGTCGTAACACCGACTACACCTTACGATGTGGGTGACATCTGGACGCAGGGCGAAGGTGGTGACATCATGCGCTGTATCGAATCCCGTGCAACGGGCAATTTCGAGAGCTCGGATTGGGACAAAGCATCCAAATACACCGATGATACGGCAGCCAACGAAGCCAAAGAACGACTGGCAGCCATGTCTTCAGACGGTACGTTATCGAAAGAGGAAAAACCCGCCGTGCGACAGCAATGGTCGCAGATACAGAAAGAGTATGCCAAATACCAGACGGATGCAACATCCTTCGGGGTATCGATAACGGCTTTGAAAGGAGCTTACGATGCTCTCGCAGCCTACCTGAGTAGCATCGGCCTGACCTCGGACACCGATACGACGATCGTCCCCGACACCTTCAACCAGAAATTCGCTGATTACTACGCCGAGGTGAGCCGCTTTTCTAACCTCGTGGCCCAGAAGCAGGCTGACGAAGCGGTGGACAACCTGCAAGTCGGCGCTCGCAACTATATAGCCCGACAATTCCTCTATGCGTGGAACAGCGCCAAAGAGAGTGTTTCGGACGTGGTAACGACCGGGGCGGACGCAGACGGAGTGTACATGAGGATCGATGCCAACAAAGCGAGTAATGCAGGGGTAGCTATTGCGGCTACGAGCCAGATCGTAAACTGGACGGATTGCTTCGGGGGTAAGATCGCTTACAAGGCCGGTATGTCCTATGTCTTCAAGGCCCGTATCAAGCAACCCAACAGTGCCCGTGGCGTGGTATTCTGTGCGGTTTATGACGACAGCTCCTATCAATACATGTCGGCGCCGCCTTCGCCGACCGCATCCGAGCTGTATGAAGCGGTCTATACGACCCAAGCCGGGAAGTCCTTGCAGAAAATAGTTCTCTATGTGGTTGCCTGGAACCCGATCTACCTATATGACGTTCAGCTCACCGAAGGTAACAAGGCGCCGGCAGGATACTTGGTTGCGGAAGAAGATGTAAAGTTCGGCGCCCGCAACTATATCGCCAAAGTGTATATTTCCGACTGGAACAACAATTCGCAGGGAAAAACGGACATCGTACTCACGGGCAGCGATACCGACGGCAGCTACCAGAGCGTGAACTACCGGGCCGTGCAGGAGATCATCTCCTCCGGAGACTCTACCCGTGCCGACATCTTCCGGGGCAGGATAAAGTTTCAGGAGAATATGCAGTACAGTTTCAAAGTGCGGTGGAAACTGTTGTATGAAATGTCCTCGACCGTTCGGGGAATGTACTTCGTGTTCATCTATACGGACGGCACGATGGAGTTCGTACCCATTTACGGGAATCAGACGAGTCTTGTCGAAACTGTCTATTCCACAAAAGAGGGAAAGACGTTGGACCGCATCTCGGCTTCGTACAGTCAGTTCAATGCCGGAGGCAAAACGAATCGTGTCCTGATCTATGACATTCAGCTCACGGAAGGCAACAAGGCGCCCACGGGATACATCACGGCCGAGGAGGATGTACAGGCGCAAATCGAGCAGGTGAAGCTGGATGTGGACTACATCGCCTCGGATTCGAGCCTGACACCCTCCGATAAACAACAGGTGGCTAACGAATGGGTACGCATACAGAACGAATATTGGAGTATCATTGCAAATGCCGCAAAGTATGACGTACCCACGGATACCTTTACGACATATTTCCAACGGCTCGAAGATTATCTCACGCCCCTGTTGGCCGATATGAGTACGACATCCGAGATAACCGGCACCGAGTTCAGAAAGTTATTTTCCGACTATTACGAAGTAAGCAGCACCATGTCGGACCTGATCGACGACGCGATCGACGAATCCATCAAATCGACAGAGTACCTCAAGCAGGCTATGGAAGACGGAAGTACCGAGGTGAAAGGCGGTCTGGTGATGACCAACGTAATGTTGATGAAAAACCGGCAAGGCGAGGTGACGGCCGGAGTGAGCGGCTTGCAGGAAGACAACGTGCCATTCTGGTCTGGTGCCGACTATACAAACCGGAAAAAAGCCGTGTTCAGAGTACACGCCGACGGAGAAGTACACGCAACCAAAGGAACTATCGGAATCATGCAGGTCAAAAACGATTCCGTAGAGGTGAGCGATGCGACCGCAAGCGGAAACAAAATCATACTCACTACTAACAATATAAACAGCGTAAGCCAGGTTTTGGGCTCTTCCGAAGTCCCGTCGAGCCAAACGACAGAGAGTGTATCGGTCATAACCTCTCAAACGAAGCCTTTCGTTTCGGCTTTCAAGACTTCCAGCCAGTTCAAATGCGGAGCGGAGGTGCAGATGTCGGCACAAGTCAAGGGGATGATCCGGGGCGGAGGAAGCGTGAAGATCGAAATTTTCAACCAGACAGCCGATACTACCGACACGATATTCCAGCAATCTTCCGCAGATGCCGGAACGGGATCGATACAGATCAACAAGAACATTGGTTATCGTTTCAATACCCCTGCGTACTACTACATAAAGGTATCTGTGGAAGCATCCTCTTCCGGAGAGCTCGGAAGCACGGCATCCGCAGCTGTCGAGGCCATTACTTTTTCTTTCGTGACCGATGTCCGCAAGAACCTGATAGCTCCCAACGGAGTAGCCGTCGTGAAAGGATCGAGCAACTATGCGGTATTCACGGGAGATATTTTCGAGGTCCTGATCGGAAAAGCCGGATTACGTATTCAAAACGGATATGTCGAAAAGAAAGATGCCGCAAATACGACCTGGACGAAGATTTAATAAACGCCAACGGTAAAACAACCCGATGGCGTGAAAAAAGACTATGGATAAATAAAGCCGCAAACAAATAATTTTTATCGATACTATTCGGGGATAAACATAAAAAAGCCCCCGCCTTCGTTTGTAGTCCTCTTACCTCCTGCAAACGATAAAGGTGCAGCAACACCACGACGGAAGCATATCGCTTCTACGGTGTTGCTGCACCTATTTTTTATAGTAAGAGGATTACAAATTTACAAACTTTCCTGAATATGTGCAAATCTGAACTTTACCGACAAATTCTCGGCACAGTATCGCAAGAAACGGAGATCCCGGAAGAGCGCATACTGTCCAAAGCCAAAAACGCCGAGATCGTGGATGCCCGGTACCTGCTGGTCTATTTCCTCTGGAGGCATGGATTTCACGCCCCGGTCATATCCTCGCTGATGAACTTCTCACGACGGCCCATCGAGAAGATGATTTCCCAATTCGATATTCGTCGCAAACAAAGCGGTAAAATGTTCGAAATGCTTCTGGTCCGTATTGCGTCCAAACTCCGTCCCGCCTGCGACCGATCCGCTTGATTCTCCCGTCGTTCATGTCGAATTTTGCATCGTGAGCTCAACGGTAACGTCCGCCGAACGGACGCAACAATGTAAAAGTCTAAAACAATGAACGAAAAAACTTTAGTGTTCGACAACGGCGGCGCAATGGACGGCAACCTCGTGGCCGCGTTGATGAACGGAAACAACCGCAATAACGGCTACGGTATGGGCTACGGCTGGGAGTGGATGTGGATGATCCTGCTGTTCGCCCTGTGGGGCAACAACGGTTGGGGCGGCTTCGGCGGTCGCGGTGGTTTCGGAGGTCTTCAGAACCTTCCGGCCGAGCTGAACGGCGACGCAGGACGTCAGCTGCTGATGAATGCCATTCAGGGAAACGGCACCGCCATCAACCAGCTCGCATCGTCGCTCAACTGTTCCGTACAGCAGATCCAGACCGCTCTGTGCAACATCCAGGCACAGTCGGGCCTCTCGGCGCAGCAGATCATCAATGCCGTACAGTCCGGCAACTCGCAGGTGCTTTCGCAGATGGCTTCCTGCTGCTGCGATGTCCGCACCGCCATCGAGCGCCAGGGCTACGAAAGCCAGCTCGCAACGCTCAATCAGACCAACACCCTGACGAGCAACGCCAACACGCAGTTCAATGCCCTCGGCTCGAAAATCGATGCCCAGACGCAGGTCATCAACGACCGTTTCTGTGCCCTCGAAATGCGCGAGATGCAGAACAAACTGGATGCGGAACGCGCCAAGAGCGCGGCATTGGCCGGGCAGCTCTCCCAAGAACATCAGACGGCAACGATCATGCAGTCGCAGGCCCAGGCTGTGGCGCCCATTAACGCTGCGATCGGCGATCTGAGCAACCGGCTGGCAAAGATCGAGTGCGGTCTGCCGCCTACGACCGTGGTTCCCAATCCGCAGGTGTACGCGATGCCCGCCTGCGTAGCCGCCCAATACGGGCTGGGCTTCGGTGCCGCGTTCGGCCTCGGCAGCAACGGAGGATTCTGGGGTTAATACGGAAAGGAGGTATGCTATGGCAGTATTCCCATTTCAGTATGTCAATCGCAGAGGGATTCCGGTCATCAAAACTACGGGTGTGACGGTCAATGCCGCCGATGTCGTGTTCTCATTCCAAAACCACGCCTTTGCTAATTCCTGGTACAGGGGGCTGGTCCTGGTCGAGCTGTCGCAGGCAATACCTGCGGGTACGACAGGCACGCTTCCCGTGCTCTTCGAAACCAACGGCGTGACCAAGAATGTCACCACGTACAACGGAGCCAATGTCACCGTGTCCGACATTCCGGGGACGGGTGTATTCCAGCTCTTCTACGACAAGCAGACCGACACCCTGCAACTGATGACAGGGGCAGTTTAACCAAGAATAAACCGAAGGCAACGGGAGGGGAAACTTCCCCTCTCGGAGCTTTCAAAAAAACAATTAACCGAAGATGTTTGCAAATTTAACCAAAGGCGCTCCGGTATATGTACTCGATATGCGCGGAACTCCGAAATACTACATGGCGACGCTTGAAGAGGCGCCACAACCCTATTTCCCCGCTCCCGGGAACTTTCCCCCGGCGCAGCCTTCCGTCAGCTTCCCGGTAGGGGACCAGAAATGGGTCGTCCCGGTAAATGCCGATATGGTGACAAAGGACGGACTTACGGTCACGACATCCCGCGAACGGCTCATAGATGCCATCAATGCGGCAAAGCAGCAGAGCCAGTCCGTTGTGGATTCCTACGAAAAACACAAGGCCAATCTGGAAGTTTTCGACCAGATCATGCGCGAAGTGAATCCCGCGTACGCGGGTCAGGTGCAACGCGACAAGGAGCTTCAGGAGCTGCGGGCAGAGGTGGGACAACTTCGCCAGATGCAAACGGAGTTCGCCTCCATGAAGTCATCGCTGGACGCCTTTCTTAAATCGCAAATGTCTGCTAAAACAAGCAAATCATGAGAATGTGGGAAATCGAAGGCCGGTACCGCGGTGACGGGTACGGCGAGCGTGAAGAAATCGAACGCAAGATGCGCGAAGCCTACGAATGTGGCTACGAGGATGCCAAACGCGAAATGCGCGACGGCTACGGAGAGCGTCACACGGGAGGCTACATGCCCGACGGCTACGGCGAACGTGGCGGAGAATACGGCAGCGACGGATATGGCGAACGAAGAGGTGTCCGGGGAACTGGACCCTATTCCAGATACCGCCGGTAAAACAAATCCGGAGAGGGGAGAAATCCCCTCTCTTTAATAACGAAGCCTATGGACAGAGAAAGATTGGACGCAAGGGAACCCATGCCGGCAGATATTCGCGCATACCTCGAAAAAAACGGATGGTCTTTTTCAAAGAAAATGTGTGAATTTGCCGTCAGCCGCATGAAAGACCGCGACGGGAAGAAAATAGAACCCCTCACAAAAGAACAGGTCGACAAATTGCTCAAGACGAACGGTGTCGAGCTCAAGCACGACAACGGCTACGACTGCGTATATGTAGCGAATATGGCCCGGGCCGATTACTGGGGATCATCCATTGCCGATGAACAACACCTGGCCCTGTTCGTCAAGGATTTCATCGACGATGAAGATGCCTATCCCGGGCTGCCCTTCACACGATATTTCGCCGACCTGATAGGGTCGGGAACAAATGTGCCGTGGGAAGATGTCCTGTAACGGAATCAAATCCAGAAAGCGGCTCGACAGACCGTATGTAAGGATTCAAAAAGTGTATTCGACGACATGAAGCTGCGGGATCTGAGGATAGAGAACTATGATTGGTATGTGCGGTTTTACTTCGCCGTACATGGCTATCACACGCGCTCTATCCTCTTTTCTTTGGAAGAGATAGAATGTCCCGGACCGATCATGGAACGAGTGCGGGAAAATTTGGAAAAGGCCGATATGGACTCGGGATTCACCTATTCCAACAAGACCCGGCGAAGGTCTGTCGTAGTCGTAGGACTGGCGTCATCCCAAGCACAATTCCTGAACTCTTTCGAACACGAACTGCGGCACCTGTGCGACGATATTGCCGTAGCATCCGCAATGCCGATGCAAGGCGAAGAAGTTGCCTATCTGACCGGACAGTTAAATACAATGCTTTGGAAAGATATTCACCAATTTATCTGTTGCAAAGGTAAATGTAACTGTTATGAACGAACAAACTAAATATCTGATGTCATTGTTGGAGATATCCTAATTTATGTACCTTGAATCGATGGGCGAAATCATATTGATAACTTAATACAATACACAGTTCGAACAGCTTTTGATTGCCGTTCGAACTGTGTATTTTTCTGGATTCGTTTATAAATCTTCCCTAATATGGAAACGGGAAACGTATTTACTCCACGTTTGATAAGTGTGTGAAATTTTCGTCGCTTTTCGTTTTGGACTACTCCAACCCTCCAAAAGTCGCATCTCGTTTTGAACTTCGTCGCATCTCGTTTTGCCGATTATAGAAAGATAGAAAAAATTCCCCCCCCATAATTTTCGGCAAAAAAATTTACATCCGGTCATAATTTCGGCGCAAAATCCGCGAACTCCGAAAAAATATCCTATATTTGTAGATTGAAACAGAGCGTTTTCGCCCGGCAAACAGCGAAAAGACGGATTCTATCGTCGGATCGCGTGCGCGAAAACGGAACAAAGAATTTTATTTATGTCGGAAAACAGACTCAAAATAGGCATCACGCAGGGTGATCCGAACGGCATCGGCTGGGAAGTCATTCTCAAGACTTTCGCCGATCCGCGTATGACGGAACTCTGCACGCCCGTCATCTACGGATCCCTGAAAGCGGCGGAATTTTACCAGAAAACCATCGCCGATCTGGAACCCGTCCCCTTCCATATCGCCTCTTCGATACACGAGATACGCCGGGGCAAGATCAACCTGATTCTCTGCGGCGACGAAACGAAGATCGAGCCGGGTACGGCCTCGCCGGAGGCGGGCCGGGCGGCAGCCGAGGCGCTCCACGCCGCCGTGCGCGACCTGCGGGACGAACAGCTCGATGCACTGGTCACGGCTCCGATCGACAAGGAGTCGATCCAGTCGGACGACTTCCGCTATACGGGACACACCGAATTTCTGGCGGCCGAGCTGGGCGGCGAACCCCTGATGATGATGTGCAGCGACCTGCTCCGCATGGGATTGGTCACGATCCACATCCCGGTCACCGAGATCAGCCACGACCTGACCCGGCAGAAGATCGTCACACGGCTCGAACAGCTGCGTTCGTCGCTCAAGGCGGATTTCGGCATCGTCGAACCCCGTATCGCGGTGCTGGCACTCAATCCTCACGCGGGCGACGGCGGTCTGCTCGGTTCGGAAGAGGAACACATCATCCGACCGGCAGTCAATGAGGCTTACGAAAAAGGCATACTCGCTTTCGGCCCCTTCGCTGCCGACGGATTCTTCGCCAGCGGCCACTACCGGGATTACGACGCAGTACTAGCCATGTATCACGATCAGGGACTCACGCCGTTCAAGACCCTCTCGCCCGACGGGGTGAATTTCACGGCCTGCCTGGGCAGCGTACGGACATCGCCCGATCACGGCGTGGCGTTCGACATCGCCGGACAGGACAAGGCCGACCCGCAATCGATGCGCAACGCCATCTACCTGGCCACGGACATCGTGAACAACCGCCGCGCCTGGGCCGAATGGACGAGCAACCCGCTGCCGCACGCCGAGCGCGAACGGGGCGGAAGGGACTTGTCCGTGAAGGACCTGCCCGATACGGAGAAAGAGAGTTAAACCGGCTGAACGCGGCTCCGAAAACCGAACGGATAGTCGGCTCCGTAAATCGGACGGCACGCACTCTCCCGACGGTCCCGGCCGATTCAAGGCATAGTGTCATACGGCAACGGAGCCGATCCGGACAAGAAACCGCTTCCCGGCACGTTCCTTGTCACAAGCATAAGCGACAATCCGGCCCTATCCGCCTGCGCGGACAAGCCCGCCGGAAAGCCGCAGGCAAAACAGTAAAACCGGGCGAACCGGAGGTGTATTCCGTCTCGTAATTGTGGAAGCGCCGAAGGCCCCAAAACAATAATTTACAAATGATTAAAATCACCTTTCCGGACGGCAACGTCAAAGAGTTCGCCAAAGGGACTACGGCTTATCAGATCGCCGAGAGTATCAGCCCTCGTTTAGCTGCCGACTCCCTGGCCGCATCGGTAAACGGCGCGACCGTCGATCTCAACCGCGCCATCGAAGAGGACGCTTCGATCAAATTCTACAAGTGGGACGACCCCGAAGGCAAGCACGCTTTCTGGCACACCTCGTCGCACCTGCTGGCCGAGGCGCTCGAAGCCCTCTATCCGGGCATCAAGTTCGGCATCGGCCCGGCGATCGAGAACGGATTCTACTACGACGTGGACTCACCCGTGCCCATCACCGAAGCCGATCTGGAAACCATCGAGAAGAAGATGATCGAACTTTCGCGCAACAAGGAGCAACTCATCCGCACGGAAGTATCGAAAGCCGACGCGCTGAAGAATTTCACCGAAAAGGGCGATCCTTACAAAGTGGAGCTGATCCGCGACCTGGAAGACGGCACGATCTCGTTCTACACCAACGGCGCATTCACCGACCTCTGCCGGGGACCGCACCTGCCCAACACGGGGTTGATCAAGGCCATCAAGCTCACCTCGGTCGCCGGAGCCTACTGGCGCGGCAACGAGAAGAACAAGATGCTCACCCGCATTTACGGCATCTCCTTCCCCAAGAAGTCGATGCTCGACGAGTATCTGGCGATGATGGAGGAGGCCAAGAAACGCGACCACCGCAAGCTGGGCAAGGAGCTGGAGCTTTTCTGCTTCTCGCAACGCGTAGGCCAGGGGCTACCCCTGTGGCTTCCCAAAGGCGCTGCCCTGCGCGACCGCCTGGAACAGTTCCTGCGCGGCGTACAGAAGGAGTACGGCTACCAGCAGGTCATCACGCCCCACATCGGCAATAAGGAACTGTACGTGACCTCCGGCCACTACGCCAAATACGGCAAGGACTCGTTCCAGCCGATCCACACCCCGATCGAGGGCGAAGAGTATCTGCTCAAGCCGATGAACTGCCCCCATCACTGCGAAATCTACCGCTCGAAGCCCCGCTCCTACAAGGAGCTGCCGGTGCGCCTGGCGGAGTTCGGCACGGTGTATCGCTACGAGCAGTCGGGCGAGCTGCACGGCTTGACCCGTGTGCGCGGCTTCACGCAGGACGACGCCCACATGTTCGTACGCCCCGACCAACTGCTCGAAGAGTTCGAAAAAGTGATCGACATCGTGCTCTATATTTTCAAAACGCTCAAGTTCGACAACTATACGGCACAGATTTCGCTGCGTGATCCCAACAACAAGGAGAAATACATCGGATCGGACGAAAACTGGGAGAAGGCCGAAAGCGCCATCATCCAGGCCGCCAAGGAGAAGGGGCTCAACACGGTCATCGAATACGGCGAAGCCGCCTTTTACGGTCCCAAGCTGGATTTCATGGTCCGCGATGCCATCGGCCGCAAGTGGCAGTTGGGTACGATCCAGGTAGATTACAACCTGCCGGAGCGTTTCGATCTGACATACAAGGGCGCCGACGACAAGATGCACCGCCCGATCATGATCCACCGGGCGCCGTTCGGCTCGATGGAGCGTTTCGTAGCCGTGCTGCTGGAGCACACGGGCGGCAAATTCCCGCTGTGGCTCTCGCCCGACCAGGTGGTCGTGCTGCCGATTTCGGAGAAGTTCAACGACTACGCCGAGAAGGTCAGCGCCTACCTGAACAAGTACGACATCCGCTCGCAGGTGGACGACCGCAACGAGAAGATCGGCCGCAAGATCCGCGACAACGAGCTCAAGCGCATCCCCTACCTGCTGATCGTCGGCGAAAAGGAGGAAGCCGAAGGACTGGTATCAGTTCGTGCGCAGGGCGAAGGCGACAAGGGACAGATGACCCTCGAAGCGTTCCGCGACTATATGACCGATCTGGTCAGCCACGAGATCGACGCCAACAAAATGGAGCAAAAAAACTAAGTATTAACTAAATATTTCAGGAGGACAAAGCTATAGCAACACCACCTCGTCCATTCCCGCCGCGACCATCGACTCCCGGGAATAACAATTCACAGAAACCGAGGCTTCCAAGACCCGGTTTTCAACCGAAAAAAGCGGATAATCCGCACCGTATCAACGACGAGATCACGGCACCCCAGGTGCGCGTGGTCGGCGACAACGTCGAACAGCCCGTCGTACTCCCGATCCGCGACGCACTCAAGCTCGCGGACGAGATGGAGCTCGACCTGATCGAGATTTCGCCCAAAGCCGATCCCCCCGTGTGCCGCATCGCCGATTACCAGAAGTTCCTCTACCAGCAGAAGAAAAAGGCAAAGGAGCTGAAGGCCAACCAAGCGAAGGTCACGATCAAGGAGATTCGCTTCGGACCGCAGACCGACGACCACGACTACAACTTCAAGTTGAAGCACGCCGAGAACTTCCTCAAGGAGGGTTCCAAGGTCAAAGCCTACGTCTTTTTCCGCGGTCGTTCGATCGTGTTCAAGGAGCAGGGAGAAATCCTGCTGCTGCGTTTCGCCACCGATCTGGAAGAGCTCGCTAAAGTCGAGTCGATGCCCAAATTGGACGGCAAGAAGATGAACATGATCCTCGCGCCGAAGTCGAAAAAATAACGACAGACCGAGGGCAACACGGGCTCCGACCGTAAATACGACACACCCCGAGGGAGAAATCACATTTTCCCTTGGGGTGTTATTTGAATTTACGACACCGAATATTTCCCGACCGAACCGGAATTGGAATTGGGGACCCGGAGCACAAGCCGGGAAATTCCGCTTCGCACGATTCGCCGCAGGCAGAGCCGACAACCGGGCAGAGAAGGAGGAAAACAAAAAGTTAAGTTTGACTTGTCGCCCACCTTTCACTATCTTTGTAGAAGATAGGATACGCCTCTGAAAACTGGGAGCAAGCTCCCGTTTTCTTTTCGGCTTTCACTATCTTTGTAGAAGATAGGATGCGATTTGACGATCTCTGCGTGCAAGCCCGCACGATTGCTCTCACCTTTCACTATCTTTGACTGCGCTTTTAATCTTTCACCTGCACGATGACGACAACCGACAATATCTTCGCCCTCGAACCGGGAAATACACCCGCTTTCGAACGGACCGCGCTCGAAACTTTCCGGTTTCAGGCCGACCGGTGCGCCGTGTACCGCGAATACCTCGACCGCATCGGAGTCATACCCGCAGAAGTGACGCGGATCGAACAGATTCCGTTCCTGCCGATCGAGCTGTTCAAGCGACGCGAAGTTTATGCCGGCGACCGGCCCCCCGAAATCGTCTTCACGTCGAGCAACACGGGCGGCACGATTCCCTCGCGGCACTTCATGCAATCGCTGGCCCACTATGAAAAGGCGTTTCTCACGGCCTTCCGGACGTTTTACGGCGATCCGGCCGGGTGGAGCCTCTACGGATTGCTGCCCAACTATCTCCAGCGCGAAGGTTCGTCGCTGGTCTATATGGCCGACCGACTGATCGCAGCCTGCGGTTCGGGCGGCTTTTACCTCGACGACTACGAAAAACTGCTCGCGGACATGGCCCGCGATCCGAAGCCCAAAATCCTGCTGGGTGTCAGCTACGCACTCTGGGACCTCGCGGAGCGATACGCCCCGAAATTCGAAAATACGGTCGTGATGGAGACCGGCGGTATGAAAGGGCACCGGGAGGAGCTTCCGAAGGCCCAATTCCACCGCATCCTCTGCGAAGCGTTCGGCGTAGAAAGCATCCACTCGGAATACGGCATGGCCGAACTGACCTCGCAAGCCTACTCTTCGGGCAGCGGCATCTTCCGCACACCGGGCTGGATGCGGGTGCTCGTACGCGACGTGAACGATCCCTTCGACATCCGCCCGGCAGGTGTGCGGGGCGGGATCGACATCATCGACCTGGCCAACCGCTACTCCTGCGCCTTCATCCAGACGCAGGACATCGGCCGCGTCTTCGACGACGGCAGTTTCGAAATCGAAGGACGTATCGACCGCAGCGACATACGCGGTTGCAACCTGCTGGTACAGTAAACACCGGGGCTTCGGTATCTACGCAAAAAGGGATTCCTCGCAAAAACACCCCGAAGAGGGCGGCCTGAAAATCCCGCAGTCACCCGAAGATCGAAAAAAACGGAAACGGACAAGAACCCGAATAAAATTTAATTGCCAAACAGCAAAAATGAACGAGATAGATTTCGTAATCCTGTGGGTGGACGGCAACGATCCCGCCTGGCGCGAAGAGTTCGTCCGCACACGACAGGCGGAGAACGACGATGCCTCGGAGATCCGTTACCGCGACTGGCGCAATCTGCACTACTGGTTCCGGAGTGCGGAACGTTTCGCTCCCTGGGTGCGGAAGGTGCATTTCATTACCTGGGGACACCTGCCTGCGTGGTTACGGCGCGACCACCCCAAGCTGCACATCGTGAATCACCGGGATTTCATCCCGGCGGAATACCTCCCCACATTCAATTCGAACACCATCGAACTGAATATCCACCGCATCGAAGGGTTGGCCGACCGGTTCGTACTCTTCAACGACGACACGTTTCTTACGCGCGGCTGCCGGCCGGAGGATTTTTTTCGCCGGGGTGTGCCCTGCGACATGGCACGCCTGAGCGTCGTACAACCTTCGTCGGTCGGGCATATCATCTACAACGACCTGGAGCTGATCAACCGCCTGCACGATAAACGCACGGCTATCCGCAACCACATCGCCCGGTGGTTCTCGCCACGCTACGGTATCGTCAGCCTGCTGAAAACCCTCACGCTGTTACCCTGGGGCTTCTTCCCGGGTTTCAACGACTCCCACATGCCCCAGCCCTACCTCACGGAGCGCTTTCGGCAAGCCTGGGAACGCTGGCCCCAGGAGCTGGACGCCTCCTGCCGTCACCGAATCCGCTCCTTGAGCGATCTCTCGCACTGGCTCGTCCGTTACGACATGCTGGCCTCGGGAGCTTTCGCGCCCCGCTCGATGGCCGACTGCCGGTTGATGACCCTCACGGACGACTCGCTCGAAAGCATCTGCCGCGACATCGAACAGCAGCGCTGGCGGATGATCTGCCTGAACGACAGCGAGCACATCTCCGACTTCGACCGCCAATGCCAGCGTCTGTGCAAGGCTTTCGAGCGGATACTCCCGGAAAAATCGAGCTATGAAATCTGATATTTCGGTCGTCATTCCCCTCTATAACAAAGAGAAAGAGATCGCCTGCACCCTCCGTTCGGTGCTGGCACAAACCTCGCAGCCTCTTGAAATCATCGTCGTGGACGACGGTTCGACCGACGGAAGCGCCGCCCGGGTCGAGGAGATCGGCTCGCCCCTCATCCGGCTGATCCGGCAGGAGAACCGGGGCGTAAGCGCCGCCCGCAACCGGGCCATGCAGGAAGCCTGCGGAGAGTACGCCGCCCTGCTGGACGGGGACGATACGTGGGAACCGGGCTATCTGGCAGAAATCGAACGTCTGATCGCTGCCTACCCGGGCTGCGGAGCCTACGCAACCTCTTTCAACGTGGATGACGGACATCACCTGACACCGGGCGACACTCCGCAAACGGAGGGTGTCGTGGATTTCTTCACCGAAGCGCTCTCCCATTACGTGCTGATCCCCTCCTCGACTACGCTCCGGCGGGAACCGGCTCTCTCGCTGGGCGGATTCCCCGAAGGGATGCGCATGGGCGAAGATCAATACCTTTGGACGAAACTCGCACGCACCAGCCCGGTCTGCTTCTCCCCGGCCCGGCTCGTGCGTTACTCGAAAGCCGCTTCCAACCGTTCGGCAGCCATCTACCGCCCGGAACAGACGCGATTTTCCTTCGAAGACCTATACGAACCCGCCGCCCGCGATTCGAGCAACGAATACGTCGCCCGCGCAGCACTGGGCAAAGCCCTCGTCGTCAGCGCCAAAGGCGGCACGGCGGAAGCCGCGCGGGCTGCGAAATTCTTCGCCTACACCCGGCACGACCGGCGTACGCTGCGCAAACTGCGCATCCTCAACGCACTGCCCGTCCGCTGGCGCGGTCCGCTGCTCGCGGCCTACAACCGCCTGGCCTGGGCGATCGCCCGGAAAGGGATGTAACGAAACGCCGGGACGCAACCGCCGAGGCTCCGGCCGACACGACAGTCGGGCGAAGTCCCCCGCCCCCTCCGCCAAACAAAAAATCCCGGCATCGTGAAATGCCGGGATCGTCTTTATGTGCGAAACGAAAAACTACTCCTCTTCCGCCTCGTCCTTCATGGCGGTATAGACGTTCACCACGTCGTCGTCCTCCTCCAGACGCTCGATCAGCTTCTCGACCGCCTCACGCTCCTCGCCGTGAAGCTCCTTGGTATCCGTAGCGATGCGGATCGACTCGCCCGACACGATCTCGTAGTTCTGGTCGTCGAGCCATTTCTGGATCGCACCGAACGACTCATAGGGCGCCTCGACCGTAACGGTCGTTTCGTCTTCGGGTGCGAACTCGTCCACGCCCAGGTCGATCATCGAAAGCTCCAGCTCTTCGAAATCCGTACCTGCCGGCACGTGGAACTTGAACACGCACTTGTGCTCGAACAGGAAAGCCACGCTGCCGCTGTTACCCAGCGTACCGCCGCAACGACTGAAGTGCATGCGGACATTGGCCACCGTGCGGTTGGTGTTGTCCGTCGCCGTTTCCACCATGACCGCAATGCCGTGCGGGCCGTATCCTTCGTAGATCACCTCCTTGTAGTCGGCCGAATCCTTCTCCGTGGCACGCTTGATCGCACGTTCGATATTCTCCTTGGGCATGTTCTCCGCTTTGGCGTTCTGAATCAGGATGCGCAGGCGGGTGTTGGCGGAAGGATCGGGACCCGCCGACTTGACGGCTATTTCGATCTCCTTGCCGATCTTGGTAAACACCCGGGCCATGTGCCCCCAACGCTTCAACTTGCGCGCCTTGCGATATTCAAACGCTCTTCCCATAGTTTTCTATATTTTTTCAATTATTCAACGACTCTAACTCCCACACCCGAAACGTCTTCGGGGACCGGAGCGCGGCGCAAAATTAAGAAAAACAATTCATATTTTACAAGGAATATCCAAAAATGTCTAACTTTGCCAAAGGTTTTCGCCGCGCGAGGACCGGCCGGCTCTCCGGATGCGACCGCGTGCCTGAACGTCCGGTTCCGCGACCGGAAAAGCGGATCGCGTCGCCGCCTCCGGGAACGAAGCGAAACCGATTTCCCGCCCGCGTCGCCGCAAACGGAAGATGCAAACCGGCCTTACGACCACGACCCGGAGCCGTGAGCCATCCCGGAAACCGGGCGATCGCAGTATCGGGACGACAGCCGCTTCCGGCCCCCCGAACAGGAAACGACGAAAGCCTCTTTCCATTTCCGCGCTGCAAGGGCAGACGGAATCCGGACGCGCCCAACGGCGAAAACGAAACAGGATATTCAACGAAAACACGACAATTTTTTCTATGGAAATCAAAGCCCGCTTCGACCATTTCAACATCAACGTCACCGACCTGGAACGCAGCCTCGCGTTCTACGACCGGGCCCTCGGTCTGAAAGAGATTTCACGCAAGCAGGCCGACGACGGCAGCTTCATCCTCGCCTACCTGGGCGACGGAGAAACCGGGTTCCGCCTGGAGCTGACCTGGCTGCGGGATCACGCCGCGACGCCCTACGAATTGGGCGAGAACGAAAGCCACCTCTGCGTCCGCGTCGCGGGCGACTACGAAGCCGTACGCGCCTACCACAAGGAGCTGGGATGCGTCTGCTTCGAAAACCACGAAATGGGACTCTACTTCATCAACGATCCGGACGACTACTGGATCGAAGTGCTGCCCCTGAACCATTAACACAAGACGGCTCCCGGGAATCGCTCCGCTCCGGGAGTATCCGCAAATTCGAAAAACATTATGGCAACGGAAACCATGGAACAGGCCGTGACGGAGGCCGTCCGGATCCTTCGTGAAGGAGGAGTGATCCTCTACCCGACCGACACGGTCTGGGGCATCGGCTGCGACGCCACCAACGCCGAAGCGGTCGAGCGGATCTACCGCCTCAAGCGCAGCGAAAACAAGAAATCGATGCTGGTGCTCTGCGCCACGCCCGATATGGTCGTGCGGTACGTTCACAAGGCCCCCGGCATCGCCTTCGAAGTGCAGGAGCTGGCCACCAAGCCGCTCACGCTGATCCTGCCCGGAGCTTCGGGCGTCGCCGCGAACCTCATCCCCGAAGAGGGGACGCTGGGCGTACGGATTCCCGACCATGCCTTCTGCCAGGCGATGCTGCGCAAGCTGGGGCGCCCGATCGTTTCGACTTCGGCGAACATCTCGGGCGAAGATACGCCCCGCAACCTGGCCGAAATCTCCCGCGAGATCATCGACGGGGTGGATTATGTGGTCAATCCAAAATTCGAAGGCAAACCGACGGGCAAGGCCTCGTCGATCCTCCTTTTCAACGAAGCCGGAGAGTTCAGGATCATCCGCGAATAAAGCACCGACAGAACTCCGGCCTCTTTTTACCATCTACCAGGCAGAGAGCCTGTCCGGATCCCCCGCCAAAGGCAGCGACAGGTTCTTGCCCTAAAAGGTACACCTTATGGCACGAATCATCAAAACTCTTATTCAAAAGCGTGTTTCGGATATCGACATGTTCCAGCACGTGAACAATGTATCGCAGCAGATGTATTTCGACCTGGGCAAAGCGGATTTCTACCGGCAGGTCCTGCAGGACGACGTACTCTCCGGAACGAGCCGCATCATCACGGCCGCGACCGCGAACTCCTTCAAAGAGCAGATCCGGATGGAGGACGACATCTACGTCACGACTACGGTCGCCAAAGTAGGTAACAAGAGCATCACCCTCTTCCAGCAGATCATCGGGCGCAATGCCGCCGGGAGGGAAACGGTAAAGACCGAAAGCACCTCGGTCATGGTCGCTTTCGACTTCGACCGTCAGGAGTCGGTGACGGTGCCTGAACGCTGGAGAAGAAACCTCGCAGATTAGCTTCGCGGATCACCAGGATAATACTGGCGAAAATCAACACCCCGGCGATGATGTTGGTGCGGTCGATCTGTTCCTGGTGCCGCACGAGCGCGAGAACCGTAGCGACTACGGGCTGGATATAACGGTAAAGGGCCGTGTGGATGAAAGTGAGCTTCTCCGTGCCCCGGTAAAGCAGGTACATCGGCAGCACCGTACCCAGAACCAGCACATAAGCCAGCTCCGCCTGACCGCTCAGCGGCAGGCGCAGAAAATCCGTATCGGCAATGTATTTCCAGAAGAAGGGGGCGGTAATAAGCAACCCGATGATATAGTACCATCCCATCACCACCAACGTCCCGTACCGCTGCAACTGCGGCTTGATGATGACCGTATTGACCGCGATCGCCACCACGGCGACGAGCACCAGGGCGTTGCCCAGGCCGCTGCTGCCGGGTGCCAGCCGAAACCCCTTGTCGAACAGGAGGAAAGCCGCACCTGCGAAACCCAGCACCACACCGATACGGCGTGCCCACGTAATGTTCTTTTCCCGCAGCAGGAAATGTCCCGTCAGGATGGTGAACACCGGACCGAGGGTCGAGATCGTCGAAGCGTCGATCGGCGAGGTATAGGAAGCTCCCCACAACAGCATGAACATCCAACCATAGACGATCAGCACGGTCACGATCAAGATATTGCCGAAATCGCGCAGCGGAATGCGGTAGGACTGTTTCGAGAAAAGGGCGAAAGGAATGAAAAAAATCGACGCCGCAAGTACCTGAAGCATAAAAATCTGCTGGAAATCGAGGTAGTTGCGCGTCAAAGAGACATAAAATGAAAAATTGGCGCCGAACAACAGATTGGCGAAAATCAGATCGAAATTATAACGCAACGCTCCCATAGACGGAAAGCATAGGACAATTTTCGCACCAAGTTCCGGTTTTCTGCGTATCTTTGTCCCTGTCACCAAAAAAGGAATCAATCGAATGGAGCGCGGAGCTCTCAAAGGGCACGGAGCCCTGCTGCTGGCCAATGTCATCTGGGGACTGAACTCCCCGATCTGCAAGACCGTCCTTCTCTCGCCCGAGAACCCGGAGGGGCTCAACCATTTCGCCCTGACGGTCTATCGTCTGGTCGGGGCTTTTCTGCTCTTCTGGCTGGCATCCGCCTTCCTCCCGCGCGAACGGGTCGCCTGGCGCGACCTGGGCGGACTGTTCATCGCCTCGCTCTTCGGCATCCAGCTCGACCAGATTCTTTTCCTCTGGGGACTCTCCCTCACCTCGCCGATCAATGTCTCGATCATCGCCACCACGGTACCCATCCTCACGATGATCCTGGCGATGTTCTTTCTGCGCGAACCGATCACCCCGCTCAAGACGGGCGGCGTGCTGCTCGGCGCCGCGGGAGCCGTGCTGCTGATTCTCATCAGCAGCCGCGGTGAAAGCGGCGGCGGATCGATCGCAGGCGACATCATCACCCTCGTCAGTTCGGTCTGCTACGCCATCTACCTGACGGCCTGCCGCAAGGTGATCCTCAAATACTCGCCCGTGACCACAATGAAGTGGATGTTCTTCTTCGCAGCGATCGTAGTGGTCGTACTTTACCACCGGCCCGCCCTCGAAGTGGACTTCCCGGCCGTTCCCGCACGGGTCTGGGGCGGAGCCGCCTTCGCCATCGTACTCTCGACGTTCCTGGCCTATCTGATGGTGCCGATCGCCCAGCACTACCTGCGTCCGACGGTTATCAGCATGTACAATTACGTGCAACCCGTCGCCTCGGTGCTTTTCACGGTCGTGCTCGGGCTCGACGTTTTCGGATTCACGAAAGCCGCCGCAGCGGGCTGCATCTTCCTGGGCGTATGGCTGGTAACGATGTCCAAATCACGAAAAGACCTCGAAGCGGAACAAGCCGTCAAAATGACGGATAAGAAATAAATCGGCCGACCGCCCCAGGCGACCGGTCGTTCCGAAAAACGTGCAGCGCAAGGCGAACCCCTGCGCTGCATTTCATATACGGTCGTCCCGCCTCTCCGCACCCACACGACGGCATACGGGATCGGGATCACCCGCCTTACGATAAAAATCAAAAGGAAACAGGCCCCGGAAAACGAACCGCACGAGGAAGGGAAGGGTACTCACTGTTTTTTACGAAGTCCCCGTTCGTCCGCCAGCCGTTCCATCAAGGCGTACGCCGCCTCATAATCGTTGGGAATCTCCCCCTCCAGAATGGCCTCCTTGATGATCTCCTTGATCTCGCCGATTATGCGGGAGGGCGGAACTCCGTAGGTTTCCATGATGATCTCGCCCGTGATCGGAGGCTGGAAATTGCGGATGCGGTCCCGCTCCTCCAGGTCCTTCATCTTGCGGCGCACCAACTCGAAATTCCGCAGGTAGCGTTTCACTTTGGCGTCGATGCCGGACGTAATATCCGCCTCGCAGAGGGTCATCAGTTTCTCCACGTCGTCCCCGGCCTCGAACAACAGCCGCCGCACCGCAGAATCGGTCACCATATCTTCCGAAAGGATAATGGGACGCAGATGCAGAAAGACCATCTTCCGCACGAACTTCATATGCTCGTTCATGGGCAACTTCAACGCTCGGAAAATGGCGGGCACCATCTTCGAGCCGACCACTTCGTGCGAATGGAACGTCCAACCCACCTGAGGATCGTAAGCCTTCGTCAGCGGCTTGCCGATGTCGTGCAGGATCGCCGCCCAACGCAGCCAGAGATCGTCGCTCACGGCCGCCACGTTGTCGAGGACCTTGAGCGTATGGTAGAAATTGTCCTTATGGGCGTGTTGTCCCCGCCGTTCGACACCTTTGAGACGCTGCATCTCGGGGAAAATCAGCTCCAGCAGCCCCGTCCGCTCCAACAGGTCGAATCCTACGGACGGAACGGGCGAGAGAACGATCTTATTGAGTTCGACGGCGATGCGCTCCCGCGAAACGATGCCGATACGCTCCCTGTTGCGGACGATCGCCTCGAAAGTTTCGGGGAAGAGCCGGAAATTCAGTTGCGAAGCGAAGCGCACGGCCCGCATCATCCGCAGCGGATCATCCGAAAAGGTGACATCCGGGTCGCACGGCGTGCGGATGATCCCCTCATGCAGATCCCGCATCCCGTCGAAAGGATCGACCAGGCGGCCGAAATCCTCCTCCCCGAGCGACCAGGCCATCGCGTTGATGGTAAAGTCGCGGCGCCGCTGGTCGTCTTCGAGCGTCCCCGCCTCGACCTGCGGCTTGCGCGAATCGCGCACGTAAGACTCCTTGCGGGCTCCCACGAACTCGACTTCGACACCCTTGGTTCGGAGCGCCGCCGTGCCGAAAGTCTTATAGACGGACACCTTGGTCCGCAGTTCCCGACCCAGCTCCTCGGCCAGCCCGATACCGCTGCCCACGACCACGACGTCAATGTCGGTAGAAGGCCGCCCGAGGTAGAAATCGCGGACATACCCTCCGACGACGAAGGCCGGAACGCCCTGCCGGGAGGCAATCGCGGAGATCTGCCGGAAAACCGGCAGGGACAGAGGAGCTGTGGAATCGTTTTTTTTCACGGAATAAAATCAGAATTTTAACAACATTACGACCTGCCTCCCGCCTCCGTTTCGATACGGAACGGACGAAACTGCCCCGCGACGGCCCGTCGAAGAGCGAGCCATCCGCCGGGAAAGCGGCTTCGGAGCGAATGCCGGGCGAATTTTCAGAACGTCAGTTCACGGCGGTAAAGCCGCACGGTATTTTCGAGCCCGTAATAGAGAGCGTCGCAGATCAGCGCGTGCCCGATCGAAACCTCGTCCGTCCAAGGAATCCGCTCGACGAAATAGCGCAGATTCTCCAGATTGAGGTCGTGGCCCGCATTGAGCCCCAGACCGCAACGGCGAGCCTCCTCAGCTGCCCGGACATAAGGCTCGATCGCCCGTTCGCGCCCGGCGGCGAAATCCCGGGCATAGGCCTCGGTGTACAGCTCCACCCGGTCGGCTCCGCACTCCTTCGCCCCTGCAACCATCTCGGCGACGGGATCGACGAAAATCGAAACCCGGATTCCCCCGGCCTGAAATTCAGCGGTCACCTCCCGCAGAAAATCGCGGTACTTCACCGTATTCCATCCGGCATTGGAGGTGATGGCGTTCTCGGCATCGGGCACGAGCGTCACTTGCGCCGGACGCACTTCGAGCACCAGTTCGCGGAACGAAGGGATCGGATTACCCTCGATATTGAACTCGGTCGTCAGCACTTTCTTCAGGTCGCGCACGTCCGAATAACGGATATGGCGGGCGTCGGGACGGGGATGCACCGTAATCCCCTGCGCTCCGAAGCGCTCGCAGTCCAGTGCCGCACGTACCACGTCGGGAAGATTGCCGCCGCGCGAATTGCGCACCACGGCGATCTTATTGATGTTAACGCTTAACTTTGTCATAATTCTACGCTGTTTCACGGAATACGGAACGCGATCCGGACAAGCTCAAATAAATTTGGCGCATCGCTCTCCTTTCCGTATATTTGCCGGAGATATGCCACATCCCGGCGCCTTGCCGGGCCGAAAAGGCCCCGGATCGTTCCGGCGTGGTAAAGTTACTTATTTTTTCGAAACTCCGCCGATGAAAATCATACTTTTTTCCCGCGCGCAGATCGCCCACACCCCCGAGGAGATCCGCCAGCTGATCGGAACGATCGGAGCTTTCGGCTTCGATTACGCCGTCAACGAGGAGTTCGCCCCCCTGGTGGAGCAGGCCACGGGAACGGCGCTCCCGCCCGAAAGGATCTACGGCCGCTACATCGGCAAACAGCCTGCCGAAACCGTCATGGTCTGCTACGGAGGCGACGGAACGCTGCTCGAAGGGGTGCACCGTCTCTGCGGCGCGCCGATTCCCGTCATGGGCATCAACGCCGGGCACCTGGGGTTTCTGACCAGCGCCCCGAGCAACGGGCTGAACCTGATCTTCCGCGAGATAGCCGAAGGCAACATCGCGACCGAGCCGCGCTCGATGCTGCGCGTCACGGGCGAATTCGCCCGACAGCCCGAATCGCAGCTGGCGCTCAACGAATTCACCGTGCAGCGCCACGGCGCAGGGATGATCTCGGTGGAGACCTACGTCGACCGGCAGATGGTGGCCACCTACCACGGAGACGGGGTGATCGTCTCGACGCCCACCGGATCGACGGCCTATTCGCTCAGCGCCGGAGGTCCCGTCGTGGCCCCGACGTGCCAGTGCCTGGTCATCTCGCCCCTGGCCCCCCACAACCTCACGATGCGCCCGGTGGTGATCCCCGACACGGGCGTCATCACGCTCAACGTGGACGCCCGGCGGGCGGACGCCTTCGTCACGCTGGACAACCGGACCTACCCCGTTTCGCACGGCGCGTCGTTCACCGTGGAGCGGGCCGAACAGACGATTTTTTTGGCCGTGCCGCACAATATATCATTTTACGACACGTTACGGAATAAGATGATGTGGGGAATCGACATCCGCAGTTAATCATTTATCGCATTTTTCCACAAGTTAACAGAATTTTTCCCTATATTTGTGCCCTAATATGAGCGATCAGAAACGCATACCGCAACACGTCGCCATCATCATGGACGGCAACGGCCGCTGGGCGAAACAGCATCGGCTGAACGTGGCGATGGGGCATCGGCAGGGAACGGAAACCCTGCGCGAAATCATCCGCCATACCGACGACCTGAAGATTGAGGCGCTGAGCATCTACGCCTTCTCGACGGAGAATTGGAAGCGCTCGAAGGAGGAAGTCGGCGCGCTGATGCAGCTGATTTTGGATTTCTTTGCGTCCGAAATTGATGAATTGGACGAGAAGAATGTCCGTATCCTGATTCTGGGCGACAAGGCGGCGCTGCCGGAAAAGCAGCGCGACACGCTGATAGAGGCGGAGCGACGGACAGCGAAAAACACCGGGCTGCACCTGAATATCGCGCTCAACTACGGCGGACGGGCGGAGCTGACCCGCGCGGCGCGGCTGATGGCGCAGGAAGCGGCGCAGGGACGGCTGAATCCGGATGAAATCAGCGAAGAGACGGTCGCGCAGCGCCTGTATACCGCCGGTCAGCCGGACGTGGATTTGATGATTCGCACGAGCGGGGAAATGCGCCTGAGCAACTTCCTGCTCTGGCAGTGTGCCTACGCGGAATTTGAGTTCCCGACGGTGCTGTGGCCGGATTTCACGGTCGCGGATTACGACGAAGCGCTTGCCGCGTTCGGCGGCCGTGAGCGGCGGTTCGGCAAACGCCTTTCGTAAATGAACATTTGGCGGAAAAGTGTTCATATTGCATTCATAGGCGTATGCTATCATCAGATTTCAAGGAAGTTCAAGGAAAACATGAGGGGGAAAGAACCATGAGGCAAAAGACGATCGTGGGACTGATTATGGCCGCCGGCGCAGCGCTGATGATTGCGGTGGGCGGCTGGGTCATGGCGCTGATCGTGCTGGTGCTGATTTGCTTCGGCGTGCAGGAAGAGTTTCACGCGCTCGCACAGGCGGGACACCGCCCTGTCGCGTGGCCGACGTGGGTCGGCATGATTGTCTCAATTCCGCTGACGCTGCTTATCGGCACGAAAATGATTCTGCCGGTCATTATGGCCATCTGCCTGATGACGATGATCTGCGTCATTTTCCGCTCCGAACCGAAGCTGGATGACGCCGTGCTGAGTATGCTGCCGATGCTGACGGTTGCCCTGCCCGGCATGAGCGCGATTTCGTTCACGCACATTGCGCCGAAAGCGCTGCAAGTCACCCTGATAACACTCATGATTGGCATTCCCTGCATGGCAGACGCGTTTGCAATGTGGGTCGGCAAGGCGGTCAAGGGGCCGAAGCTCTGCCCCACCGTCAGCCCGAACAAGACGATTTCCGGCGCGATTGGCGGCGTAGTCGGCGCGCTGCTCACGTCGATTTTGATTGGCGTTGTGGCATACCTTGTGGCGGGGGATGCGCGTCCGCTGCTGC
>OGZH01000163.1_pt1 | contig 47020 bp, 30 predicted proteins | sample 1576741 | NCBI WGS metagenome assembly OGZH01 (sample SAMEA3541560, study PRJEB24748) | human gut metagenome | biome: human gut; feature: human-associated habitat; material: faeces | place: China | collected 2012 | reverse complement strand
GGAGTTGGGAATGCCCGAAGCCAGTGACCTAACCGTAAGGAAGGAGCTGTCGAAGCCCCGGATGAATGGGTTTGAACTTTGCCGGGAAGTGAAGACTAATCTGGATATCAGCCATATTCCTTTTGTCTTATTGACCGCCTATCATAATTCTCAGAATATGTATACCGGTTATAAGACTGGAGCGGACGCCTTTTTGCCGAAACCTTTCGAAATAGACGGTTTGCTGGCATTGATTCATAATCAGTTGAGGCAGCGCGAACAGATACGGGCAAGATATAAAGATGATAAGCTCTTGACGCATAAGGAAGTGAGCTTTAGTAATGCGGATGAGACTTTCCTGCTGAAATTGAATACATTGATTGCGGATAATATGAGTAATCCGGATCTGGATGTTGCGTTTATAGCTACTAATATGTGTATCAGTCGTTCGTTATTATTCAATAAAGTGAAGGCCATCACGGGTATGGGGATTGTAGACTATGTGAATAAGCAGCGCATTGAGCAGTCAATCGTGTTACTTACTACTACTACCATGAACATTACTGAAATCTCCGAAGTGGTCGGCTTCTCTTCTTTGCGTTATTTCAGTAAGGTTTTCAAGTCTATTAAAGGAGAGATTCCTTCCGCTTATAGGAAGCAGGATAAGTAAATCGCATTGATAACTTGGACTTAGGAACATATACTAGAAATAAAAAAATAAATATTAGTCTCATACTCTCATTCTATATGAGGTAAATAGCATATAATCAGTGTGATATACAATGAGAGATACTTCTTCTATAAGGTATCTCTCATTGTTTTCTACGCAAAATGCCTTCAATTTAGCTTATCTCTCCTCCTTTTTTGCTCATCTCTCATTCCCTTTCCTTGCGTAAGTAGGTAAAACTGTCTGCCTTTTGAGGGTTAATATCTCATATATCAGTTTCAAATAATAGGTACTTTGTAGCTCGGATACCTTATATCTTTGCCATATCAAGCCTATATACTTATGTTTTCTTACCGACATCTTCATCGTTCCACCCGGGTGAAACGATCTTGCCACTAGAGTGGAGAAATCTGTTCACTCTAGTGATGAGATCAGATCACTCGAGTGGAACGATGAAGATCTCCTATTAAAAATCTGATAACAATAGGTGAAAAGCACAACAGGATAGGGTCTTCTGCATAAGAGAAAGCGGTATATCTCGTCTATTCCATCATTTCTCTGCCTACAACGTTTATGAGCTTTAAGTCATAGTTATCATTGTGGGCATCTTGGAATAATTGCCAGATCATCACGCCGGCATAGTCGTTTTCTTTGATGAACTTACATTTGTTGGCTATAGTAGGGCGGCCGTTATAATAAGTCTTGCCTATATTATCCTTGTCCGCTGCTTCATTTCCAAGATGTTTGAGTATGCCGCTATAGCGGATTCCACGAACGTCATCCACTGCGCCTTGCAGACTTTCCTCCCAGGAATATCCATAAAAAGGAAGTCCTCCCACTATTTTACTTTTGGATGCCCGACATTGTTCATTCCAGTATTTGAGGTCTTTCACAAAGTCATCGTATGAAGCATGCTGGACCGGTTTATCGGTAAACGCTCCCCGGTCATAACTCATCAGGTTGATATAGTCGAAGTATTGCTCCCATTCGGTTCCGTAATTAAGCCAGCGGCTGTTGACGGCACAGGTCATCAGCATATTTTTCTCTTTTGCCAGGTATAAACCTCTGGCAAAAACCAATAATGAGGGGAAATTCTTATCCCAGTTGTCATATTCCTCATAATCGATGTCGAAGCCGTCCAGTTTATATTCTTTAGTGAATGCAATAATCTGCTGTATCAGTTCTTTTCTGGCTTTCGGATCATTGATGGCGGTAGTGAATTCTCCCGGACTGTTCTTAGCCAAAGATATCAGAATCTTGACATTATGCTTGTGAGCCGTTTCACGTACACTTTCAATTCTCTTCCGGACAGGATTAATGTTTAGAGTGCCGTCTGCTTTTACTCTTGCAAAGCTGGCATTGATATGCGTCAGATATTTCCATTCTATCGTAGGAAATAAACTTTCAAACTCCCAGTCGTCAAGCGCAAGGTAGCCGATAACTACTTTCTGGGTGACTTCCGGTTGGGGCTGAGGCTGCGGTTGAGGCACATTGGGCACCTGTGGGTTGTTGGTATTAGAAGAGGGTCCGCAACTAGTGAATAAAATGCTTACAGCCGTTAATAATGCGTATAATACATGTTTCATGTTTAATAAGTAAAAAAGATTTAATACCCGAAAACAAATAGAGGAATGAAAGTTTTGAATAGTCTCTATACTTCCATTCCTCCTTCTTTAGAAGTTCCTAAAAACCTTGGCTCCTACCTTAAAACCTATTTATCTAACTTGGTTATTTTTACCCAGTCAATTTCCATGATGGCAGGTAAGTTGGCATCATCGATAGGACCTGCCCATGAGCCCGGTCTGTCTCCTCCTAATCCCATGTTCAGGATGAGATAGAATGAAGAATCTTTTGTGAACGGCCATTGCTTCATTTCTGCTTCATTCTCCAGTTTCAGGTTTGAGTAAGAGAAAGTCTCCTGTCCATTGACGAAGAAAGTCAGTTTGTCTTCGCTCCATTCTAAAGCGTAGATGTTCCAATCCTGATAATTGCAAGTTACTTGTGCGGTGTTGGACGGATCTTTGATGTTCAAATCATACGTGTAGTGAGTATGTATCGTATGATGGATCGCGGATTCCTGTTTCACATGTTCCATGATATCGATTTCTCCGCAATTCGGCCATCCGTCATAGATATATTTCTTCGGCATCATCCAGATAGCGGGGAATGCGCCATTGGGGTAACTGGTGATTTTGGCTTTTACTTCCACCCGTCCGAAGGTGAAGTCAAACTTACCTTGCGTTTCGATACCGCCGGCTTTGTATTCATCACCTATTTTTTCGGCTTTCAGTATAAGTCTGCCGTCTTTTACGTAAGCCTGGTCATAACTTTCGGACATTTCGTCGTTCCAGTCGGAGCCTGCTTTCTGGCAGAGTACCCATTTGGTCGGGTCCGGATTGCCGTCCACATCGAACTCGTCCATGAAGAGAACGTCCTTCATGGTGTCGTCAAACTTGGTCAGTACGATAGTATAGGTCGTTGTTTGATTGTCTTCGGTGGTGACGGTCACTGTCTGCTCTTTTTTCCAGTTGTGTACAAATGTTGCCGGGTCCGGTGAGATGGTGGCTCCATCGCTCATTAGCGTATAGTCTACGCCGGTGATGGTATTGGCATCCTCGATCGTACCGATTTCCACTCTGTGGGTTGTCTGGTCTATCTTCCCATGATAATAGGAAGTCGTATTCGCTGACACATTATTTACTGCTACGGCAAAATCAGTGAGCGGATATTTCTTTTCCGGAGTGATGTAATTGGTCTCATCATCCGAACAGGCAGCAGTGGAAAATCCGATGATTGCCATGTTCAGTATAAGTAATATTTTTCTTTTCATCATAACTTTTTTGGTTCGTTCATTATTTTACGTTGGTAGTAAAGTACCTGCCAGTTTGTACAGGCAGGTACTTTTTCTTTGTCAATGTTACGTTGGCTATTCGCCCCACTTCAGCGGTTCGATGTATTCCCATTTGCGTAGCGGCAGTGTGCCATCGTTGCAGCGCACCATGATCTGTCCACCTTTCTCAACAAGAATATTTCCTGGTACTTTCCAGTCCTGGGTACCATCGGAGATAGTGGAAATGATAAACTCATCGTTGAGGTACCATTCTACCCTAATCCATGTACCGGTTTCATTTTCTTCTTGCAGGATATTCCATCCCAACTTATTGTCAGCATTCGTATCCAGTGTTTTCACCGTTCCGGCTGCACCGCTAAATACTTTCTGGCTCCATGGAGTAGTGCTGAGGTCACTCTTTCCGCCTGCCACGTGCCAACGGAATTCGGTCCACGGAGTGGCATTAATCATGAAGAACATATTCATGTTGCCGTTGAACGGTCCGATGTAGATATTATATCGTCCAGGCATCAGTTGGCTGCCAAAGTAATAATCTCCGCTCACCTCTCTGTTTTCTTCGTTCACGGTAGTTCTTGATGATTCTGAACTGGCTTGTTTGATTCGTATGGTAGTAGTCACCGGTTCTATTCCTTCTTCATCACTGAGGGAAGAGAGAATGATGGTTCCGTTGCGTACCGAAGAGCTAGTGCTGTATTCTGCTACATTGATAACCAAATCGGCACTTCCATTAAATTCGGTTTGCTCAAATTCATACCATGTTTCGTCTGACGGAATCTCTTTCGTAACTCCCCAGCGTGAATTGGCTACTACGTGAATAGTCAGCTTTCCGCCCACAGCTTCCACTTCATACCACTTGCCGTTTTCGGGCTGTGCGGGTTCAATCTGTACACCATCTTGGGTGATGTTCACTTCCTGTTGTTTGTCACCATTGCGGTCATATAAAGTTACCACTCCGTAACGCATGGCACCGGTATTGGGGGTTGCTTTCAGTTCCACTGTACCGTTTTCCATTCCGGAAGCTCCTTGACTGATGGAAAGCCACTCTTCTCCATCAGTCACCTTGGCTGTCCACTTTTGATTGCTAAGCACACTGAACACTTCGGGCACATTTCCGTTTTTTTCAATCATATCCACTCCTTCGTACTCTAAGTAGGCAGTACCTTTTTGAGTCAGTGTGAATTTTTTACCGGTCCAATAATCGCTCTTGATGTTAATGACCTCAGTACGATCGTCCAAGCTGGTATTTTCCTCACATTTGATGGTTACATCGTATGTCTTTTCCGGGTTATCACCCGTGGCTGGTGAAATGGCATACCAGTCACCTTTGTTTTCTCCGAATATTTCCCATGGATCGGTTGATTTCACCTGGAAAGTGACGCTCAGTTCATCGGTTGTGCCGTCGGCGGGTAGTAGATATGAGTCTTCTACACGGTAGCGCAGGTCGACAGCCTTTTGCTTCTCATCGTCATCACAGCTTTGCAACACAGGAACTGCTGCCAGTAGTGTGAAAAGTCCTAAGAAGGCTATTTTATGTAATTTATCAGATTTCATAAACACTTCAAGTTATTGTTTACACATTTATTCATAAACTTCATAGTCTAACGACTTAAAGACGATGGTACATTCCGGTGAGAATGGACCGCTGAATCCGGAATAGAATATTACGCCTTTATGTCCATCCAAGTCAAAGGCATTGTGTTTCTTACCGGAATAGTATACTTTTCCGTTGATAGAGAATGTTACGTTTACTTTTGTCGCGTCTTCCGGATCAACTTTGGTATCTAACTCAATGGTTTTGATGTCGTTCATGCTTTCTTCCAGCGTAAATTCTTCAGCTGTCCAGTCGTAGTGAAGTTTAAAACTGGATTTTGTTGTTGAATCTTGCGGATAAATTCTGATTTGTATCCAACCTGCACCGTTTGCTGCACCATTCCAGTGCCATGTGTCACCATTCAGGTAAAGGAATCCATCCGTTCCGGCAGGCATATTGACGCTTTCAAAGTTCCAAACGATTTTCCCCTTTCCATAAGAGAAGTTGGGCACATATCTATTTTGCGCATTGCTTCGTATGGTTGCATATCCTGTTTCCGGGTCAATATCTTCGGCTCCGTCTGCCCACATATTTCTAGGCTGTCTCACTTCAACGGGTACACCTTCAAATCCCGGAACATTGCTCTTGGGATAAAGCAACACATGTCCCACTCTTGTAATAAACAAATTGTTGTATCCTGCTTTAAGCGTCAGATTATTACCATCAGCTTCGGCACTTAGCCATTCCTTAAATTCGGCAGGAACCTCTACTTTCCACTCTACGCTGGAGTTGATTTCGATGTTTTTCTCTCCGCCCATGCCATTCAGTTGGTTGGTTTTTTCTTCTTCATTCTTGGGCTCGATGATGATACCGTCTTGTGTAATGGTGAATGATTTCTCCTGAAACTCTGTCTTGACAGTGATTTCAGCTGTTCTTACACCTCCTGTATTTTCTGGTATTGTGATGGTTATGGGAATTTTGTTGCCATCTTCATTACCATCGCCCGAAGCCGGAGAGATTTGTTCTACAAACTGTGTGGAAGGAATTATTTGGAATGGCTTGTTTGACACAATATTGAAAGAGATGGTTCCACCTACTGTCGGCACAATCTGGTCGTAAGGAATTACTACTAAATCTTCTTTCGAAGCCTGCTCGATAGTAACTACCTTGGTGCCTTCAACGCCTTCTGCCTTGATAGTCAGTTTGGCTGTACGTGCTTTCTTTCCTGTATTGTTTTCCATTGTCACCACAATCTCCGACACAAGTGAGCTGGCTGCACTCATCGAAGGAGTCGGCTTGCACCACTGCTGGTCACTTTCGATCGTCCAGGGAGTGTTGGAGCTGATGTTGAACACTACATTGCTTGGAGAAGTTGCCAAAGCAGTATAAGACTCCAAAGCATCTATCTGGATATTGAGAGGACCTTCCGGCTGTGAGTCGATGTCAAACTCCTGGCATGCTACAAAACTGAATGTGCACAGTGCAAGAATCAGTTGCATTAACGTGTTGCTATATAACTTTTTCATATATCTTTTAAATATTAGATTAGACAATTAATTACCATCCTGTGTTTTGAGGATTTAAGTTTGTATTCTTGTATAGTTCGCTTTGAGGGATCGGATACAGATACATGCAATCTCTCCAGTTACGGGTTTCGTAAAGGTTCTTGTAGAAGTTGAACGTACCGTCCGCTTGCTTCTCGATCTTTACTCCGTATAGTTCCCGTTGGGTAGTATCGGCAATCTTCCATCTCCGTACATCCCAGAAACGATGATCTTCGAAAGCAAACTCTACACGCCATTCATTGTACAGGCGTTCCATGAATTCATCTTTTCCCATGGAAGGAATCAACGGCATATCGGCATTCTTTCTCACTTCATTGATAGCCCACAGAGCAGAATACTTATAAGTCTCATCTGTGTAATTGACATCATTGAAAGCGTTGACCATAGATTCCGCATACGTTAGTAATGTTTCCGCATAGCGGTAAATCACCCAATGATGCTTGCTGACAGCTTCTTTACCCGGTTCAAAGCTAGTAGCTTCCTGAATGTACTTGCGCAGGAAGTATCCTGTCGGTGAACCGCCTTGTGATACGATTCCGTCGTCGGCGCCACCTTTGAAGGTTTCAATGGTGTAGTCTTTAAACGACATTCCGTTGGCAAGAATAGCGCGGTAGAAACGTTTGTCACGATTCTCATAAGGTGATTGCGGGTCAAATGCAGGGTCTTCGCAAACCCATCCTGTGTTTTCTAGGGTTACTTTGTAACCGTTGACTGTCTCGAATGCGTCCACAAGGTTTTGTGATGGGTAATTGCTGTATGGGATAAGACTGGAAGTGCGTGTTCCCGCAGTCATGCGAAGCGGGAGATTAAACATTTCGAAGTCCGAGTCATCACCATTGATCCTCATCAGTACAACTTCTTTTGAGTCGAGGTTGTTGGCACTCTCCTGGGGGTCGAGAGAGTAAAGCCCTGTGTTGATAATATCTATTGCTGCTTTGGCAGACTTTTTCCACAATTCGGTATCCATAGAAGGATTATGTAGCTTACTGGCAGCATATAGCAGTGCTTTTGACTTTACTGCCATTGCAAAGCCTTTGGTCACTCTGCCGATTTCTGCTCCCGGTTCGTTTACATAGCTGTCCGGCAAGTTATTGGCAGCGTCGTCGCATTCACTGACAATGAAGCTGATAACTTCGCTGAATGGTGTCTTGCCGATTGTATTGGCTTCCTCTTCAGTCAGTACTTCCAATGGCATGGCGATGTCACCGTAGCGGCGTGCCAGTTCAAAGAAGTAGTGTGCCCGCAGCACTCTGGCTTCGTAAGGGAAATATTTCAGCTGCTTCATCCAGTTTGTATATTGTCCGTCGTGCTCGTAGCGTGTGAAGTCCACTTGGGCAATCTCTGCTATAAAGCTGTTGGCAGCACGTATACCGCGATACAGGGTCCATGAATCGTCATAAGTTTTAATAGGCGACCAGTTACCGTTATTGGTATTCTGGATATTATCTGCATAGGCTCCGAATTCGCCGTCATCACTGGCACAGTCGCGCATGGAATATCTGTCTTCGGTGAAAATTCCGCCGGAGGTCGCAAACAGTTGGTAGCCTTGTGGCATGTATGAGTATACGTGGGTAAGCATTGATTTGCTTGTACCGAAATACTTGTACATGTCTTCTTTTGTCTTCAGGTTGTTCGTTTCATCAAAGTCAAGGTAGTTGCACGAAGCAAAGACCAACGAAGACAAAATGGTTAAGAGTATGTATTTGGTTCTCATAATGTTCATTTGTTACTTTGCATTAAAAATTAAGTTTGATACCTGCCCAATAACTTCTTGTCGACGGATAAGCGATGCCAAGTTGTTCCGGATCGGCAAAATGGATATTGTCTAATGAGAACAGATTGGTGCCTTGTACGAATACTTTCAGGTCGGCAAAGCGAGTCTGCGATTTCGGGAAAGTATAAGCTACCAATAGGTTACGCAGTTTCAGGAATGAACCGTCACGGTACCACAGTGAGCTGGCGCGATAGTTATTCAAGTTTTCTTGAGTAGTCAGTCTCGGCATGGTTGCATTGGTCTTATTCTCCGGTGTCCAGCTTATTTCTTCATTCAGGAATGTATTTGAAATGTTGCCATTGCTTACAAGTGGACTATAAAGCGGACTGTTGAGCAATGAAACAGTGACTCCGGTCATTCCCTGGAAATCAGCGGAAAGCTCCAGTCTCTTGTATGAGAAGTTCAGATTGAATCCGAAATAGAAGCGTGGAACAGATGAACCGAACATTTTCACAACGTCTTTCTCGTCGATGCGGTTGTCACCGTTCTGATCTTTGTATTTCACGTCACCGGGAGCTACGTCCGAGAAGGTTTGTTGCGGACTGTTGTTGATTTCCTGCTGGCTGTTGAAGAAGCCGATAGCTTCCAGGCCGTACATCTGTCCGATACGGTTGCCCTTGGTATACAAGTAGTCGTATTCTTGATATGCCTGGTTTACATTGACTACCTCTGTATTCAGATATGACATGCTAGCACCAATACCATAATGGAAATCACCGATCTTATCATTCCAACTCAAAGAAGCATCCACTCCTTTGTATTTATAGATTCCTTCGTTCACCTGACCTACTGTGATACCGATAATACCGGAAGTAGAATTGGCACCTGACACAAGTATATCCGAACGTTTTTCGTAGAAACCTTCTACTGTTGCATTCAAACGATTATCAAAAGCAGCGAGATCAAATCCGAAAGTCGCTTTCTGTGATTTTTCCGCTACCAGGCCGATAACCGGCAGATCGCCTTCACTGCCACCGGACTGTCCTCCGGCATTCACTCCGAAGTTATAACCGGCATCGCCGCTGCCATAAGACTGACGCCATAGTTCGTGGCTCAGATTGCCGTCCCATCCGGACAGACCGTAAGAGGCGCGAATCTTAAAGAGATTGATCGGTGTCACCTTTTCCATAAATGCTTCGTTGGAAACGATCCATGCAGCGGAAACGGCAGGATAGTTCGAGTATTTGTCTCCGTCGGGCAGGTAAGCTGATCCCGAACGGTTAAATACGGCATTGAGGCTGTAACGGTTGTCGTAAGTATATGTGGCGTTCACCAGCACAGACTGATTCTTCTGAGAGTTGTTTCTGCCGTTTTTGACAACAGACTGCATATCATAAATCAATGCTCCTCCCACCTGATGTTTGCCAAAAGTGCGGTTATAATCCACCTTTGCCTGGAAATCGCTGCGTAGCATCAGCCTTTCGAAAGGCTGTGTATGTCCCAGTGTTTCGGAGTCTGTACCATAAATGGCAGGAGTTGTCACCAGTGTACCATCGCTGGTGATACTTGCATTGCTGTTCATGTAACGATACTCTTTATTGGTGGTTTCATTCATTCCTCCGATATTATCGAAAGAGACGGATGCTTCGGCTGCCAGCCCTTTGGTCAACGCACTTAAATCCTGACGGATGCTTAGGTCGGCGAGTAGTGTTCCGTATACGTTACGGATGTGTCCGTAGTCTTTCAACAGAGCTACCGGATTACCGGTTCCGTACACAGAACTACCTCCATAAATGCCATTCTCATAACGAATGGGGAATGCAGCGGATGGAATGCCATAGATTTTGTTGAAAATAGCGCTGCGTCCATAGCGGGTACCTCTGAATTCTTTCAGTCTGCCTACAATGCCGGCTTTCAGCAATGTGCTTTCCGTCACTTTTACGTCCAGATTGGTACGTACGGTCAGACGTGTGTCTGTAGGTGTAGTGTCGAAACGTGTATCTTCCGTGTTTTTCTTCAACATGGAGCGATCCCGGTAATAGTCAACTACCGTGTAAAAACGGAATTTGTCACTACCTCCGCTGAAAGACATTTTCAGGTTGTGGGTCAATCCTGTGTTGTTCAGCGTTTCATTCCACCAGTCTACATTCGGATAATCATACGGATAGATTCCTGTCCGGAAAGCATCCAGTTCCTGCGCATTGTAGCGTGCAGGCAGACCGTCTCCGCTTAATGCGGTGTTAAGAGCGTTCGCATACGTATAGGCATCTGCGAAGTCCGGAGAACGGAATTGGGTATTGACACCGAAATTATAGTCCACATTTACCTTCAGACCATTGCTTATTCCGCGTTTAGTCGTGATCAGTACTACTCCATTCGCACCACGCATACCGTAGAGAGCAGCGGCTGCCGCATCTTTCAGAACGTAGCATGATTCGATTTCCATCGAAGTGATGTCACTGATATCACGTGGGAAACCATCAATTAATACTAGCGGGGCATTTCCGTGTATAGAGAGGGTGGATACGTTATCGGCTGACGAGCCTGTACCCTGATATACATTCAGACCTGCCACTTTTCCATACAAAGCTTTGCTGATATCTATGTACGGGGATTTTTCGAATGCGGAAGCATTGACTCCGTTGATAGAGTAACTGCTGGTCCGGGAAGATACGTTCATCTGGTAGCCGATGCTCAGTGTATCTGCCAGCTGCATTTCCGAAGCAGCTTTCGATGTCTGTGCATTCAGGGATACCGAACCTCCCAGGAGCAGAGTGATTAATATATAATTTATTTTATTCATTGTTCAAACGATATTAGTTAACGTGTCATTTACCAGCCCGGGTTTTGGGTCATTCCATATTGCTTGTTGATTTCCTCCTGAGGAATCGGAGCCAGATACCACTTGGTATCCCAGTTGGTAGCCCAGTAATGGTCTCCCAGTTCGATCTTCTCGAAGGTGAACTCAGTCGGATTGTTCAGGTCGTTACCTCTGCTTCTGAGTCCGTACAACTTCTTCTTGAAGTCGCTCTGACGGTCTCTGCGAACGAGGTCGAACCAGCGTACTTCTTCAAATCCTAATTCGAGTGCTCTTTCTCTCAGTACTGCTTCGAGGAACTGATCGTGATTCATCGTCTTGGAAAGTTCCGGCAGACCTACTCTCTTTCGTACATCGTTTACCATTTTGTAAGCCTCGTCGGTAGGGCGTCCGTTGACTTCGTTGAGTACTTCCGCATATCCCAGCATGATTTCCGCCAGACGGGTGTGTGACCATTGTACCGGACCTTCGCGATCGTTGTTTTCCTGTAAGATGTACTTCATGATCAGGAATCCGCTACCGTCTTTGTAGTCGGCATGGTTGATATAAACAGGAGCTGTTGTTCCGTTGCAGTAGGTGTCTCCGGGACAAGCTACATTTTCATACAGACGTGGGTCGCGGGTGGGCACCATTTCGCCTTTTGTAAAGAACGGTTGCTTGGAGGGTGACTTCCAGTCGAAATTTGCCGGAAAATCAGTTCCGTCTTCCCACGGAAACATATCTACATAGTTCAATGTAGGGCCGCTGTAATAACGTTGGCCGATAAAGCTGCTGTGAACATCGGAGCCATATCCTTGACGGGTAGAGATTAATATTTCTGTTCCGCCGCGGTTGTAGTAGGCCTGACGATAGGCCAGACGTCTTGCCCGGTGCGTCTCTTCCGTAGGTTGAATCAGTTCGTATTCGTGCCGTTTTTGTAATTCTGTGAAAAAGGCTGCGCCTGCTTCGGCGGCATCTTTCCATCGTTGGTCGCTGTAATTTCCGTAACAGGTATATTCGTCTGCTTCCGGATGCCATTTAGTGTTTGAGTTGAAAGTCGGACTGGCTGCCCATTGCAATACCTTGAACTTTAATGCCATCGCTCCTGCCAGGGTCATACGTCCGTCATCTGCTTTCTCGGCTTTCCAGGCCAGATTGGAGTTGATGGCTTCGTTGAGCAATCCTACGATCTTCTCTACCGTTTCGGCAAAAGTGATACGGGGGAAATTCATTGTCTCGTTTACGTCTACATAGTGGTCCAGCCATGTCACACCGCCTACATATCTCAGCATTTCGAAATAGCAGAGGGAGATCAAAACTTTGGCTTCCGCGATCCGCTCGCTTTTCTCGCTGGCTGTCATGTCGGGCACTTTTTCTACGTTCTCAATGTACAACCAGGCATAACGGATTGTAGTCCAGTCGGATTTGCTTCCATAACGGTAAGCGGAATTTTTGGGAACATTGTTGGCGCTGAGTGCTCCGTTGTAATAGAGCTTGACAGGACCGTCACTGATATTATCACGGAAACTATAACATAAGTCTGTGATTGATTCAAGTATGTTCACACCCAATTTGTAGTCAGAGCCGGTCGGTAGCCCATAAGGTAATCCGGTATATGCTTTGGTCAGCACCTTTTCGGCATTTATTTTCGAAGAGAACATTTCTTCGGTAGTCGCTCCGGAACTCTCAGGCTGGTCGCCCAGAAATTTATCCCCGAAGCTGATTTCAGAACAGGAGGAGGCTATCAGTACGCAACCCAATGCTATTCCGAGTCCTTTTATTATTCTATTCATACAGTCGTTTTTTAGAAGTTAAGATTTAAACCGAAGCTATATACTTTGATCAGCGGATAATCTCCGAATCGGTTAGGATCACTTTCCGGATCAAGATATTTAAGCGGTGAGAAGGTCAGCAGGTTGTAGCCGCTGAAGTTTAATCCGAGTGAGCTGAGGCCCAGTTTCTTCAGGAATTTCTTTCCGGTGATGGTATAACCGAAGCTCAGGCTCTTCAAGCGGAGATAGGAAGCATCCACCAACCAGAGGGTAGAGGGTTCGGAGTTCCAGCTTTCCGATTCTTCCGACGGACGCGGATAAGTAGCTCCCAGTTGGTTTTCCGGAGTCCAGCAACCGTCGTAGAAGTAGGTCAGCAAACCACGCTTTCCGGCATTCGTATAAGGGATACGGTATTCGATGTCATACATTCTGTTAACGTTCTTGGAACCCACCCATTGCATGGTGAAGTTGAATCCTTTCCAGTCGAATCCCATGTTCATACCGAAAACGTATTCCGGACGGGTAGCATAACCTGCTACGCTCTTGTCATTACCGTCCACGATGTGGTCTCCGTTGAGGTCGGCGTACATGGCGTCACCCGGATATACCTTCTGATAAGGCTGAGGCAGTTCCGGCTTTAAGGTCAGTTCGCCGTCGGCTCCGGTGATGAAGTCGCTGTACTGATAGAGACGGATGTAGTTGTATACTCCGGTCTGGCGTCCGGTAGAGCCACCGGTCTGGTTCATATAAGAGAATTGCTTGGGCACTTCGTCCATATAGAGGATTTTGTTGCGTGCGAAAGAGACGTTGGCATCCACATTATAGGTGAAATCCTTTCCGATCTTATCGCGCCAGCCGAGAGAAACTTCGTAACCGTGGTTGTCTACCTTACCAATGTTCAGGTTAGGCAGTGCAGTTGCGATGATGCTTGGGGTCGATTCCGGAGAGATCAGAATACCTGTGCGGTGTTCGATAAAGTAGTCGAAGGTAGCGGACAGGCGGCTGTTGAAGAACTTAAGATCAATACCGTAGTTCTGCTTGTCGGCTGTTTCCCAGGTTACTGCCGGGTTACCCATACGTGAGATGGCTGCTGCCGATTGGGAAATCGGATTGTCCACACCGAAGCTGTAACTGCCCGATGATCCCCATACGGCAGGCATGTACATAAAGCGTGAGTCTACTCCCTTGTCGTTACCTACACGTCCCCAGGATGCTCTGAGTTTTAGGTAGTCTACGATTTTCTGGTTTTCCATAAACTTCTCGGCAGTTGCGATCCATCCGGCAGAGAAGGAAGGGAATACACCGAAACGTGTGCTGCCCGGAGCAAAGTTCTCCGAACCGTTGTAGCCGACGTTTACGTCGAGCAGATATTTACTTTGATAGGCGTAAGTAGCACGTCCTACCAATCCTACGTAGTTACGGGGCAGATAAGTGTAGCTGTCCGGATAATAGTTACGCGACTGATTGTAAAGGAACAGACCGGATATTCTGTGGTCGCCGAATGTACGGTCATAGTTGATACGTCCTTCCAGATACCAGTTCTGTCCGCGTCCGCTGCTTTCCGAGTAAGTGAGCGGAGTATCGCTGCCGCTGGGTACATAGATAAGTGATTTATCGTAGTCGGGATCGGTCTGTGACATCGTACCGTTGGTGTCAAAGTATGATTTGTAGTACACAGTCTGCGCTTCGATGGCGCCTCCCGTACGTACTTTTTCCAGTTTGAATTTATTGTCGTAAGCACCTTTCACGGAAACGCTCAGTCCCGGAGTGATAAAGTCCAGTTTCTGTGTGATGTCCAAATCCAGATTCAATGTCGTGTCATACGTTTGATTGTAACCTTGTCCGTAGAATACGAACATACCGTCACGCATCACTTCTCCCAGCGGAACCATATCTTTAGGAATCAGTGTACGTACTCCGTTGATAAATCCCGGTCCGGCAAACGGATGTGACCAGATCTGTGCGATTACCCAGGGGTTTTGGTCTTCTCCTGTACCCGAAACGACGCTGCGCGGTTCCTGTATCTTACCTAAAACACCACCGACACCGAGTTTCATCGAAGTGGTCTTGGTCAGATTGGCATCGATATTGGCGCGGTAGTTATAGCGGTTGTAACGATAGTTATTGTCGTACATTTGTCCGGGAAGTTCTTTCAGAAGTCCGTTCTGATAAGTATAACCTACTGAGATGAAGTATCGTACATTATCGCTACCGCCGGAGATATTTAGGTTGTTCTGGCTTTGAAGATAGATATTATTAAAAATATACTTCTTCCAGTCCATACTGGGATACATGATGGGGTCTGAGCCGGTGCGATAGGCTTCTACCTGTTCCGGAGTGAAGTATAACTTAGGATTCGTAACGTGGTCCATCTCCTGCTTCATATTCCAGAAGCGTGCGAACTCGTAACTTCCGGTCTGCTCTACCAGTGAGATGGGTTGTTGCAGACCCAGTTTGGTGCTGGCGGAAATCTGCGTTTTGCCTGCTTTACCTCTTCGGGTGGTGATCAATACAACGCCATTAGCACCTCTTACTCCGAATACAGCGGTGGAAGAGGCGTCTTTCAATACTGAAATACTTTCGATTTCGTTCGGGTCGATTTGTGAAAACTCACGTTCTATTCCGTCTACTAAAACCAGGGGCTTGGATTGTGAATCATTTAATGAACCGACACCACGTACGTAGATGGCAGCAGCATCTTTACCAGGCTGTCCGGTAGTCTGTACGGAAGATACACCCGGCAGTGCTCCTGCGAGGAGGTTCGTGATACTTGTTGCCGGAGATTTGATCAGCTCTTTGTTGTCAATGGAGGAGACGGCACTGGTAAGCATGCGCTTGTCCTGATTACCGTATGCGATAGCTACAACTTCCACTTCACCGAGGTTCTGTGCATCTTCTTTTAAGGAAACATTGATGATTGTTCTGTCTCCGACCACGATTTCCTGAGTTACATACCCGATAAAGGAAATGTTCAATACGGATTTTTTGCTTGGGGCGACGATCGTAAAGTTACCGTCAAAGTCTGTGATTGTCCCAATGCTCGTGCCTTTCACAGTCACATTAGCTCCGGGAACGCCTTCTTTGAGTGTTTCATCCGTTACTCTACCCTTAATTGTGATACCTTCCGGGGGCAAGGCATACATCAACGGTATGAATAAAAGAAACGTAACAAGAAAGCAGAATCTTAAATTGAGCGCGTTTCTCATACTGTTTAATTTGATAGGTTAATAATATATTTAGTTTATAGTTAGGTCAACCGGGTTGGGGGTGACTTTTATTCTCTTTATTCTCTCTTCAGTTTCTAAATATATCCTTTGCTTATGTGCAATAAGGTTAACTTCATTTATCTTTTAATGATGATGCAAAATTAGGGGTGATGTGAAAAATGGACGTGCAATATTCACCAAATTAGGTGCACAAATAGCTAGAAACACTATCTGTAACAAATGGGTAGACCTTGATACAAAATTATAGACGGGATGGAAAAGGAGGCTTTGTAAGGAACAATAAAAAAGCCCATCCTGTTATGTTGCACATAGGCAATAACAGGATGGGCATCTGATTGGTTCTTCTCTTTGGAGAATATGTCTTGTCTAGAAGCTGAAGCTTAATCCTCCCAGGAAGTTAAGACCTTCTGTAGGATAGCCCAGATAATACTGGTATTTCTTATTGAGGATATTATTAATCCGGGCATACACGGATACTCCTTTGAACACATTATAGCTGGCTCCGGCATGCAGGTCGCTGACTGCTGCGGCTTTAATGCCTTCTACCTTTGTGCGTCCGATATAATCGTAACCGAGATTGATATTCAGTCCTGTGATCGGGCGGAAGTCTGCGCTGAAATTAATTTCGCAGGCGGGTTTCATATACAGGCTGTATTTTTCTTTCGCATCCCAGTTACGGTAAGTTCCAGCAGCGGACAATGCAATGAGGTCTTTGTATTCATAGCTGATCTTCATACCGGCGTAGAAGTTGTTGGTATTGCTGAATTCCAGATTCAGATATTGATGTGCTGTGACCGGAGACGAGGAATTCCCTTCCTGAGCATCACCGGCAAGTGAGGGATCATAGTTGACAAATGTTTCTTCCTGTACCTCAAAGAAATCGTCTTTCAAATCCTGATAACCGCCATACAGATTGATCCATAATCCGGGATAAGGACTCGCTTTAAATCCTATCGCTGCATTCAGCTGTTCGTATGTATCAAGAATAGGGGCTGCCGGCAAGGCATAAGGACAGATCGTTTCCAGTCTGCGGAAATCGTTGACCAGCTTGCCTCCGGTAGCTTGCGCATAGAGTACGTAGCTGTCGGAGAAGATATACTGTGCTGTTACATCCGGAGACACGCGGAATGATTTACCGCTGCCGAATGAGAGATCTACATTGGCTCCTGCACGCAGATTCCAGCTGTCGCTGCTAAGTTTATAATGCGGATTCAGTGCCAGAGCGGTACGGTTCTCATATACCTGGAGGTCGTCAGCAAGTTTCAGGTCTTTATTGTAGATGAGATTACGCATGTCCAATCCGATGTTGATGCTCTGTTCGTCGCTGATAGCGCCGCTGATCAATCCTTTGGTATGCACTTGTGTTTCTCCGACTTTGTCATTGAAAAAGAAAGTGTTATTGTTCTGACGGTTGTACATCATCAGATTGGTTTCCGCTTCGAACTGTATGGGATAATTTTCATCTGTCGATTTTACTCCCAGATGGAAGTCTCCTGAAGTAAACTTCTGCTTGCCGGGCTGAACCGGAGAAAGGTTGAAATTGCTGAGTCCGAAATTAGCGGCGATGTTGAAATCTACCTTGTTGAACTGGTGGATATAATCGATATTCGCACGGGTACGGTAATAATAAGCGTTCCATTTCGTGTCTGCTTCCGGCATAGTCAGTTTGCCATCCATTCCGTCCATCTGAAAGCGGACGTTCAACTTGTCCCTGTCCGACAGACGGAACAGGTAATTGGCAAGGAGATCCAGATTACCGTAGTTTCCATATCCGGCGCGTATATATCCGGGCTTGCTGCCGGGCTGCACTTCCGTTCCTACATAGGGACGCATTAGGTCGGCAGGAATAGAGGTAGCCGGGAAGAAAGTAGTGGCATATTCCACTTCCTTTTTGCTGACGGTAGGTTCTTCCACTTTGGGCAGCACATTCACTTTGGAAGCATCCAGAATGTCGGGATTATATTCCTGTTCTACGACGACCGTGCGGTTCATGGTCGTATCTTTCGGCTGAGTATTCTGTGCCTGAAGGTTGAACGGCATCAGAAATGCCAGTGTAAAGCCTCCTGCTATATAAAGAGTTCGTTTCATACTTTTCAATCTTTACTTGTTTAGTTTCTTTAGTCTGTCTTCAATCATGCTCTCGATATCGTCATTGCCTTGGTAATTCTGTTGCAGGCTCAGCAGATACTGGCGTGCGTCGAGGTCTTTACCCATAGCGACATATACGTCCGACAGGAGGACAAAGCTGCGTGCCAGCCAATAAGCGTGTGGCGTACTCTGTTCGATGTAGTTGAGCAGTTCTTTTTCTGCCGCCGTATATTCTTTTGCGTCATAAAGAGACTGGGCAACCTGATATTTAGCTTCGGCACCATAAGAATTACGGGTATCCTTGGCCAGTTCGCGGAAATCATCCAATGCTTTCTTGTCCGCTTTCTGATTCTTATAAGCTTTTGCGCGATAATAAAGAGCTTCGTTCTTCAGTTCCGGACTAAGCTTGGCTTCAGCCAGCACATCGGTAGCCGCGTGAATCGTTTCTACGTCGTCTCTCAGCAGGAAGGCACAGCGCAGGATACCGGTTTCGGCAAGCTGGCGGCGTTCTACATTGGTAGCTTTTTCTTTCAGCATCTTGTAGCTTGCCAGAGCTTCTGCCATCTGTCGCTGGTTGAACTGTACTTCCGCACGCATGATCAGCGCTTCTTCTGCGAATGGATTATTCGGATATTCAAGCAATTTTCCGGAGTGGAGGAGCACCATATCATAATTCTTCTGCTCATTTCCAATCTGGCAGAGGTAATAATGTGCATTCAGGCTAAATGCTCCTTCTGGGAAAGTTTGCAGATATTTATTAAGGCTGCTCTTGGCTTCTTCTGTTCTGCCACGTGCATAAATCTTTTCGGCAGCCGCATACGTAAGTGAGTCCTGTTCGCTGGCGTCAAAGCGGATGTGTCCCGGCATCGCATTGGCTAAAGCCGCAAATTCATCGATACGGTTTAAATCTACATAGATAGATTTCATATCGCGCATTGCCAGGCGGGCTTCTTCGCTGCCCGGATATTTCTCAATCACTTGTTTGTACGCATTGATTGCCTGGTCGAAGTTGCCGTTCTGATAATACAGCAAACCGATTTCAGCCGCAGCTTTCCGGCTGACGGGGCTTTCGGGATATTTCTCCAGCAATTCCTTGAAAGAAGTAATAGCCTGACTGTTGTTATCCATCAGTACATATGAACGCCCTTTTTCGTAGATGGCATTCACTGCGTATGGAGAAGAAGGATATTTGCCGACCAGCCTGTTCAGAAGAGTGATCTTACCGGTATAGTCTTTCTGTAAACCGGATACCAGTGCCAGCTGATAGAATGAGTAATCGCCGGAAGGAGTATTCATTTGTTCGGCTTGCGAGTAGTAGTGCTTGGCTTCTTCAAAGTTGCGCACATTCAGATGACAGTCTCCGATACGGTTGTAGGCATCTGCAAGCGCTGTTCTGTTTTCGCCTTTTTCCAGTTGGATATATTTTTGGAAATAATTGCTTGCCTGTGTATAGTCCTTGCGGTGGAAAGCAATGTATCCTAAGTTGTAGTTGGCGAGCGCATACATTTCATTATTTGGCTGCGTGGTCAGTTGCAGGTAAGCGTTGAAATCGCGGGCGGCTTCCATCATCCGGTTGAGGCGGTAGTAAGATTCTCCGCACCAGTAGTAAGCGTCCGCCTTTGTCTGGCGGTTGTACTGCCCGATGGTGATGGACTGGTTCAGATATTGGAGAGCCTGTTCGAAATTGGCATTGGCAAACGACTGTGTACCCAGTTGGAAGAGAATCTTTTGTTTGGCTTCCATGATCTGTGCACTCGGCTTGGCAATCCGTTCGATTGACTTTAAAGCAGCTTCGTAGCTGCGGGTATTCATATAGACTTCTACCAGATAGTTGCTTACTTTCTCGGCATACGGAGAAGTCGGGAATTCATTGAGAAATTTCTCAAAAGCAGTAACCGATTCACCGAAAGCGGAGTAGGACGTTTCGTGCAGGCAAAGTGCATAGTTGTAAGCGGCCTGTTCCTTAATCTGCAGGTTGGCGTTGGAGGCGGCTGCCTGTTCGAAAGCCATACGTGCCTTGTTCTTTTCTGCCAGTTGCAGGTAAGAGAGTCCCATGTGCAGGTAAGCATTCTGGGTCAGGGCATCGTTGGCGGTCGTCACTTGTCCCAGCATTTCGGCTGCTTTGGAGTAGACTTTTGTCTGGTAATAGGAGAGTCCCAGCATATAAAGTGCATCCCGGCGGGGAGCAGAGTGATCTCTGTCCAGATAGCCGGTGAATGCTTCCACTGCCTGGTGATATTGTCCGAAATGGTAGTAAGCGTCTCCCAGAATGCGGTACATCTCGGCAGCGTGCTCGTTGTTCGGATAGGCCGACAGGTAGTTTTGTGCTACGATCTGCGCCTTATCATAGTTCTTTTTGATAGCATAGATTTCTGCTATGTAGTAAGGTACGAGTTCTTTGTACTTCGGGTCGTCCTGCAAAGGGAGGAAGTCTTTCAACGCTTCATCATAGCGCTTCTGAGTGTAGCGGATATAAGCGAGATAGTAACTGCAGTCCTTTGCATATTTGGGACTGCTGGCACGTAACGTTTCGAACCAGATGGCGGCTTCTTTCAGATTATCAGTCTTCATGTAGCAGGTTGCCAGTTGGTAGGTGCGGTCGTCGCGCTCCTCATTTCCCAGTAGATCGAGCCGTGTAGAATTAAAGAGTGCCAGGGCCTCATCATATTTCCCTTCATAGAAGTAGCAGGAAGCCAGTAGTGAATAGATTCGGTTGGCGTAGGGAGTATCCGGATAACAGTCGAGGTACTTGCGCAGTAACTCGATGCGGTTTTTGTCTTTCAGTTCATAAGCCGAACTGACTAACATATATTCTGCGTCCTGAAGGAGACTTGCTGTTGGCTTTTGCTTTACAAATGCTTTCAATGCAGGTATGGCAGCTGCATAATTTTTTTCCTGGAAAAGTTCTTTCCCTTCTTTATAAAGGTTGACAGGAGAGGTTATCTTTTCGCTTGTCTGTGCGGAGATGGCAATTGGTGCACAACACAACAAGGTGCAGATAATTCGTGATATTCTTTTCTTCATAATCTAGTGTTTTGACAAAAATACGACTATATCTTCCAACGAAAACCCTTTGAAAGTTATTTTATAATCATTTAAATCTTTATGTAAATTATCTCTCATCCATTTTGAATCCGAAATACTTATTCTTTTTGGACTCTTTTTTATCTTCCTGATGAGAGTAATTAAGTCTGATGTTGAATTTCATGTGATTGTTGTTTTATAATTATTGGTGGTTACAAAGATAATACGAATCTTAGTATTTTCCTCATTTAAAACGTTTTCTGATACCCAAAAGTTTAGTGCCCCTTTTAGTTAATTGTGTTGAGCCAGAAACTGTACAAGTCCCCGCCGAATGGAATCCAGCCCGAAATCTTCCGGACGTATCTCTGATAATGGCAGGAAGAAAGAATCTGCCACGTCATCCATTGCCGAGAAATGGCTCATGTCTTTTACGGTACAGAGAAAGAACATATCGAGCGTATGAACGGAAAAGCCGGAATAGATATAAATGTTCGGCAGGGAGAACTGATAGGTCGCTTTTTCTACCTTCAATCCTGTTTCCTCCCATACTTCCCTGCCTACTCCTTCTTCTCCTGTTTCGTTCATGTCGATAAATCCTCCGGGAAGGTCGAGTGTCCCTTTGGCCGGTTCTTTGGCACGGCGGCAGACCAGCAGTTCCTTCTTTTCATTCAGAATCAGTGCCACGGTAGCGGAAGACGGATTGAAATAATAAACAAAGCCGCAGTCTGTGCATTTCTTAGACTTCTCGTTGTTCACTTCGAAGTGCGGAGAACCGCATTCGGGACAGTACAGGAATTGGGCAAGAGGATGTTTCATCATAACTGATTTTATATAATAGATTGTTTGCCGACAAAAATATAAAATCTTTTCTTCAGATATGGAATAATGTGATTACAAAATGCTAAATACCCCGTCTTATTAGTATCATTAATAACAATCATATACAAATTAAAAGAATCAGACTATGAATAACAAAATGAATATTCCTTTATCAGGAATTATTCCTCCGTTGGTAACTCCCTTGTTGGACGATGATGTGTTGGATGTGGAAGGTTTGCAAAGATTGATCGAACATCTGATAGCAGGGGGAGTACATGCTCTTTTTGTGTTGGGAACTACCGGTGAATCACAGAGCCTCAGTTATAAATTGAGGATGGAAATGATTAAAAATACCTGCCGTATAGCGAAAGGACGGTTGCCGGTATTGGTATGTATTTCCGATACTTCGATTGTGGAGAGTGTGAACCTTGCCTGCCTTGCGGCAGATCATGGAGCCGATGCCGTCGTTTCCGCTCCTCCTTACTACTTTGCGACAGGTCAGCCCGAACTGATCGAGTTTTATGAGCATCTGCTGCCTCAGTTGCCGTTACCATTATTCTTGTATAATATGCCGACTCATACAAAGGTGAACTTTGCACCGGCTACGATTCAGCGGATAGCGGAGAATCCCGGCGTAATCGGTTTTAAAGACAGTTCGGCAAATACGGTTTATTTCCAGTCGGTGATGTATGCCATGAAAGATAATCCGGATTTCTCGATGCTGGTGGGACCGGAAGAAATTATGGCGGAATCCGTACTGCTGGGGGCTCATGGCGGCGTAAACGGTGGTGCGAATATGTTCCCCGAATTGTATGTGAGCTTATACAACGCTGCGAAGAATGCAGATATGGAAGAAGTGAGACGTTTGCAGGAAAAAGTAATGCAAATCAGTGCTACGATATATACGGTAGGGCAACATGGGTCCAGTTACCTGAAAGGTCTGAAATGTGCTCTCAGTCTACTCGGAATATGCAGCGATTATGTGGCTGCGCCTTTCCATAAGTTCGAACAACGGGAAAGAGGAAAAATATGGAAGGCACTTCAAAATTTGGGAGTTGATGTAGTGCTCAGGTAATTAATCAAGAAAAAATGAACGGCTATGTCTATTCTCGACATTATTATCTTTTTATTCTTCACGGGGGGAGTTGTTGTCTTCGGCTGCTCTTTCTTCAACAAGAAACGTTCGTCGGAGGAATTTACTTCGGCAGGACGTTCCCTTCCGGGTTGGGTTGTGGGAATGTCTATTTTCGCAACGTATGTAAGTAGTATCAGTTATCTGGCTTATCCGGGCAAGGCCTATATGTCCGATTGGAATGCTTTTGTATTCAGCTTGTCCATTCCGATAGCCTCGTATTTTGCTGCTAAATACTTTGTACCCTTTTATCGTTCTATCGGAAGCGTATCGGCTTACAGTTTTCTGGAAGAACGCTTTGGTCCCTGGGCGCGTGTATATGCGTCATCGTGTTATCTTTTGACGCAGGTTGCCCGGATGGGGTCTATTCTGTATCTGCTCGCATTGCCTATGAATGCCCTGCTGGGATGGGATATTAAGATGATTATCGCAGTAACCAGCGTTGCCATTATTGCCTATTCAATGCTGGGTGGTCTGAAAGCTGTGATATGGACGGAGGCGATTCAGGGATTTATTCTGATTGGTGGTGCGATAGCCTGCCTTTGTGTGCTGATGTTTAAAATGCCCGAAGGGCCTGCGCAGGTATTTCAGATAGCCATTACTGACCAGAAATTCAGTTTGGGAAGTTTCGGCAGCAGTCTGACCGAGTCTACTTTCTGGGTATGCCTTATTTACGGTATATTTATCAATCTACAGAATTATGGTATTGATCAGAACTACGTACAGCGTTATTTGACGGCAAAGAGTGATAAACAGGCTAAGTTCTCCGCTCTCTTCGGAGGTTATTTGTTTATTCCGGTTTCTGCAGTGTTCTTTATGATAGGTACGGCATTGTATGCATATTACAAGACGTTTCCGGAACTGCTTCCGGCAGGGGTCGAGGGGGACGCGGTCTTTCCCTATTTTATTGTACATGCGCTTCCGACCGGACTTACCGGATTATTGATTGCCTCCATTTTCGCGGCGGGAATGAGTACGGTGGCTACAAGCATTACAAGTTCGGCTACTATCATTCTGACGGACTATTATGCCCGTTATATAAATAAGAGACCGACAGAAAAACAATCGGTGAGAGCCTTGTATGTTTCGAATGTACTGATCGGAATAATCGGTATTTTCGTAGCGCTGGCATTTCTGAACGTAGAGAGTGCGCTGGATGCCTGGTGGGCTTTGTCCTCCATCTTCAGCGGTGGTATGCTGGGACTCTTCCTGCTGGGGTATATTTCAAAGAAGGCGCGGAATGTTGACGCCGTTTTGGGAGTGATCTGTGGCATTATCGTTGTCGTCTGGATGAGCTTGTCTCCTATCTTCTTTAAAGATGGTTTTATGAGCGAATATGCAAGCCCGTTTCATGCTAACCTGACTATTGTCTTCGGAACCATTGTTATCTTTTTGGCAGGCTTTCTCAGTATGCGTTTACTGAAAACAAAGAAGTAGAAGAAGGCAGCTTCACTGGCAGGCATATTGGTTTCATCTATTATCCGATAGAATTATTCGATTGGACTTTTTTTGCAAAGGCGGGGTTTCCGCCTTTATCTTTGCATCAGAAACAAAAAACAAAACGATGTTTCTGATGTTATAAGTCAAATCAATTAATAACAATAAAAGCAATAAAGAGTATGGAACCAATTTTAAATTCTCAACTTCCTGAATTCAGTGTTCAGGCTTTTCAAAACGGAGCTTTCAAGACAGTAACCAACAACGACCTGAAAGGTAAATGGGCAATCCTTTTCTTCTACCCTGCCGACTTTACATCTGTATGTCCGACAGAATTGGTAGACATGGCTGACAAATATGCTCAGTTCCAGGAAATGGGTGTGGAAATCTACTCGGTAAGTACTGACTCGCATTTCGTACACAAAGCCTGGCATGATGCTTCCGAAAGTATCCGTAAGATCAAATACCCGATGCTGGCAGACCCGACAGGCGCTTTGAGCCGTGCACTGGGTGTATATATCGAAGAAGAAGGTATGGCTTACCGCGGAACATTCGTCGTAAACCCGGAAGGAAAGATTAAAGTGGTGGAACTGAATGATAACAATATTGGTCGTGACGCCAGCGAATTACTTCGCAAAGTAGAAGCCGCACAGTTTGTGGCTACTCACGACGGAGAAGTTTGCCCGGCTAAATGGAAGAAGGGCGAATCTACTCTGAAGCCAAGCATTGACCTTGTCGGTAAGATTTGATAGATCTTGATAATGTGTGTGAAGGGCCGGTAACGGAGACGCTGCCGGCCCTTCTTTTAAAAGAATGAAAGGAGAAAGAGAGATGTTAGAACCTGCATTAAAAGAACAACTGAAGGGTATTTTTGCCGGACTGGAGGCTGACTTTACCTTTGATATATCCGTATCAGCCAGTCATGAAAGCCGTGCCGAATTGCTGGAATTGCTGAGCGATGTAGCCGAATGTTCCGATCACATCACTTGTATGGTAAATGAAGGAAGCGGACTTAAATTTACGATAGGAAAGAATGGTAAACCTACAGAAATTACTTTCCGTGCTATCCCCAACGGACATGAGTTTACTTCTTTATTACTCGCCATCCTGAATCTGGACGGTAAGGGAAAGAATTTTCCGGATGAGGCTGTCTGCAACCGTGTGAAAGCCTTGAAGGGTCCGATACACTTAGTGACCTATGTCTCACTGACTTGCACCAACTGTCCGGATGTAGTTCAGGCATTGAATGCAATGACCACACTGAATCCTTCCATTACTCATGAAATGGTTGACGGTGCACTGTATCAGGATGAAGTGGATGCCTTGAAGATACAAGGCGTGCCTTCTGTATTTGCCGATGGGAAACTGCTTCATGTAGGTCGTGGCGAATTTGGCGAATTGCTTGCTAAACTGGAAGCGCAATACGGTATTGATGAAACCAAGGTGGAGACGGAAGTGAAGGAATACGATGTTATCGTAGCCGGTGGCGGTCCTGCCGGAGTATCAGCAGCCATCTATTCTGCCCGTAAAGGCTTGCGCGTGGCGATTGTTGCCGAGCGTGTCGGCGGACAGGTGAAAGAGACGGTAGGCATTGAGAATCTGATTTCGGTTCCTGAAACAACAGGAAGCGAACTTGCCGATAATCTGAAAACGCATCTTCTGCGTTATCCTGTTGATTTGTTGGAACAGCGTAAGATAGAAAAGGTAGAACTTGCCGGAAAAGATAAACTGGTAACTACTTCCGTAGGAGAGAAATTCATTGCTCCTGCATTGATTATCGCTACAGGTGCAAGCTGGCGAAAACTGAATGTTCCCGGAGAGAACGATTATATCGGGCGTGGAGTCGCTTTCTGTCCTCATTGCGACGGTCCTTTCTATAAAGGAAAGCATGTTGCGGTAGTGGGTGGTGGAAACTCCGGCATCGAGGCAGCCATTGACTTGGCAGGTATCTGTTCTAAAGTAACCGTTTTTGAATTTATGGATGAACTGAAAGCGGATAATGTCCTTCAGGAAAGACTTAAATCTCTGCCGAATGTGGAAGTATTCGTGAGTTCGCAAACGACGGAAGTGATCGGTAATGGCGATAAACTGAAAGCCTTGCGCATCAAAGACCGTAAGACGGAAGAAGAACGTCTGGTAGAACTGGACGGAGTATTCGTGCAGATCGGACTTTCCGCCAATAGCAGCGTTTTCCGTGATATTGTGGAAACAAACCGACCGGGTGAAATCGTCATCGATGCGCATTGCCGTACCAATGTGACGGGGATCTATGCAGCCGGAGACGTATCGACCGTACCTTACAAACAGATTATTATTTCTATGGGCGAAGGTGCGAAAGCTGCCCTTTCTGCCTTTGATGACCGCGTACGGGGCATCATCTGATAAAATAGATTATTTATACATTTCCCCTCATGTATAAGTAATGGCCACAGAGATTGTAAAAAGTCTCTTGTGGCTTTTATTTTTTTCTTACCTTTGTGATTCTAATATTTAACCCCCAACGAGAAACATGAAAAAGATATTCTTACTGATTTCCGCGATCTTGTTAATTGTTCCGGTGCAGGCTCAGCATACGTTGAGACTGATGACCTATAACATCAAAAATGCAACAGGCATGGATGGTGTCTGTGACTTCCAGCGTATTGCAAATGTGATTAATAACGCTTCTCCCGATGTGGTAGCCGTGCAGGAAGTAGACAGCGTGACCAATCGGAGTAATCAGAAATATGTATTAGGTGAGATAGCCGAGCGGACACAGATGTATGCCTGCTTTGCTCCGGCTATAGATTATGATGGCGGAAAATACGGAATCGGTCTGCTGTCAAAGAAAGCTCCGGTTCATTTGCAGACTATAGCTCTGCCCGGCAGGGAAGAAGCCCGTGCATTGATCTTAGCGGAGTTTGAAGATTATATTTACTGTTGCACTCATTTATCCCTTACGGAAGAAGACCGGATGAAGTCATTGGAGATTCTGAAAACTTTTGCTGCTTCCTATAAAAAGCCTCTTTTTCTGGCGGGAGACATGAATGCGGAGCCGGAATCGGACTTTATCAAAGAGTTGCAGAAAGAATTCCGGATACTCTCTAATCCCAAAGAACACACTTTTCCTGCTCCCGCCCCAAAGGAGACTATCGATTATGTGGCAGCTTTTAAACAGAATGATAAAGGATTTGCTGTCGTCTCTTCGGAGGTGGTGAATGAACCTGTAGCATCCGATCATCGTCCTATTGTTGTGGAACTGCGTACTGCCGAAAAGGCGGATAAGATATTCCGTACTAAACCCTATTTGCAGAATCCGGTTGGAAATGGAATGACCGTGATGTGGGAAACCACTGTTCCTGCTTATTGTTGGGTAGAATACGGTACGGATACGACTCAATTAAAGCGTGCGCGTACTATTGTTGACGGACAGGTAGTCTGCAATAACAAGTTACATAAAATACGGCTGGATGATTTACAGCCCGGTCAAAAGTATTATTATCGTGTCTGTTCACAAGAAATGTTGCTTTATCAGGCATATAAGAAAGTTTTCGGAAATACTGCCCGTTCTGCTTTCAGTGAATTTACGCTGCCTGTAACCGGTACGGATTCTTTTACTGCTGTTGTGTTCAATGATCTGCATCAGCATACCCATACCTTCCGGGCTTTGTGAAGGCAAATTCAAGATATTGACTATGATTTTGTTGTTTTCAACGGTGACTGTGTAGACGACCCGGCAAGTCATGATCAGGCAACTGCCTTTATTAGCGAACTGACCGAAGGAGTGCGCGGAGATTGTATCCCGACTTTCTTTATGCGGGGGAATCACGAAATCCGGAACGCTTATTCTATCGGTTTGCGTGACCATTTCGATTATGTAGGTGACAAGACTTATGGCTCTTTCAACTGGGGAGATACCCGTATTGTCATGCTGGACTGTGGAGAAGACAAAACAGACGATCATTGGGTCTATTATGATTTGAATGATTTCACCCAGTTACGTAACGAGCAGGTCGGTTTTCTGAAGAAAGAACTGGCTGCCAAAGAATTTAAGAAAGCGAAAAAACGTATCCTCCTGCATCATATCCCTCTTTATGGCAATGATGGAAAGAATCTTTGTGCTGAACTATGGACTAAGCTGCTGGAAAAAGCTCCTTTTGATATCTGTCTGAATGCTCATACTCATAAGTATGCTTATCACCCGAAAGGTGAATTGGGGAATCATTATCCGGTTATTATAGGTGGAGGATATAAGGTTGAGGGTGCTACCGTGATGATTCTTGAGAAGAAGAAAGAAGAACTCAGAGTCAGGGTGTTGAATGCAAAGGGAGAAACTTTGTTGGATATAACGGTCTGAATAATGTATATGATAGTTTGAATCATAGAATTGAATTTCACCCCAAAAGTTAGATACTAAACTTTTGGGGTGATTTATTTATGTTGATAATACCTATAGTTCCTTTACCTCTTTTTTATTTTAGCTTCCTCCTGAGATGACAATGAATGTCAGACCCAAAATGAATAATATAAACATGACTCCCAAAAGTCTGTTTGTCGCTTTGGAGCTACCGGTAAATTCTTTCCAGATGAAAACACCCCAAAGAGCAGCAATCATCGGTGCTCCTTGTCCAAGTGCATAAGAAATGGCTGCTCCCGCTTTTCCTGCGGCAATGTAGCTTAATGCCGTACCTAATCCCCAGATGCATCCTCCGAGAATTCCGACCATGTGTGTACTTGCTTTTCCGGCAAAGTATTCCTTGTAAGTGACGGGTAGACCAACGAACGGACGCTTCATCACAAGTGTATTGAAGAGGAAGTTGCTTAGGAAGATTCCGATAGCAAAGATGAAGAATGCAGTATAAGGAGTTGCCATTCCTGCTGTCGGTGATTCAAAATTGTTCAAATCCATGGCAGCGGCGACAAACCGGTAAAAGAATGACATCAGTATACCGGCAATAGCTGCAAGAATAATTCCCTTTTTGCTATTATTGGTTCCTGCCTTTTGATTCTTACCGGCTGCAATACCGTTGCAAATGATGGCGATAACAATCAGCACGACTCCTGTGAATAGCCAGAACGGATCTCCTTTGGGAGAGCTGAAATAATTAATGAATACTCCCAAGACCAATGCCAGTCCTACTCCCAATGGAAAAGCTACCGCCATTCCGGCAATGGATACAGAGGCGGAAAGGAGAATATTGGAAGCATTGAAAATAACTCCTCCGATAAGTGCACTGGCAATATATGCCGCTTCCACTTGTTGGATGTCTTCCAGAAAACCTCTTCCCGAATCTCCGAAACTTCCTAGTGTGAATACCAGAAGTAGGGCGAACAGCAAGATGCCGATGGTGTAGTCCCAATAATAAAGTTCATAACGCCAATTCTTACTGGCCAGTTTTTGGGTATTTCCCCACGATCCCCAGCATATCATTGTGATAAAGCAGAAGATAATAGCTAAGGTGTAACTATTGACTATATACATAATGATCTTTTTTTTAAGGTTTCAATTTTCTTTTCCTGTCACTTGTCTTATAAGTGCGTTGCGGGTTGCCCGAATATTTTCTTCCCCTTGAATAGTGAGATATTGGTGTTTACCGCTTTCAGAAGGAGAAAAAAGACTTTGTCCGATACTGTCTATGGTGATTATTCCCTTCTCGGATAAATTGAAATAATTATTGTCCGGTTCTATGGCTTGTAGCACGGATGTCAAATCCCATGTTTCTCTGTCATATGGCATTTCCTGATATATTTTATATGATACGCACAGAGGATGTTTATAACTGTCGGCGAAATCATTTAATATACTTTGATGAGGATATCGAATCTTGTTTCCTAGTTCCCATCCGCTGGCAATAATTGGAGTAGGCCATTCTTTGAAAGTAATTTGGGCTGCATTCAGATCATTAACAATGTTCCATTCAGGGAAGTCGAACTCATTACCATAGAGTCCTCCCATGACGGATAGTAATTTTACCTTTTGTGCTACCAAGGCTTTTCCATCCAGCTCGCTGTATTCATCTGCTTCCGAGATGAGCAAACGGGCAAGATTTGTTTCCGGACCTAAGGCTATAAATACCACAGAATGATCTTCTTGTGCTGCCAGCAATTTACGCAACAGCTTATATCCTTCCGGAATATGATCTTTTAGGTTTCTTTTGGAATGCAATATTTTATTTCCATCAATAATGGTATCCAGTGTTTGGCGGATATAATGTCCGTCGTCTGTATTCATCCCATTATAAGCATAGCCTAAGGGTATGTCGTTTTTGTCATTGAAACGACAATAAGCGTCAATATATTCCAGTGAATAAGGATTACACTTGCTTATAGTGATACCTAGCAAATCAATTTTTCCTTTTTTCTCATAATTAAGCAGCATTTGCATGGCTAAAACATCATCGATGTCATTTCCAACATCCGTGTCGAGTATGACAGGAATTGCAGAAGTAGTCTCTTTCTGTTGTGTACAGGAGCAGAATAAAGAGACGGTTATCAGAATGATTGCTATATATTTGAACATATCTTGAATTTTTATAAGTTATTACCAATATTCTCAATTGTATTGCTGGTTAATGATTGTTGCGAGGAATAAGTTACTTTATAAAGTACGCCTCCTTTGGTATGGAGAGTCTGATTTTCTAAAATTGCAGTTCCTTCTTTGGTAAATGTACCATTTACATCATATCTTCCGGAAATGGTTTCTCCAAATTTACCATTCTCTAGTTTGAATTGAGAGTCATTCAAACTATAAATCAGTAAATAATTGTGCATGTCTAATACGAAACCTAAAGAAGCATTATTTGTCTGGAATGTGATTTGTGCTCCAGTAGTGCATATTAGTTGTTCTAATTTGTCTTTTGGCTGATTATCGTAGATATTAAATGCTGCAAAGTTCTCCGGTTTTACTTTGGCAACATCTATATAAGCTGCCGCCAAGCCTTTTATGAGACTACGAGTAGGAGGCGTAAAATCTTTTTCTTGTAAATCCCATGTATAAATTCCGTGGTCAATTTGGTCCGGTTCGGTGGTGTTGTTGATAAAGAAGTTACTGGTAGCCAAATCGTAAATATCATAGCCTCCTCCTAATGCAAAAGATGTCAATATAAGACTTGGACTGTTTGCATAACTACCTTTGTTCTCGGCAACCAACGCATAATTTCCAGCAATTGATGCATATGCCATGACTTCATTTTTGAGATGTTTAATATTATCTTTATAAGCATCAACACCAATGAAATCAATGCCTTGAAGATCGAATACATCTTTGGGGCGAGCATTGGTTGCCTCTGGAAATGGGTTAATACCATCACCGTAAATTAGGTTGACACGAGTTACTACTTTGTAAGAACTGTTTTTTACAGCTTTTCCTACAGTATTTAATGCATTTGTGATCATTGTCCAGGCTTTCTCTTTGCTTAGAGGAGTCCCATCCCGATATTTTAAATCTTTTTGGTCGATTCTCCAGCGCATTAAGGCATCAGGTTCATTATGGATCTGCGCTGATATAACGGGGTGCTTGTCTCCATTTTGAGAATCCCAGTACCGGATGTGGTTAAATAAGGCGGTAATGGCTTTGGTTTCTCTTTCCAGCACCCATTCGTCATCAAGAATCATGGTGTATTGATAGCCATAATAATTCCAAAAATTACCTTCATCATTCCGGCTTAGCCTTTTGTTATATTCTTGAAGCACATATTGAGGTATCAGATAGGAGAATGAATCTCCTACCATATTGGTACTGAACCAAAGTAATTCCATTTTCAGATTATACTTGTTGACGAACTGCAAGATTGAGTTTACGATACTATAATCGTACTTGTTTTCTTTAGGCTCTACCATATTCCATGAAATTGGAATTTGCACACAATTTAGTCCCAGTTCCTGAGCTTTCTTGAAGTAGTTTTCCACCTCATTAATAGTCATCTTGTCACAATTGAGAAGGGCATCAAGGCGTATTTGTGCACCAAGAAACGGGAAAGGCTTACCGTCAACAGAAACATATGTTTTGTTGTTCTCAGTCACTAGTTTACTTACTTCTATTTGAGAAAGTATTGGTTCGACGTATGTTTCATTATTATTGTCAGAACAAGCTGTTGCGAACAATGAAAAGAAAACCAGTGCGTAAGTTAGTATTATCATTCTCTTATACATAATTGGTCTTTGTTAAATTAGTAGATTATTGGATTATTGTGGAATTCCTCCTCCTGTCATAGGCCAGCCCGGATTCTGATAGATAGGAGAAGAATTCAAATCACCTCCGGATGAAGTAACCAGAAAATGTTCTGCTGCTATCGGATCGAGATAGTGTGCCATATTCCATTTATAGCCGTTATAAACAATGTTATTGGCTGTAATGTGATAAGGAGCAAGATAAGTACTGAAGCCACGTGGTGAAACATTCTCTCCTTCTTTAAGAATGGAGTTGCCGTTAGAGTCTTTATACCAGTCCCAGCCATACATTTCCTGCCATAAATTCATTCCTAGTATATGGTAGGGTTTCGTAATCATCTGATCCATTGAACGCCATCTGTGTAAATCCATGCTACGTAAACCTTCCGCCATCAACTCGCATCTTCTTTCACGGCGGATATTATAACGTGTGGCATCAATAATTTCTCCGCCAGAATATGCCCCCCAATCAGTTTCTGCTTCTTTTGCCATATCTGTAAGCCTGATTGTTTTGGTATAGTCCTCGTCAATGCCGGCTCTGCGACGAATCGCTTTCCAGTACTTTTCTGCATAGGAGTCGAGTGAACCATGTAATTCATAATAAGCTTCTATATAGTTAAGATAGGCTTCGGCTGTACGGAATATGATAGAACCGACAATACTTTGAGTATTATTTGTGTATTTCCCGTCAGGGTTCAGTCCTTTGCGTAAGGCATAACCTGTATTGTATTTTTCTGTAACAGAAGAGGCGGTTATATTGGGTCCCCATTCTTCTACTACCCCATGATCTCCTGCCGGAGTATGCAGATTTTTCTGTCCCGGCTTTTTGATGAAGATGTCTGCACGGGTATCCCTGTTTTTAGTGATGTGAATGATATTATTATCTCCCCAATAAGATGAGCTTTCATCTGCCCACATCGGGGAAACATAGATAGGTTCTCCATTTTTAAGAATAAAGGCGTCAATCATACTTTTAGTAGTGCCTACTCCATTGTTACCGACACATCCGTATTGACAAACTTCATTTACTACTCCTAATCCTGTGTTGTAGCGTCTCCATAAAAGTACTTCATTGTATTTCTCCATATCAATATCGCAGAACATACTGAAATAAGGATTTTCAGGTTCCGAAGAAGTTTGCGGGAATACTCCTGTATTGGCAGTTAATACATTATATTTTTCTGCTATGATTTGTGCCGCTTTAATAGCTTCATCAAAGAAAAACTCTGATTCTTTTTCAATACTTCCGGATTTGAATGAGTAATTAGCATTATAATCTTTATTTGCTCCCGGCCATCCCGGTCCATTGGGAACAAAAGCTGTTCCTTTAAAATTCTTCAGCCATGAGCCTTCGTAAAGTGCGACCCTTGACTTGAGAAGGATAGCGCAGTCTTTGCTTAGCCGGTTCTTACCTCCGGAAGGAGCTATGTCTTGCATCATTTCTATAGCTTTGTCCAGATCAGATAAGATAAATCTGGCTACTTCATTTCGGGGGGCTCGTTTGCTGATTTCTATCAGAGCTTCACGTTCATTAGGATAAGTTTTGGTAATAATAGGAAAGTCGCCTAATGATTTTAATCTTTCAAAATACATGAAAGCTCTGAAGAAATACATTTCTCCGATATAGTGTTTGATATTGGTCGTGTTTCCGACAATGGCATTGTCTTCATACGATGGAAGCACATTCTCAAAGAAATAATTACACCGGTAAATATCAGCGAAATACCATGAGCCTCCTTCTTGTCCAACTTTCCAGTAGCCGGGTGCATACATTACATTAGGTTGCATACCGGCCATATTATCAGTGTTATTGTCAATTTCAAAAGTTCCATACCCATAGGTGCCATGAGTAGGCAGCACTTGATATTGATCAGTAGCAAAAGCTGCAATATTACTTTCTGTTGTCAGATATTCATTTGGAGAAAGTTGATCAAGAGGTTCCTGGTTTAGGAAATCATTGCAACTTGTCAAGAAGAGCACTCCGCTCAATAAGGTTGATATCGTAAGTCTTTTCATAATATCCTGTTTTTAGAATGTGACATTTAATCCAAAAGAGAATGTTCGGGATAGTGGGTAAACGTTTCCGTGTCCCCAACTACCGCCTTCGATTGATTCGGGGTCGAAGAAGTCAATAAGGCTCGTAATGGTGAACAAGTTTTCACCGGATGCGAATATCCTTAGGTTCTGCATTCCCATTTTTTGTACGATGTTGTGTGGCAAGCTATATCCTATCTGCAGATTCTTCAGACGTAGATAAGATGCATCTTGTAAATATTTAGTTTGTGATTGCTGGTTTTTATCGGTGTTGAATAAGGGTCTTGGATAGTAGGAATTCAGATTCGTTCCCAATGGACTGGCTTCGTCATTTCGGAAATAATCATCGTGTCCTTTTAGTGCTGTGGAAAACCAGGGCCCTTGTCTACCGTTTGCACCCCAGAAGTAGTAACTACCCTGAAAATAATCTCTTTTCAATGTTCCTTGCCAGAACATTCTGATATCGAATCCTTTCCAGTCAGCGGCTAATTCTAGCCCTACATTATATCGGGGTGTGGAGTTACCTATTCTTTTTAAATCACCGTGATCTTGTAAGGTGCGGCTTCCGGCATCAATTTTTCCGTCTTCATTCGAATCTTTATACATAATGTCTCCGGCTTTCCAGTCTTGGCCGAGATTACTTTGTCCACCGTTGACTAATCTGCCGATATGTTCAGCCATTTCTTGGTCAGACTGTGCAATACCTATCGTTTCATATCCCCATATTTCGCCCACGTATTTTCCGGCATAAAATCCATCTATCAGTCCGGAAGGGTTTGAATAACGAGTAATCTTGGTACGACTGTCGGCGAGTGTAAAGCGGGCACTATAATTCAATCCATTATTTAACTGGTCTTTCCACATTAGTTCCAGTTCCCATCCGAATGTTTTAAGATTTGTATTATTGGAGCTGGGAACGGCTGTTCCGAGGGCTACCGGCAACTTCTCCGAAGGGCCGACCATATCGTCAGTTTTACGAATGTAATAATCAAAAGAGCCGGTTAGCCGATTGTTAAACAGACCAAAGTCAATTCCGGCGTTCCAGGTACGGATTTTCTCCCAGGAGAGATTATAGCTGACGAGTGAAGGTGCCCAGGCAATATTGGCTAACGTTCCGTCAATGATCCATGATCCTGTTCCTGTGCCGATTGTAGAATAAGTCGGATACAAAGAAGATGTATTTTGGTTACCCAAACTACCATAAGAGGCTCTGACCTTAAATGTGTTGACAACTTTGCTAACAGGCAGGAAGAATTTTTCTCTGGCTATGTTCCAGCCTACTGATGCGGAAGGGAAAAATCCCCAACGACTGTCACTACGAAAACGTGAGGAACCGTCATAGCGTAGATTTACTTCCAGAAGATATTTTTCCAGGTAATCATAATTCAATCTGCCGAAGAATCCGGCGGTAGCCCATCTGTTGTGTCCACCTGCTACATTCGGAGCAACTTTTTGGTTATTTGAATCCATTCCGGTAGAAGTGTTGATAGTCGGTTTTCCCGGATAAATGACTCCTAGCTTCTCTGCAGCTATATCTTTATAATTATTTTGTTCGGCTTGAAACCCGAAAAGAACTTTCATATTATGTGATTTCGCAAAGGTCTTTGCATAATCTGTATAGAGATTTACATTAAAATAATCGCTGGCATAAGTGCCTTCATGTACTTGGGAATCGTTATTCCATGTATTGCCCTTAGTCTTTCCGTCAACACCTGTCTGATGAACAGTTAAGTAATCCCAGTGTGAATATTGTGTGTTGTATCGATAGCTTAAATCTCCAATCAGTCGCCACCCTTTGATAGGTTCTACCGTTATATTCAGTTGTTGGTAGAGCCAAGTGTTTCGCTCTTGTTTTTCACCTCCGTTTTGCATTTGGAGCACATGGTCGTCATATAGAATACCATTTGGGTCATAGAGAGGTTTGGTAGGCCAACACTGGCGTCCGATTTCGGCAAAAAAACTTTCATTAAGATGTGTTGGCTGTACATAGTCACTCCTGATAAAGCGGGTATTGAATCCGACTGATACTATTTTTGATAATTGTGCGTTGATTTTAGCAGATACAGTATATCTGTTTGAGTATTCATCCCCGATTCTGAGCTCTCCATCCTGACCTAAATAGTTCGCTGATAAATAATATTGTATTTTGTCTGTCCCGCCAGTAACGCTGATATTGTGCTCATGTGCAAAGACATTGTCTTTGAAAAAATAGTCATAATAATCAATATTATCATTTCCTTGTGAATATCCGTCTGCCCATAACGAAGGGTTGTTGGGTACGGGGATGGTAGAATCGGTAATCTTGCCAGCCATATAATCTTTGATGCGGTTTATCCTTTCTTCCGAAACCCAGTTGTAAGGTCCCCATCCGGAATTGGCGGCTGCATCATTATAATATAAGGAAAACGTGTAAGAGTCTAATGAAGAAGGCATATTGATAGGGCTACTTACACGGAAGCTGTTGTTGTAGTTAACTTGCGCTTTACCGGCCTTTCCCTTCTTGGTCGTTACTAAGATTACTCCGAATGGTGCTCTGGAACCATAAATAGAAGAAGCTGCCGCATCTTTCAGAACTGAAATAGATTCTATATCCTGCGGATTAATGGAATAAATATCTCCTTCCATACCATCTATCAAGACTAGGGCGCTTCCTGTAGAACCTTCTCCGATAGTTCCGACTCCACGTACATTGATCGATTGTTTCTGATTGAGACCTCCTCCCTGATTGCTATAAATATTCAAACCGGGAACCTGCCCTTGTAATGCCTGGACTGCATTGGATACAGGGATTGCTTCGAATGCTTTCGAGTCAATGACTCCGACGGAACCGGTTAAATTAATCTTCTTTTGGGTACCATAACCTACAACGACCACTTCATCCAATAAATTGTCGTCAACTCCCAGTGTTACGTTTATCATTTTTCTATCACCTACTGTAAACTGGACTGTTTTAAATCCGATGTAACTGAATTCGATAGTTGAACTTGGATCCGCCTTCACTTGGTAGTGTCCGTTAAAGTCAGTGACAGTTCCGGATACTATATTCCCATCTTTTACTTTTATGGAAACTCCCAGTAGGGGTTCTCCATTATTGTCTTTTACTGTTCCGGATACATAATTCTGAGCATATGTATTCATTGAACATAAAAGTAGGCAGCCTAGCAGGCAGATAAGCTTATGACTTGAGTTATAAGTTATCAGGTGGACAGCTTTCTTTAAGAGAGTAGAATGTCGATTAGTTTTCATAATCCATTAAATTTAAAAGTTGAATGATAAGGCTAATTCTTTTTCTAACATGAAGTGTTTTACTTCATCGAGAGTAGGAATAGACGGTTGGGCACCGGAACGTGTAACAGCGATAGCTGCTGCGGCATTCGCAAAACTCAATGCATCCCGGTCTATTTCCCTTTGGGCACAAATTACAGCCAATGCTCCACAGAATGTGTCGCCTGCTGCAATAGTATCAATCGCATTTACTTTGTATCCGGGAAGCTGAATGATTTCTTTGTCGTTTTTCATATATACACCTTGACTTCCCAATGTGATCACAGTATTACGTGCACCTGCCTGTAATAAGTTTAGAGCGATTTCTTCAAGATTATTTCCTGTATATTCAATTCCTGAGATGAAGGCTGCTTCCAGTTCATTGACGACTAGTATATCAATGGCTTTCATCAGCTCCTCATCAATCAGGCAGGCGGGTGCGGGATTAAACAATACCTTTTTACCTTTTTGTTTAGCCAGAAGAGCTATTCTTTTAATCGTTTCGTAAGGAATCTCGGCTTGCATAACTATGATATCTGCGTCGTCAATAACCTTTGAAAAATGAATAATTGAACCGGGCAATAAAGAATAGTTAGCTCCGGGAGCTACTGCTATGCAGTTTTCACCACTGTCGGCAACAAAAATGAGCGCAGTCCCTGTGGGTTGATTAACATCATCTATGATATAATCAGTAGTGATACCTTCTTTCTTAAAGTGTTTTTTTAGAATTTCTGCATACATATCATTTCCCAAAGAGGTAATGAACGTTACAGATCCCCCGAGTCTTGCTGCTGCTACAGCCTGATTGGCGCCTTTCCCCCCGAGGGATTGCATGAAACTGGCATCTCCGACTGTTTCGCCAGGCGCCGGGAGATGGTTGACTTGTGCAACCATATCGATGTTTGAACTTCCAATAACTACTACTTTCATTTGAATCAGATTTATGTGTTTAACCTAGGTCTTATCTCATTTATAGCACAACTTCTCTCTTATAAGGAATCGCACTCTGTGCACCGATTCGCGTGACTGCTATAGCTGCCGCCGCATTGGCAAATTTCACAGATTTAGCGAGTGAATGCCCTTCAGACAGGCAGACGCTGAATGCTCCGCAAAATACATCTCCGGCGCCTGTTGTGTCAATCGTCTCTACTTCCTTTGCGGGAATCATGGTATATTCATCTTTCTCTTTTACGTAAGCACCGTCTTTACCTAAAGTAATGACAACATTCTCTATACCTTTCTCTCCGATGGCCTGAGCGGCACGATGAGCGCTTTCTATATTCATCACTTTGATTCCCGATAACATTTCCGCTTCAATGCGGTTGGGGAGTATGGTGTGCACGTTCCTTAAGAATGAGTTGCTCAGGCTGGATGCGGGAGCCGGATTGAGGATTACCTTTTTCCCATATTTGCAAGCAATAGTAGCTGCATATTCCACTGTGTCTATCGGAATCTCAAGTTGCATGAGAATAATATCAGCTTCCTTGATTTTTTCTTCGGCTTTATTGATATCCTCAATAGAAAGCGAACGGCTTGCTCCCGGTGCTACGATAATGCTATTTTCACCGAAAGAATCTACGGAGATAAGTGCAACTCCGGACGGACTTTTCTGGTCGGTAAATATATATTCCGTATTAATTTTCTCTGATCTGTATATTTCCAATGCTTGCAGGCCGAACAAATCATATCCGATTTTGGATATGAAGGTGACTTCAGCTCCCAATCGGGCGGCTGCAATCGCCTGATTGGCTCCTTTGCCACCGGGATTCATGTAGAAGGTTCCGCCTAGTATGGTTTCTCCGGGAACAGGTAGTCTGTTGGCTTTTACGACCATATCGGTATTGCAACTACCGATGACTACAATTTTGGGTCTATGAATTGATATAGTTTCCATAGTATTAAAAATTAAGACTATGCAAATGAAAGCAATAATCATGCATAGTTTTCTACATTAATAATTGGTTTATATAATCTCAAAAATGATATCTTATATTGAATTTTCCTTGTATACAGAAGAGAATAAAGGGGTAATGTGGAATGAATTTATATAATTACAAAGAGAAAATGGAGATTTGAAAAGAGTGTTTTTTTCGTCTGAAATACGAATCGGACACCTTAGCCTTTAACATTCTTTTGCGCTAGTACGTACTCTGAGGACTTCAGACAGTTTCTCTTTCCGGATTTTGGACTCCATCCACGCTGTAAAGTCAAAGAGGCGTAAAAGCTGACTTTCATATTTATTATTATATAATTCATGAATCTCAGGAGACAGCTTTTCCCAGAATGCTTCTCTGTCTTTTTTCAGGATGGGAATATTTCTTTTATTCAGAAACCATAAAATGATACGTTCTGTTTTGAAAGTCTGTTCTTTGGGGGAAGATAGACTTCGGGTGATGGAGCGGGATTCATACTGGATCAGCTCATGCTCCTGCACTTCATAAAAGACGATGAGACGGACCAGACGAATAGTTCTCATTAAAGGCAGATACTTTATATTATGGTCTATGATAGCGTTGCTGATATATTTTTTAGCAGTTTTATATTCCTGGTTGCCAATGTGCACGAGTGTGGTGTAAAGCAATAATTCACTTTTTCGGATAGGGCTTAACCAAGCTTCTTTATCATAAAGTATTTCCTGGTAGTTTGCCATAAGTTGGGTACATTTTGAGAAATCTCCTTTATCCAGATAGGGAAATAGTTGGTATTGGAAGAGAAGGCAAGTTGCATTTACTTTAAATTCGAGCGAAGTGCTGTCTGATATGAGCTTTCTTAATTTATCAAGGAAGTAGGGGATTTCGTCATAGTTGCTCACAGACCGCAGGCTGCCGAGTACTCCTTCGAGTACAGATAAATAGTATATAGGAGGATTTGACCAGAACTGTTGATTCTGCTCAAATAATGAGTCCAGTTCTTTGTATGAATTTAGGGCAGCTCTGTAATCACCTGCTCCCATCAGGTAATTAGCCTGAAAAAGTTTATGGTTTCGTGTTAATTCAAAATTACCTTCGGAGTCTGAAGAAGCGGCTATATAAAGTTCGTTGACCATAAGGTCATTCATATCCTGTTTTTGCTTTACTGTCCTGATGGAGCCAATATGAGATAAACGGTATTTCAATAAGTTGTGCAATGAAGATTGCTCTGTGATTTTCCGAATCTTTTTCAAAGCTTCATTTTGAATGAAGTGTTTGTGAAAAAGCTCCTGTTCTGTCATGTTGGGAAAGTTCAGACGGAGCAGATATTCCAGTTCCAGCTTCAAAGCTATCGTCAGAATTTCGTTGTTCTCGTAGAATTGTGCTTGTTCTATCGTATTGGATAGTATTTCGAAACACTCATCAAACAGAGAACGTTCATAAAGCATTCGGGCTTTGCACAAATCATTCAGCAGATCGTAATAGATATCTTTCTTTTTACGCAGGGTGAGTAATGTATCCGTCAGCTTTTCATATAAGTATTGAATGGACACTTCAAATGAACCATTGGGCTTGCGTCTGTAAAATTCCTCTTTTACAGTATTTCCATTCGGTTGTTTACTCTTTATGACAATATCATAAATCACCAGATAGTCTTTCTCCTCCTTGTCCTTGATAACCTGTAGGGAGAAGTGCTTCTTTTCTGATTTAGATAACGAGTATATCAGGGATATAACGGAATCTACTCTTTTCATAGGGAACTCTTTGCATTAGTATTAGGCTGCAATATTCGGGAATTTTTATGTAAAAAGCAAATTTACCATTCTGTCACTTTGTGTTTTCAGTGGCTCTTTGTTGCGTATATTTGTGGGAAGAGGCCGGGCCTGTTCTGAAAATTGCAGGGAATTCTCATTTCCTCAGATCAGAAAAATATATTATAATGTGATTGAATGTTTTTCTGATAAGTATAAGTACGAATCATAGCTGTTTGTGCTCTGATATCTGAAATATACTATGCGTTTTGTTCTTTTTGAAATGTCGGGCATTGAACTCCATCTAGCTAATTATTTCTGTTTTCTTGACGCTTTTAGCAAGTCTTTTGACCCGTTGGATTGTTCCTTTTAAAGGAACGGTCTGTTGGTTTAAAAGGAACGCTTCATTGGTTTAAAAGGAACGTAAGATTTGGTGTAAACATACGGTTATTTATTTCTAAATATGCGGTTGTTTTTCTCAAATTATACGGTCTTTTTTGTATAAGTATTCGTTGGTACGAATAAATAAGCGCTTCTTTTGTATAATATTGCAGTGTGTTCTGAATGTGTTTTCTATTTATGCTTTTATTAAAAGATTACCTGTCATTGAATTTAATGAAAAATTGTCTTTTTGTTATTTAATATATGAAATATTGAGCATACTGTTAATTCTGGCGATTTGAAAAATCACCAGAATTGTTTTTGGGTTGATAATATTTTGCTTATCCGATATATACGTTTAGCATCAGGTAAATATAAGCCTTGCCACCGGTTTTGTTTAGTTCAAACTGTATTTTGTCTTCACGAGCCAGCCAGCCGATGGCAGATGCTAATTCCATGTCATCAAATCCGGTTGCCTCTTTGATTTCTGTTAGTTCCCATTTCCGGTTGTCTTCATTCAGTAACTGCCATAAAGTACCTGCATTTTCTCCTATAATGTGTTTATCCATACTGTTTTTTGCTTTTTAGTTTGATTGGATTGTGTTATTTTATTGCCAAATATATGAATAATCTAACGTTTTTATATGATAATCTTTTATCTTTACTATAAATTAACACGACGCTCTCTGGGAGGATAGCATTAAGATATGTTGATGCTTCGAAGGCAGATAATAAAAACATACTAGTTTGGGGGATAAGCAGCCTGTTCTCTCTATTGAAGGTTGAATGTTTGATAGTCTATCTGAAAATAATACTCATTTTGGATGGTTTTTCATAAGAAAAGCTATACCTTCGATGTACTTTTTAATAATAAAGATGAAATGTTGGATTTAAAGCAACTTACAGTTGAAGTATGCCGCATAGCTACCGAAGCCGGGCATTTTCTGAAAGAAGAGCGGAAAAATTTCCGTCGTGAGCGTGTTGTGGAAAAACATGCGCATGATTATGTATCGTATGTGGATAAAGAGTCTGAAGTACGGTTGGTAAAAGCGCTTTCTGCCTTGTTGCCCGAAGCTGGATTTATTACGGAAGAAGGCTCTGCTACTTATCAGGACGAACCTTACTGCTGGGTCATTGATCCATTGGACGGAACTACGAATTATATTCACGATGAGGCTCCTTATTGTGTATGCATCGCTCTGCGCAGTCGTACCGAATTGCTTTTGGGAGTTGTGTATGAAGTCTGCCGGAATGAATGTTTCTATGCCTGGAAAGGGGGAAAGGCTTTCATGAATGGTGAGGAAATTCATGTTTCGGATGTCCGGGATATCAAGAATGCATTTGTGTTTACTGAATTACCTTATAATTATGATCAGTATAAACCGACGGCTCTCCATCTGATTGATAACCTTTATGGAGCCGTGGGAGGCATTCGCATGAACGGTTCGGCTGCGGCTGCAATCTGTTATATAGCTAATGGTCGTTTTGATGCATGGGCCGAAGCGTTTATCGGTAAGTGGGATTATTCGGCGGCTGCCCTGATTGTACAGGAAGCAGGCGGTCGCGTGACTAATTTCTATGGTGACGACCATTTTATAGAAGGTCATCATATTATTGCAACCAATGGATACCTGCATCCTTTATTCTTGAAACTTTTGGCGGAAGTTCCTCCGTTGGATATGTAAGACTGCTGCGATTGTATAAATAGCTACTACTATGAAACACACATTACTTATAAAAGATTGGCTTTATTCTTTTTTGTCCCTTTGGTTTCCTCGTTGCTGCGTCGTTTGTGGCGGATCATTGGCCAAGGGGGAAGAGTGTATTTGCACCATGTGCAATATAAACCTGCCTCGTACCGATTATCATCTTCGGAAAGACAATCCGGTAGAAAAACTCTTTTGGGGTAAGTTTCCTCTGGAACGTGCCACTTCTTTTTTCTTTTATCGCAAAGGAAGTGATTTTCGGCAAGTTCTCCACCAGCTCAAATATGGAGGACAAAAAGAAATAGGTGCTATTATGGGACGATATATGGCATCCGAATTGCAGGCTTCCGACTTCTTTCATGGAGTTGATGTAATCATTCCTATCCCTTTGCATAAGAAGAAACAGCAGATACGTGGCTACAATCAAAGTGAATGGATATCGCGCGGAATTACGGCCGTAACAGGTATTCCGGTGGATACCGAAGCGATCATACGCCGGAAGAATACGGAAACGCAAACACAAAAGTCTGCTTTAGAACGTTGGGAGAATGTAGATGGAATCTTCGAATTGCATCGTTCGGAGCATTTGGCAGGAAAGCATATATTAATAGTAGATGATGTGTTGACGACCGGAGCAACTACCGTAGCGTGCGCTTCTCGGCTGGCAGAGATTGAAGGAGTACGTATTAGTGTGTTGACGTTGGCTATGGCAGAATAAAGTAGCTATTCTTAAAAAGATTCAGTAAGCTGCAATAACTGCAAAAGAAAGGCTTTGGATAGGTTATTATAAATATAATTATTATATTTGCAATAATTGTATTTATAATAATCGTTATGGCTATCGTGAACAACCCCTTTATTGTAGGGGGATATCTATCCCCACATTATTTCTGTGACCGTGAAACGGAGACAGAACAACTGGTACGTAATATTACGAATGGTAGGAATGTTGTAATTATCTCTGTGCGGCGTATGGGAAAGACAGGGCTTATTCGCCATTGTTTTTATCAGGATAGGATAAAAGATAATTATTATACTTTTTTTATTGACGTATACGCTACCGCTAGTTTGAGGGAGTTCGTTTTTGCTTTGGGGAAAGAAATCTTTGAAAGACTTAAACCTGGAGGCATTAAATTCATTGAACGATTCTTTTCTGTCATCTCTTCTTTACGAGCCGGCTTCAAGCTGGATTCTATTACAGGCGAACCTACTTTCGATCTCGGTTTGGGAGATATTCATGCGGCAGAAACTACATTGGATGAAATATTTGCTTATTTGGAGCAGGCGGACCAACCTTGTATTGTAGCTATCGACGAATTTCAGCAAATAGGTAATTATGCAGAAAAAAATGTAGAAGCTATTCTTAGGACCAAAGTACAGCATTGCTCAAATGCTCATTTCATCTTTGCAGGAAGTCAAAAGCATGTGATGATGAATATGTTCAATAGTCCGGCACGCCCTTTTTATCAGAGTGTCAATATGATGCATCTGAATAGCATTCCACAAGAGAAATATAAAGCATTTGTTGAAAAGCTTTTTGTGGAAAACGAGAAGCGTATTGAGGAAAAACTGATAGATGACGTGTATGAGTACTTTGAAGGGCATACTTGGTATCTTCAACTTATGTTCAACGAATTATATATTCTGACAGAAAAAGGAAGTTTATGCGATTCTTCTTTAATGAACATTGCTTTAGCCAACATTATGCAAATGCAAGATTTCACTTATCAGGAAATTTTCTCCCGTCTTCCTGAAAAACAAAAGGAAATACTGATTGCCATTGGAAAAGAAAGAAAAGCAACAGGAGTAGCTTCCGGTCAGTTCATTAAAAAGTATAAATTAAGCAGCCCCAGTTCAGTACAGGCTGCTCTCAAAGGACTGCTAGATAAAAATCTAGTATCTCAGGAGCAAAACCAATATGAAATCTCCGACAAGCTATTAGGTGTCTGGTTGCAAAAGAATTATTAGACTAGACCGTTGGTGGTAATTCTATTCATTTTTCTTTTGTTTTAAATCATAATCATCGTCTTTTATTGTTTAAACGTTTTATATAGTTATATTTGTGATATATTATTCAACAAATTATCAATAATGAGTAATCGATCTATTTTAATAATAAGTATACTGGCTAGTCTGTTTGTTATAGGAGTAATTATTACATTGTATGTAATGTTGGGGCCTGATTATTTGCAATTATATGAAATAATAATTACTGTCATAGGAATCGCTATTACATTGCCAACAATTATGATATCGCTTAATAAATATTCTACAGAACAGCAAAAAGCGACTAAAAGATATTTAGATTTATATCTGCAAATAAACTACATAAAAAACTATGTATCAATTAAAACACAAGTTATTAATAGGACAAATGATAAACAAGATATTGAATTTGCATTTATTCTAATCTCCCCTCAAGAAAACTGGGACAAAATAATGATATATATAAGTGAAAAATATCATATAAATTTTAATTGTACAAATGATTTTATTAAGCTAAAAGACTATATAAAAGAGCCGTTATATTGTACGGATGGAGTTATAATTCCTCTTCCTTTTTATTATCAAGAAAACTTGGTTATTGGAGATGAAAGTCCAGCATTTGTATACACTCTCGATAATAACATATCTAAACTGCGTCCTGGCATTTATTCCGTTCGATTTTATATCTACCCCAATGCCCAACGTTATCATAGAAGTACAGTCGATAGCTTTATTCTTTCAAATGCGGACTGATTCTACCTTTTCTGAGGATTGCTACTTGTATACGAATCGTAATAGACACTCTTAGATATATTATGTTACTGTTGTTCTATAGGTAAACACTTTCTCTTCATAAATTAATTCGTCCGCCTATGGGCAAACGAAACGTTGCCTATAGGCAAACTTGCGTCCGGCTATAGGCGGACGAAAGAATGCCTATAGCCGGACGAATTAATTCATGTACCCCAAGAACTTATTTTATTCAGATGGGAAGCTTATTGTTAACCTTTGAATCTTTAAAGTTTTGTAGACTATCAAAAGACAAAAATGTTTTTGTGAATAAAAGCAGGGTATGAGAGTTCGTTATTCTATGAATTTTAGTTTGTTATATTTATAGGAATCTATTTTCGAAGCAGGGGAGACAAGAGCAGAAACAAAAAAGAGGTCTATCTTTCGATACACCTCTTTTTGCTCTTCCTCTTGGACTTGAACCAAGGACCCTCTGATTAACAGTCAG